>Ga0123357_10005437_pt1 | contig 15255 bp, 6 predicted proteins | sample TergutEmb28metaG_FD_89873 | JGI IMG/M metagenome (GOLD analysis project Ga0123357, IMG submission 89873) | Embiratermes neotenicus P4 segment gut microbial communities from Petit-Saut dam, French Guiana - Emb289 P4 | ecosystem: Host-associated > Arthropoda: Insects > Digestive system > Gut ... | reverse complement strand
TGAGCGGCCTTACAGAGGGAACCCCCCCTGTTTAGGAAGGAGATTTACCCCCCCAGTTTTGGGGGAGTTTTTTTTTTTTTTTTTTTTTTCAACATGTTCAGTATGAGGCAACGAGGTCAGCTGTGCATCAAGTTTCACGTAGGTTATGGGGTGTATCGCCCCAACGGATTGCCACACTGAAAAGCTGTGCTGGTCCAGGCTTGGGGATGCGCTTACCGACGTTGTGAAGAGGATCGTGGTGCCATTTGAGACGTTAATAACGATCACCCATTTCTCAGTCACCGCTTTAGGCCGTTGAGATGGGACTCCAGTTTGGTGAAAATCGCTGGCTTGCGAGTTTTGGCCATGTTGGACGTATTTTCCGCGTACAGGGCCAAATCGTCAAGGAGCGATGGCGCGGGAAGAATGTTGACATAACAGACTGAATAGGACGGGAGCAGCAAAACTATCCTGTGCTAATCCAACCCTCATTTATGATGTGGCCTACAGAGGGTTAGGTACGGTGAGGCGTCTGTGAGAGAGAGTTGTCGCGAAAAGGAGTGGCAAGCAACGGGGCGGTGGATTGTAAACCAAAGCTGCCGGCCGTGGAAACAAGACGACGTAGCAGACGAACGGTTGTGTGCTACAGTGTTTCAGTCCAGAAAGGGAGCGAACTGGAAGTGAATCCGTTGAGTGGTGTCAGGAACAAAGTGTGAGGGGAGAGAAAGTAAATAGACGTGGCTGAAACAGTGAAGAAATTTAAAAAGGGCATCTCGGTCCGGTCAATGGAGATCCTAATAAAGGCAGTGTGACTCCTTGTAAGCAATTCTCTTATTTCTTGTAGTGTTTCATTTCAATTACTAGAGCTGTTAATTCTCTGAAATGTAGTGACACATAAACATTGTTAGTTTCTGAACCCATGGACTTATCTATTACGGTAGTACATTATGTGTAGTGTTCTTTACTATGTCTCAATAAATATTTGTGTTTATGAGAGCAAATTGATATTCAATATTATGTTTTGGGTTAATTGGCCAGTAACTTAGCTATGTTTTCAGTTCTTAGTTCCAATTTGTGCTCTCCCACTGTATATGTTTGGTAGTATGTGTTTTCTAGGCAACAGGCTCTTAAAATTCAGTTTACAACACCAAAGACAGTTTGGTGGTTCATCATGTGTTCAGCATCAGAAACTGAAGAAACCACCCTTGTTGATTTTAGAAGATGATAAGAAGCCATCAAGTTGTCACATCTGTCATTATAACAACAGCAGTATGCACCCTTCATGCAGGCAAAGGCACGTTGCGAAAACAAAGTCCCTGCTCATTTGCATGTTCAGTTGTGAGAAGTTGGTCTTCACTTATTTACCTTCATCTCATGATGTCACTGTTGGAATTGATTTTTCTTCTTCCAGTTTCTTGTTCATATTCATTACACTGCGAAGTTAATTCAGTAAGTGAATAGAAGCTCCTCATAGGACTACAATTTAACTGTAATATACTCTCATGTCTGCAAATATTTTCAGTTTACTTTCTTGTTTGAATAAATCACATTATTAAGTTACTGTTGTTGTGTCTGCATTAATTCTCATAATCTAGTGTACAGCTGTCCAGCTATTTAACAACACATTGCCTTTAGCATTACACAAATTCATAATCTATAGACAAGCTACTAAAATTTATTCCTTGAAATTCAGTTTTATATCCCTGATCTGAACAGGACAATATAACACTAAACAACAGTAACTCACACAAAGTATCTGATTTCCTGTATTCATAAAGAGCAAGGTCCATACAACAACTACTACATCCTATGTGAACTTGAATTGCTGGTGGCTAAAATACTGTTTGACCACACACATTTCCCAACAGTTGTATAAATCTGTCAAATCTTAACCTAAGGAAGCCAAGTAACTTGATCTGTGACACCTTGAAATACAAGAAAGCAGTCAAATTTTAATATTATTGTTTTAGTATGCCTGTAAATAACAGGAATTTGGAGTTCAAATAATGTATCTTGTATAATAACTAGAATATGAAATGTATAAGCAAGGACTATGGTTCAATTTCTGGCTGGGGGTAAGAGATTTTCCTCTTTGCTGAAGCATCCAGACTGGCCCTGGGGCCCACCCAGCCTCCTAGTGAGTAGGTACTTGTGCAGCTCACCATGAGTGTAGAGTGGCCAGGGCAAGAAGCTGACAGCTCAGCAGTGCCAGGTTTAAGCATATTTCCAATCTGCAATATGTATGTATGCATGGCATTAACAGGAACAAATTTACCTGTGCATTCATCAGCATGAGAAATATGTCAAAAAGTTCATGCACATAGAATTCTTCTATTGAACATATATGTGGTAATCAAAATTAAAACCTTGTGGTCTGGTCTTCAGAACTAAAGCAAAAGAACCTGGACATTACACACTAGTATACTAGGGGTATATTTAAACTGTACTCAAAACACTTTTATCTTTTTCTGCAACTTCCAGGAGCTCTTCCCCTAGAACTGTAAACCAAGTAAATTTATGCATAGCAGACATAAACAACCTGCAGTATTTCTTCATGTACAAGAATTACGTTCCCTAATGGGGCAACAAACACGAGAATTGCTTATGTTAGATGAACATGGAAAGCTTAAATATCCTCCAAACTTTAGAAGAGTTCAAGAGGAATACGTGGACACACTGCCAACACCAGGAACTCTCAAACAGTGTGTAAGTTTCACATTCCCGTATAATAGATATTTGAGTATGTAGTAGCGTGTATTCATGTTCACTAATTTTGTGTTATACCTCACTCTTATTTGTGACCAGATTGCTGTTAAGTCTATGTGTTAATACCTTCCTTACAATTGTAATGAATGCCTAATAAGTAGGCCTGCATCTGAGTTTAATGGTTTATTTTATTTCATGTACTGTATCTTAGAAGCCATATACCATACACTAGAGTGTTTGATTTTTCTAACCAGGCACTGTGAGTATTATGTTGACTGTGACATGCCACAATGTTGTTAAGGTCAAGTACACAACAATGAAGATGAAGACAATGATGACAACAACACCCACAATGACAATGACAATGCAACAAAACAAAAGCAACTTTCTGTCCCCTGTGTGCTGCCACAACATGCAGAGGGACAACTTCATGTCACTATCAGATGATGTTCTGGTCGGTTTCTTCACCATATGGCTGTTAAATAATCCAATATTTTGGACAAACACACTGCCTCCATGTTGTGGCGACTGCATTGGTGTAGGTAAATTCTGACATGATACTGAGGAAAATTTTTTCAGTCATTTGTGTGAGACAGTTTAGGAAGTTTGGGAAGTCTGGTCAGTCACATCTGCGGAGATTGGAGAGGAGGGGAAAGATTTCTCCAACCAATGGGAGTGAAGATTTCCAGTATAGTTCTATTTGTTCTGTTACCAGTGGGCTTATGAAAGGGATGAGCAGTGGGTATTAGGCCTGCTGTAACATATCATATTTTTTAATGCATCTGACAAATGCCAGCTTCAGAGTGATGAAACTTTCTTTAGAGTGTAATATGCAAGGAACTGTAGAGTATCTAAACAGTTTTTTGTATTATTGTTTGGTCTTTTCTATCTGTACAGAACATGAAAGGATGAACTAGTTTTTTGAATGAGTAGATTCTTTCAGGGTCTGACCCGTCCAATTACCAACAGCCCATTAAAGAAGTACATTTGCATAAACTGCAGACTAAGTGCTCCTGTGAGAAGTTACCAGGCCTTGCAGGCCACAGTTTAATAACTTGTACAGATTGGAAACTCCATGGAAACCTAAAATTAGAGCACCACAAAGGGCTGCAATGTCCATATGTAGCTGATGTGGCTTGGTGGCATGCTCCTGGTGGTAACTAAGTGAGCTATATAGCAGACATATGTAAAGCAGTCACCTACTATACCATACCCACTCTTCCCCACCCACCCCTCTATACATTTGCACTAAATAAAATAGCAAATTTCACAATTTTCACAAAAAAGATACTTTTATCTGGCACTACACTTTCTTATTTTACATTACATATGCATGTAGTTAGTTTGTAATAAACAGAAATACAATGCATGAAAAATGCAGAATATTAAGATTTGAAAGTATATTCTTCTAGGTTATGGGACCATATAATCTGACTAGTGGGTATGAAGTTATTGGTCAGGATGTGCTGCCCCAATCTTGCAATGAACTGTGGAACTGGGCCCAGAACGCTCCTCCAAAGCATTCACACCCATGTACCAGATTATATGGTGTCCTAACTCAGACCACATTATGAATCCTCACCACTGTGAACATATCAAATCCTGTACCAAGGAATATTAAGAACAACTGAAACGTTGATGGAAATGTCACACTGGGAAAACAGAATTCCAGAATATCCGTAAGTTTTACAGCCATGTCATTTAATACCACATATTTTTCCACCAGTTGTGTACACTGTGTTGCATATTTTGTCTCCAAAAAACTGAGAGAATGAACCATTATAAGTATAAATACTCATTCTGGTTCTGGACCACATACAAATAATTTCAAAATATACTAAACTTGTATCAAAAGAAAATTTAATTTCTCGGAGTGAAATTTTTTTCACTGTACACACAACAGTAGTACAGCAAATTTGCAGCGCTCTCAGTGTTATACAACAGTCAGCACACAGAACACCACAAACTGTAATACAAAAAAAAAATTCCTTAAGTACATGTATATAAAAAATTATATATGACAATGTAAAGATAATGAAGAATTTTCAAGAAGTCAAGGTTCCTACGTCATACTCATAATTTAAGTGACAGTCATGACAAAATATAATGAAGCTCAATTATTTCACTGTGGTATCATTATTTTTCGATACAATTCTACAGCACCCTGATGCACATGTCTCATCTTGGAACAGTTTTTACATTTGTCATAAACAGCACTTCTGATAAGCCTACATGTCTTTCCAACTAACAGTGAAGTTGCCCTTACCTACTGTGACCAGAGTGTTTAAACCTGCTGCCACAGTGTTGATCAGTAGGTAAGAATTAGATAGAGTAGCATTAAACTAATATTTTCTAGGAGCTAAATTCTGTAGACAATATATAAGCATGGAGGAGTGTGTATTTTTGTCAATGATAATGCTCAATCTAGTGATATAAAGTTGAATAAACACTCCAAAGAGAAAGATTTTGAAATTTGTACTGTGAAACTACATACATCATCCCACACTATTATCATAATAGCTATTTATAGATAGCCATCCGGAAATTTTGCTTATTTTCTTGATAGCTTGGAATCCATTTTAAACTGAGTTTATGATAATTCTATTGATATAATTTTATGTGGAGACAAATGTAAACTACCTTAATGATAACCATAAAAATCAGCTGCTAGATTCCCTATTAGCCTCTTATAGTCTTCATGGTAATTTGCAGTTCCCCACGAGAATTCTTAATAATGATCATACAATTATTGATAATATTTTCATTAATATATTTAAATATGAAAAGTTTTCAGTATATCCCCTAGTTAACGGTTTGTGTGACCATTATGCTCAGATCCTTAGTATTTCCAATATTATTATTCAAGACCCTAGAAATTTTTTTTCACCTTAGTAGGAAGTTTGGCAATTAGAGATTTCAAATTTCATCTGAGTTATGAAATTTGAGAAGATGTATTTACTGAAAATAATGTTAACATAATCTTCAATAAATTTCAAAATATCTATCTTAGAATATTTTATGCCAGTTTTCCTATAAAAATTCTCAGTATACATATAACACATAAACATGGATAACAAAAGGAATTAATACCTCATGTGCAAATAAAAGAAAACTCTACTTCATGTGCAGAGATGGCATTGATCCAAAATTGAAGGAACATTATAAGCAAAATTGCAAGATCTTAACGCAGGTCATAATAACAGCCAAAAAACTTTACTGTAATAATCTCTTATTAAACTCCAAAAATAAGCAAAAAACAGCTTGGAACATTATAAAAACTGTTACTGAAATTAGAAAATGCCAATAATGTATCAGTGATGAACATAAATGATAACTTATCATATAGTTACCTATTGCATACGCCTTTAATAAATATTTCTGTTACTGATAATATAATTATCAATAACTATATGAACCAAGTAAATCTTATCTCTAATAGTATCAATCCATTAAATTATTTACATCATGCATTGAAACAACCATTTTCAAACATTAAATTAAAACATACAACTAATTAATAAATTGAAATAATTATTAAATCTTTAAAATGAAAAACTCTTGTGGGTATGACGAGATGTGAACAAAAATCTTAAGAATCAGCACACCTTATATTTTGTCCTTCTTAACCTATATATGTAACAAGGTTCTTTCAACAGGGGTATTTCCCAATAGACTAAAATACTGGGAAATTAAACCTTTATTTAAGAAAGTCGATAAAACAAATATTTATAATTATAGACCTATTTCCCTACTCACCTCCTTTTCTAAAATTATTGTAAAGATTATATACAAAAGACTATACCATCATATTAATATCAATAATATATTAGTAAAGGAGCAATGGTGGTCTGTTCTGTGAATTGCAAAAAGCATTTGACTGCTTAAATCATGAAATATTATTGTCAAAAATGAGATTTTATTGTATTTTGGGTGTAGTCAACAAATTGAGTCAATCTTATTTACATGATAGCTATCAGAGAGTATTAATAAATACTGAGAACTCAGATAATATTTTTATGAATGGGAGCAAGTGAAACATGGGGTTACTCAGGGTTTGATACTTCGTCCTTTATTTTTTCTTTTATATATTAAAGATCTTTCTAAAATTATGCCAGACAAATCTAATCCGCTTTGGCTCGCTGATGACACGAGTATTAGCACTACAAATTCTAATCTTTTGTCATTTGGGAATAATATTAACGAAGTTTTTGCGGAAATAAATGAATAGTTTCAGGTTAGTCTATTTTCCTTAAGTTATGGTAAAATTTTCCTTTTGCAGTTTGGTACTAAAAAGAATAGACATCTCAATACACAATTATCTCTTGGAAACAAATGCATTACTAACACCCATAGCACAAAATTTTTAGGATTGACTATTGATAATTCCTTGTTTTGGAAACATCAGATTAAAGTATTCGTATCTAAATTAAATAAAGCTTGTTACGCCATCAGATCAGTCAAACTGTTTGTGTCTTTAGAAGTACTCAGAATGACTTATTTTTCGTATGTTAATTCTATTCTGTCATATGGTAAAATATCTGGGGGGAATTTATTTTATAGTAAAACTATTTTCAAAATTCAAAAAAGAAAAATTAGGGTTGTTATGAGTCCTGGTAGGAGGAACTCCTGCATGAGTTGTTTACACAGCTGAACAGCTGGAATCTCAATATACATCATCTTTATTTTTACTTATTATTAAGAATGGGGACCAATTTCTATCCAATTCAGAGGTTCAAGCTATGAATACAAGATAAAATTCTAATTTACATTTACCTTTAGCAAATTTAACATTATGTCAGAAAGGTGCTTTTTTATGCAGGAAGCAGGGTTTATAATCACTTGCTGTAAATTATCAAGGATTTATCAAATGATGGGAACTGTTTGAAAACAGCCTGAAATAGATATTGTTTGGATAATTCCTTCTGTACCTTGAAGGAATACTTTGATCAAAACTTGCCACGATCTTGGTTTTTTCACTTAGTAATTAATATGAAGTTAGCGGAATTATAATTGCCTTTGTTTTTATTCACTTGTTTAAGTTATTACATTTTTAGTCAATTTGACCACAGATATTGCTGTTAAGTGTCACCATGTCAAATGCTCTTTCTGCACTCTTTTATATGCATACTGTGTCTATTTATATACATTTATATGTGTATGACTATTTCTGTACCTTTGGATTGATGGAATGTGAAAATAAATTACAATTACAATTACCTGAACCAAATAATGTCCTTACAAAGCAATGTGTTCAGGATCCAGAAGTTTGAATACAGTATTTTAAATATTATGGCACACGGAAGAGAACTTCTTAAATATTATCCCTTATTTACAGCTACACCAAGTGCAGGATATTAATGATGATGCATATAAAATTTGCTTCCGAATTTACAGGATCTGCTGACTGGGAAGTACCACCTGCAAAAGAATCTGGAGAAAGTGAAGAGAACTGAAGATAAATCAAGATCTGCTCAAAGATGGGAACTTAAAAAGAAACATATTTGTGAAAGAGAGGCACAGTATGTAGTTATGTCAAATTTGTTACAAAGTACTACAAGAGACTGACCCTGACACCAATTATTTCTGCTAATTTATTCATAATTTCCTGCTGGGTTATCTAAAGAAATGCATCACAGACACTAGTGTCTTCACACTTGTACAGCCAGAATCAGCTTAAGGTGATTTGTCAGAGATGGTTTAACCCTAGCAGCCTGGATGTATGGTTACTTAACTCATCCGCTTTTATACTTAAATTATTTTCTCCAATTTATTGCCTTGCTGCTCAATAGTAGTTGCATGAAGTATAATTTAAGATTAGTAGGTGTCACAATATCATGATAAGTGGGTCCCTGTCACCACAGCGTGGCACATCCTTGGGTTTCGGAAGCAGAGACGGCCTCCGGTATGGAGGGTAGCCTGTAATATTATTCATTCACAGTGAACAGGATGTTTTGTATCAGCCAGCTCATACACAGAACTTTGTATATGTAAATAAACCTGTAAGTGATATTGTATGACCCAATAAATTTTCAAATATTTATTTCTTTTGTAACATACAGTATTCTGCAAGATTGGTATGAACTGTTGTAGGGTACTGGCAAAACTGGAAGCTGCAGGACCTATCCACCCTGATGACCAGTTGAGAGTGCTTAAAAATATTGTTGAGTATGAACTACGTATGCTGGTAACAGAAGGATGCAGTCAACGTACACAGTGTTACCTTACAGAGGTAATGAAGTATAGATACTCCCAAATTTAAGCAGTAGTTACATTCCAGCAAGTTCAGTGCAAGTTTAACTTTGTGAAAGTTGGAATTCAATATACATATGGTCAACTATATACTCACAAAAAGAGAGACCAGTTGAAGTCTTAACTCCAACTCCCTGGAAACTGATTGGCTGCAGCATATCTGCTCTGCCATTTGTGTTATTATCCAGCAACATTCCCCAGGTAAGTTCCAAGATATTAAGCTAAATTAAGCTGTGAACACTTTCTTCCACATCTTATCCATTTTATTATTCACGCTCACCTCCTCAATAAATTCTGTATAGTTTGAATTATTTAATAAAATGAGCACAAAATTTTACATGCATAGCAACAGCAGCTTATCACAACCATGAAACAGAGACAAATATTATGAATAATATGCAGATTAAAGTCTGCTGGGATATGATGCTGTAATGACTGGTAAATAATTACTGTTATTTTGGAGGAGCTTCTTGGAGTGCAGAGACCCTGAAAATGCAGGTAGCAAGTTCCTCTGAAATGACTAAAACATGTTTACTAGTTGATGTATCTCCTATCTGCTAATACTACTAACACAATGGTTACTTGCATCTCTAATTATCCACATTTCAATCACAAAAAGTTTGCTCTTGTATTACTGACAGTATAATTTGACAGCATATAAAATTACACTCGCATTTGATCAGCATTTCCTATGTGACTCAGAATATAATTTTTGTTTTTCAAAACCAGTCACATGTAACTGTAAACCAACAAGCTTCTCCTCTAAGTCTGCTGGGAATTTCTGGCAAATTGGAGTACTAAAAAAGTGAACCCATTCTTGCACAACATACATACACACCAATCCTTGCCGGTCTTGAACTGATACTACATCATGTGATTTGGCAAGTTTTCATGCTTTATATTTTATTACCTCACACGTAATCAGCACACCAATATTTCCCATGCACAAATTCAACCTTTCCTATTCTGATTGTTGGATACATCCATCCTTGGGATGACTGAAAGATTTGCACATGAGAGTTTATTTGTTTTCAGCTTCTGCTTTTGTTTCCTCGACTACTCTATGTTGCTGCTGCAAACTGATCTTTCTTGCTGCATTACAGTTACCTCTTTTCTTGACATAGTTTAATTTTGGCATTATAACTATACCTGATTCTTTTCGCAATACAGCTCACCTTTTTATCAGAATAATGATTCATAATGCTCATGAGTGAGAGCTAATAGTGCTAGAGCAAAATTTGTTCTTTCATCAACATGTGAAAACTGGACATTGTGCGCCATGCTTCAACTCACTCTGGTTCGATGTTTCTTACTTGAACTTAAAATAACACCTCATATCGAAGCTAATGTGAGGAAAAAACCTTGCCTATCCTTCAGGCAACTACAGTGTAAATTTACTCTTACTATATAGTACTTGCAAGTTTTCACCTTCAAAGTTATTATAAATCATAGCTCTATTAAAAAAAATTATGTTTCATGGCTGTAATTATAACCATGACAACTGTATTTAGTAGAATATGGTACTCAGTTACGTTTGTTTCTATGGAAGATTACTTGGTTTGTGTCATGTTGTGTTGTAATTGAAATTCAGGTGAAATTTTGAATTTATGTAATTTAAGGATCATGCACCCTACTGATAAAATGAACTCAACCAGAATGAAGAATATATAAACCCAACTAAGCTGTAGAGTTTTTAATCAAACCAGTTGCAAATGTAATCACAAACAACAATCCTTTGCTTTGTGTTGCTCCACCAACATGTTTCCACCCCTATAGGCCATCTTCAGGGAGGTTTTTTTTTAGAAAGGAATACATTTATAACAAATGCTGTCCAAGATGTGTATATATGAAGATAAAATACAATGCAGTACAATTCAAATGCCGCTAAATGTGTAACATGTAGATCAGTTACAGGTATTTTATGTTTCTTAATAACCTTATGTTTATTTGCAGACAAACGCCTGTGTCATTTACTGTCATCTTCAATCTAAGGGAGTAATATTCCTCTGTTGTATGCTGATGTTTATACTAAAAGGGACCACTGAGCACTGCAGTATTGGAACATTTTAAATTGATAACATTGTATTTTAAAATTACATATCAACATCTTGGGCAGCATTTATTTTAAATATATTCCTTTGTACGTGACCTCCTGAAGGTGGCCAATACAGACCGAAACATGTAGGAGGAACATCACAAAGTAACCGGTGGTTGTTTGCAATTACTTGTTATATTTCCATCTCCCCTGTAGGTTACCACCACGTTTATGTATATACAGTCACTATTTATACCCCAGTTGCTTTTCAGTCACAGCACATTTTTACCACTACATTTGGCATGCAGATTGATACAAGTGCTTATTCCAAACTGTCCTAACCATGGTCCTAATGCTCACTGTGTGCTTGTGAGTTCACATAAAGCTTAGTCCAAAGTGTACAGAAGAAAACCACTAATTTCCAAACCGTGTAAAAGATCCTTGGAAACGTTCAGAGCCACAGGAACCCAACAGTACTGTATAGTCAATCTGTTGCTCAGAAAATTGATATTGATATATTTGTTAACTGCAATTGGGTTGACACCTGGTGGCAGTAGAGACACCCAGTGGCAGTAGTGACACCCGGTGGATACTGTTAAATAAATGTTAAATAAATGAAGCCGGTTAGCAGCCATTATCAACATTTAGAAGAGCTTTAAGGATTTACAAATTCATTGTTATTAGAAATAATAAGCATATAATGGGAAATATGTATGCCACTTGTACTTGCACTATACAGAGGTCAGAAGGTATCAGCAGAATATTTGTAAAAACTGATACAAGAAGAGTAGATAATTTACTTGAGCATCATTCTTCCACATAGAAATTTAGCTTACGAACATACTTTGTCCACCACAGAACAAGCTTATGCAGGCTATGTTCTCATCCAAAAAGGCTTTCAGCTGTGTGATGAACAAGGCATGTACCACTTCGTCACTGCTTCATCTGTGGCGGATCAGTGATCTTTTCAAACGTCTGTGATTGGACAGGAAAAGTAGTTAATCAAAAGGAGCGAGGTCTGTGCCATACACAGGACGCTCTGAAACCTGGAACTTCCGTGGCTGAAGAGTTTTAGCAGTGTAGAATACTGAGTAAGGGCGAGTATTGTCATGCAACAACACTACACTTGCCGACAAACACAGTGCTGAAACAGTAGGAGCTATGTAATAGCAAGGATACATAAATTATAGAATAGTGCATTTGTTGGTGTTACAAGAGATTTAGTAATAGTAACTATTTACTGTTGAACTCCTCTCCCCATAAGGTTCCAGTATCGGACCTTGTGAGTCTCATAAAACCATAAGCATCACTTTTCCTGCTGTTGGTTGTGTCCGTAACTTTGTCTTGGTAGGCAGTGTGAAATGTTTCTATTGCAGACTTCGCATTTGCTTTCTGGCTGAAAGTGGTGGATTCACGTTTTGTTCCCAGTGATAAACAATGAAATAAAATATTGCAGACACTTTTTGAGCTCTTCATGTGTACTGTTGAGATTACATGGGATACATTGATATTTGGTAACAGAGGTCTAAGCAGGACTGAAAACTGCAGAAGGGCAGCATCCTTGGTCACTAGTCACTATGCAGGATCTGTCATCCACTCTACAGTAAACAGTACTGCAGGAGTGTCCTGTATAATACAGATTGTTTATGTGCAATGTATGAACAGGTTCCACTTTAAACTGAATATCAGTGTATGTAATGGCCTGACAACAATGCTGTCATGCGTATGTGATTATTTGAATATAAAATATTTAGTGCCCTCAGGTCTTGTTTTATATCAGGGTTACATTCCTGAATAACGTCGCACAAAATTGAATGCAAAATTCCACTCTAAACAATGTATTTCCTGCGGTTTAAGAGATTGACCACCTCATGCTATATAGTGTATGACTACATCACTAGTGGACATACAGACCTTGTGAATAATCATATACTGTACATACAGTATATATGCATTGCCATATAATATATGAATTTGTTTCTAATTTAATGAAAATGTAAGAGAACTTTATTACGTTTGGTTTCTGTTTGGTACTAATTGTCTTTCACCGATTTTTTACTTGGGTTGCACAAAGTGATGTAGATTTATGTTTGTCATGAAGGTAAGAAAAGACAATGCTGTTGAAGAGTAAATTGCATGATCTGCGTGATTACCCATGTCACCTACGTAATCAATCCATATACGTGACTCATGGCATGACAATGATGTCACTTTCTGGTAGCTTCTTACAGAAGATAAGTGCTGCCACAGATTGTCTATGCCAAATTGCATTCAACCAACAATTTTCCCTTAAATTCAATAAGTTGTGTAAATTTTCAAGTTGTGTAAAAGTGAAATCCTGCAAAAATAAATCGCATAGAATGAAATCCGCCAGTACTTTAATACCACAACGTTCTTCAAATTTTCTATAGCTATCAACATTTCTGTTTTAACATGTTCTGGTTCCTTCCAGTACATGCACTCGATTTGTACTGTGGCTGAGTATATAATATTTGCATTTGGGTGTCCTTAAATAACCCTTTTTTTTTAAGGGCGGCAGTGATTATGTGATAGAACCATATCCACAGTATCTACTATCTGAAGCTAAGAAGAAAGTTGCAGAGAAGTATTTGCTGAAAAGAAAGTAAGTTCATTATTTTGTTCCTTGTTGCAATTTTGTCTCTCGCCCTAATGGGGGAATATATTTTGAAGTTTAGATGAAAAATGCATACAAAATTTTGGTTGGAATAATTGAAGCAAAGACATCGCTTGGAAGACTTAGGTATAGATATGAGGATAATATTAAAATGAATCTTAAAGAAATAATTTTGTAAAATTATTTGTCTCAAAAAAGCTTCATCATTGATGTGGGTTCCGTAATAGTAGGAGATTTTTCTTGACACGCCAAGGAACAGTTTCTAAAGAAGTCCCTGCTCAGTGAAGTGAGTGCATGGTGACAATAAACACTTGGCAATCAGAGACAAATCAAGTTGTACATGTCAATAATTAAACATCCCACTGAATAGTATGCTGTGTGGGCAGCAGTGACAGGCTTTCCTGCAAAGAAACAGACCACTCTTCCTCTGTTGTTCAGCCTGTCGTGTAGTCAGGATACTAACAGACCATCCTGGCTATCCAGTATCATTTATCTAGCTCGCAAAACCTGCTCAATTTTTGAATTGTTTTATTTCAAAAGATTTTTAACGATTTGATTTAAGCTTCATTGTGCAGTTAAGGTAAGAACTACCTTTTTGATCACAAGTTCAAATATATTTATAATTCATTATAAATATTCCAGGAATATTCTTTATAATTGCACTGGCATTCAAAGTTCCAACGTTTAGTGTTACATGAGTTTGGCAATGTTTATGTGATAGAACCATATCCACAGTATAATAATAATCATGCATAATATCAAGTCTGACCTTCAATGAGGTGGGTAGATAGCACAGGAGAGATCCTGGGAATGAAGGACTGTAAGACAAAAGCATAGGGATCAAGGCCTGAAACAGGCTACAGTATCAGAGAAGCAACAGAAGAATGTCAAGCTTGGATTGAAAAATTTGCTGTTTCTAAGTAATTTTTATATGGTTAGGATACAAGCCTATCTGAGTCTTGACAGAATTGAAAGACGAAAGATACGAAACACAGGGAACATAAGTTGAGACTCCTGCCCTTAAGATATTTTCCCACCAAAGATGTCAGGATAATATAGTACCAAAATCATCCCATACAATAAACTTACGCGTTTCCCTTTTAATGCTTTTCCCGCGTAAGAAAATCTCCTGCTTAAGAAGCACGAAAGTTTCACACTGCAAAGAATTTTTCATCCGTTTAATGCTTTTCTGCATCAGAATCTTGTACAGTGTTCCATAGTTTCTGTTCGTTTAGTTTGTTCGCAACACACAATGTTGAAATGACTGTCAGTTCTGTAGGTTACCCTTGATATGCATCAACTTGTGTTCATAGTTAAGTGGTAACTTAATAATAGTACTATGCGCGTTAAACAGCTACATACCGACATGCAGTAACATTAGGCTGTACACTTTTATCAGATAAGTGCGTAATTCTTGTTGACATTGCGGGAGGAAAGGAAGCTGAGGGTGTTTGAGAACATGGTGTTGAGGAGAATATTTGGACCTAGGAGGGACGAGGTAATGGGGGAATGGAGGAGATTGCATAATGAGGAGCTAAATGATTTGTACTCCTCACCCAATATTGTGCGGGTGATAAAATCGAGAAGAATGAGATGGGCTGGGCATGTGGCATGTATGGGTGAGGAGAGGGGGGTGTATAGGGTCTTGGTG
>Ga0123357_10005436_pt1 | contig 15255 bp, 5 predicted proteins | sample TergutEmb28metaG_FD_89873 | JGI IMG/M metagenome (GOLD analysis project Ga0123357, IMG submission 89873) | Embiratermes neotenicus P4 segment gut microbial communities from Petit-Saut dam, French Guiana - Emb289 P4 | ecosystem: Host-associated > Arthropoda: Insects > Digestive system > Gut ... | reverse complement strand
TTGTAAGGGATGGTGGGTTGGGGGGGGGGGGGCAGGCGCATACTATGCTATGCAGTATAAAATTCTTGTTTTGTTTCCATGTACTGCTTACAATTCGTCTTTCACTAATATTGCCAAATAAGGATTTTTTCAGGCATAAAGATAGTATTTAAAATTAAAGTTTGTAACAGAAGTACGGTAGGCACAGTAAGTGTATGCTTTTACGTCACATTATGTACCGGCTCCTCCGATCTGCGGTTTACTGTGATCCGAACCGGTCTCGTCAGTGAGTTACATTGTCTTCGTTTACTAATCCATATCCAGTTCATCCGTCAATCACCAGTCTGCGAACCCTTTCATTCGCGGATACACGAAACTGCCCCATGGAGAGTGAGAGAATGTTTCGGACATTTAGCTGATCAACCAGATCTTCAGACTTTTAGGACGGTGTTCTATTATTGTTTTATCATAACTGTGGTACCAGTGGCATAATTTTTTGGAGGGAAGAGTATAGTCTTTGATGGTGTACTACAACTTACTTGTCTACAAAGCAACATGTACTCAGCTACAATAACTGTTGTTGTTCTGCACATTATTTTGGGAGTCTACATTAACCGAGCTTTTTTTTATCTGACACATTGCAGAAACCAACCAAAGAAGAATAAATTGTGTTGCCTTTAGAAGAAAGATGGATGCAGAATACAGCAAGGGTCAGAGGTTGTTTGTAGTGACAAACGTTGGAACTTTGGAAGGCGTTTTCTATTCTATGGATCCACGTCACAACAGACTGACCCTGACAGAAGTTGTTCTTCACCCATCAGGCAAAAAAATGGACGGCTTTAGTCATTATTATAAGAGTGAAGTCATCAGTGTTTGTATATTGGATCCAGGTTCATATGCAGAAGGTAGCACAAAAAGTGAGGCTGCTAGGAACTGGAACTTGATGCGGAAGGATGAGCAAGCAGTTCAGCCAGGAAAAGTAAAGGAGTCAGATGTTGTGAACACTATGTCAAGAGACACTGCTACAAACCGCAGTAACCTGAGTAGAGAAGAGTATGATGCACTAAACAAATTTGTTGACAATTATGTGCTGATTGACCGTGTGGGAGATGTATTCAGAAGAGCTGTGGAAGACATTAAGGCAGAGCCAGCTGTTGGTTTGAGCATGGAGGGAGCCATGTTTGGGCGGTACAGTAAAGCGAGCCTTGTGAGCTTTGCCACTCCCAGTTGTGCTTTTCTGTTTGATATATACACTCTTGGTGATGCAGCATTTGATAACGGACTGCGTGACATACTGGAATCAAAAAAAATTGAGAAAGTTATTCACAACTGTCGTCTTGTTTCTGATTGCTTACACCACACACATCAAGTTACAATATGTGGTGTCTTTGATACACAAGTAGCGGACCTGAGGGTGATACAGCAGCAGTGTGGACAGTTCCCTCGCTGTGTGCGCAGTTTGCCACAGTGTCTGGGCATATACCTGAATCTTCCTGCAAAACTCATCTATCAACCACAAATCCATGACGGATATATTGTGTCGGAGTCACAGCAATGGAACAAACGACCTTTGCCTATTAAACTGGAGATAGGTGCTGTGAAAAATTCAGTTTTTCTGCTTCAGCTCCAGGAAAAAATCTGTGAGGAACTATTGCGTCCATTCTATCAGTGTGTTGATGTATTCCTGGGTGTCGTGAAGAACTCAGACCAACCAGAGGATAGGGAGTGCCAGGCCAATGATGCAAAGGTACCTTTGGAGTTATTGCTATATGACCAACCACAGATGGCAGTTGATAATCAAGACACTTCAAAGCTCTGTACCTAATCTGTCTGCAAGCTGATCAAAAGGAGGAGTGCTTCATATTGTGAGATGTTATTTGCTTTCTTCTTACTCTGAAGAACAAACTGAGGGTTGGTGGCAGATAATCTGTAAAACAGAGGAAATTAATAAACCATGTCTTTGGTTTTGTGTAATAACTAGAGAAAATGTGGATTGATTGAGAGAGTTCTGAGTTGACTTTATGATTTTTCTAACAGAAAGCATTTTCTTATGCAAAATATTCCTAACTGGATCTATTTTGACAGTTACATGCAATGGGACCAAGAATTCCTAGCACTGCAGTTATACAGAATTTGACTTCCAAGAACTTACTTTGAGCAATAATTACAGTAAGGGCCTTGTTATACCACATTTGATTTTTTAATGGTTGAATTTTATGAAACTAATTTAATAAAACAATGTGACTTTGTGGTATACTTATGACAGCCACCAATTCGTAGTTAACTTACCAACAGAACTGTTACTAAGAAAAACAATCTGTGCCATGTGGCAAAAAATTTTTCAAGTGTTGTGTTTATATGTTTTAGTAGTTTTCAAAATGTTTCCCTGTAGAACTACGTGACATTGGGTGTTTATGAGGCAAGTGACTTATTCACCTGATTGAGAAAGTTCCCTGCTGTTATGGAACTTGAGGATTTGTCACTATGATGAAAATCTATACAGATGTACAACATACTTGGTCAGTTTTCATTCATTCTGATGATTGTTGCCTTTACAAAATGGATTATTAATCTGCCAAATGATACAGTGACCCTCTATGGACAAACTTTTATGATACTACGTACTATATTTTCTGTCATTTCTCATACTGCAGATGAGTAGAAATGTGGTCACTGCCTCTGTCTGATATAATTTTGTATTATTTCTTTGAAGTTACACAGTTCAACAATTCTCACAGTTAATGTGACTTTATCATGAGGTACAGAGCTATATACATATAGTGAAGTTTTTCCAAGGTTCAATGTGCCCGTGTGTTCCATTTCCTTTGTTCTACAGGTTTTTAGTGTATAATGTTCACTTGACATCATTTCTGTGTTTGTGGTACTTTAAAATTGACACTGTAGACTATGTATCTATGTAGTTATGTTGTATTTTTTAATTGGATGTTCCTTCATGATAAGTTGCATGGGAGGATCTGCTGGCAACCTTGCAAGGCACTTTAAGAATAAACATCCAAATAAATCTCTACATTGGACTCTTAAGACTGGCAGAATTGAGTGATTCAACATCCTCCCACAGTGGGGGGGTGGGGGGTTGTTCCAACAGTATCCTGCAGTAAATGAAATTGCTGCTGAAGTTATGCATGAGGCTACCACAACTACTTGCACTTCAAGATCCATATAGGTAAGTACATTTTTTTATATCCTCATACATCAACATAATTAAGCCAGTTCCTATTTAAAAAATAAGGGACTGGATAATGATTTGGTCAGGATGATTGTAAAAGGATATCACCCACTCAGGTTGGTGGAGGATGCAGAATTTGGAAGATATGTTCAGATACTGTGCCCTGGATATCACAACATACCTAGCAGGAAGACATCGAGTGATAGTTTAATGCCCATTTTTGACCAGACAACTGTAAGGAAAGTGAAGACTAAATTAGATGTTGATGCTGGAGTCTGTTTAATAGCAGTTGGATGGACATCTGTATATGATAATAGCTTTTTAGCATTAACTGCTGACTGCCTTAGTGAAGAAATGTTTTCCGACTACCATACACACACACATTCTGTGGAGTTAAAAGTTTGGCAGAAGGACAACAGGATGTGGAATAAGTCATAAATATACTAAACATGTAACAATTACTACAGTGCAGGCACTTGCATATAGCGAGTGATTACAAATACAGCTTACAGGTGATTAATGAGGCAAGTGCAGGATTTCAAGATTTTACTTTTTAATTTCATCATAAGTCCATGAGGTTTTTTTGTAAGGGAATGTATTATAATACTTGTTTCAGCTTCAGTGATTGGGATTATTTTTATGTTGGGGAAGTTTCTAGAAAACAAATCTTTTGAAAATGAGATAGCTTACTTTTACTGTACACTATGTATATTTAATTTTTCAGTAATAGTTAGAGATTAATGAAGGCATTAGTTCTGTTATTTGGAAACATTACTTTTTCAAATTTTATAAGTATAGAGGAATGGGTACCGACCGTCTTTTATGGGACTTAGCGTTATCCACTCACCCCCATCTAGTGCTGAAGTTAAGGAAAGACTAAAGCCTTTACTCCCTTTCTGGGACTTCATGGCCTGCTACAGGGGGAATCTGTTCTAAGGATGCACTTTTCCTGTCCCTTTCTTTATAACATTCCATGTTTTTATTTAATTATCACATTGTTTATAATCTACTATAATGTTGCTATTTAGCTTCCTTTACAACTATTTTTTTTTTACAATATTTAATGCAACATGTTTGCTGTTCATTCAAAGCTTGTAATCTGCTACTGAATTTCTGCTATTAACAAAGAATTATCAAAATGCAATCATGTGACAAAATATCAATTTTATATGCAAGTATACTACAATATGTAGTGCTTATGCTGATGGACATGGTAGGACAGAATGCCACTCTCAGTAAGCAAAACTAAAACCATCCTGAATATACTGAAATACTGCCACCTAAAAAACAAATTCAGATTTTGCTGTTCGTTGCTATGTTCTTTTCCAGCACTACACACTAACTGGCAATATATCGATTATTATGATTATTATTATTATTTCAAATGACATCTTTGCCTAGCTTGTCAATACAACCCGGTTTTATACAGTGAACGAAGTGAACGGGAAAAATGAATCAATCACCATCGGAACCCGTAATGAAGGAACCGTATCTCACTAAAGATCCAATATGCCCACCTCTAGATGGCACACATTTTGTTCGCCAAGTAGTTACGTGAGTTGCTTGTCAATTATGAACTGTGACCATACCGGTTAGTGTTTTGTTATGGGTCTAGATTACGGCCGTCATCCACAATAAGAAAAATTTTAGCGTTAGAAAGAGTGCGATTTGTAGTTAACATGTTTTGTTCGTACAAAATCAGCCATGCATAATAGACGAACATACCTACACTTCGGCGTTGGGAAGGTTTTCACCCTTACTAGGTCTTTTGTTGGAAGTTGGATTGGTTACCCTGTAAATCGATATGCATTTGTCTGTAGCATGGATCAAAGAAATCTCGAATATGGGAAGATCGATCTAATGAGAAGCTAATGGGTGATGCGAGTTGATGGGCATGGAAACGGTTTATTAGGATGTGTATATGTCACTAAATATTCTAAATTATGGCTCATCATTACGTTGTCACGGCGCACAAGCCCACCGCGGTTACCGCGTGTGTTACCGGTAAGAACTCAGATTGTAGGAAAAATAGTAAAAGCATGTACTTGTACTCTCCATTGTACCTCTTGTGATCAAATGATTTTATTGGCTAGATGCTTGACTGTTAAATACCAGTAAAGCTAGATTTAAGGAATTATGATCAAGTGTTTAACAACAAAAACGTGCCCTAAAGCTCCTTCTTATGAAATCATTGCATTGGACATGCACGTGAAATAGTTGGCTCCTTTTATCCTTGTGCATTTGTTTCACTCGAATGTTAACGTGCATTTGATGTTTTGAAAAAAATTAGAGTTTGTGGTAGCCGGTATTGTCATCTTTCACCGTAGAACGTATTATAGTACAAATATCAAATGCATGGACTATGCGATTGTTAGTCATCCTGTAAGAAAACCATATTGTAAGGAACAGAAAATATGTGAACCGAAAATTACTCACGAGTTTTTAGCTGGGATAAAAAAAAATTAGTATGAAATTTAGACATTCTTGACACTAATTTCTCCCTCAATTCAAATGAAGGATTGTGAGTGCGGCAGAGGTTGTGGCATGTGTGGGGGAGAAGAAATATGCATGCGGGTTCTGATGGCAAAAGACCACTTGGACTACCTAGGCCTAGGTGGAAAGATAATATTAAAGTGGATCTGAAATAAATAGGATTGGAAGGCATGGACTGGATTAATTTGGTTCAGGACAGGGAGATGTGCTGGACTGTTGTGAACACAGCACCAAATACTTAAGATTCTGTGAAATATGAGAGTTTCTAGACTGGCTGGGAACTTGTAACTTCCCAAGGAAGACTGTACTCCACAGTAATTTTCACCAAGGTAGTCAGTAGTTGTGTCACCATAGATGACAAGTTCTGCTTAGGATTTATTTATTTCAAAACATTCCATAGATCCTTATCGAACAATACCTTAACGTATAGATACTTTCAGCATGTCATGAGTGTAAAAGTGTTGCATAACACAAATATCAAATTAAAATGTAATAAAATTGATAACTTAATATTAATAAATGAGGTCATAAGCATTGTCATAATAAGGCCTGTAATAATTGTAACAACATGGAATGCAAATATGTATATATATATATATATATATACATACACACACACACACACGTGTGACAGTCTGATTAAGTGTAAAATATGCATAATAATCATAATAATTACTGTAATGTATGAAATTATACATTGTTAATTAAATTTATAATAGCACAATAAAATTATAGAATCACGTTGTATTGACACTTTTAATAAGTACCCAGATCTTTCCTTAAATTCCATTCAAAGTATTCATTACAGGAGTAAAAAGATCCTACTAGAAGAAACTTTTTCAAGGCCAATTTATATTTATTTGCATCATGAGATAAGTGCTTAATGTTTAGTGGTAAATTATTGAAAATTTTAATTCCAGAATAATATACTCGTTTTTGTACTTTTGTCAGATTTGTAGATGTAAGTGAGAGCATGTCTAGTTTTAATACTTTGTATTGCAGAATTCAATTTGAAAGTATGTGTTGTTAACTATAAATGTTGATAATGAAAATATGTATTGGGAGTAAAGTGGAAGAATATTTAACTTTTTTGGACAGTGGATGGCAAGAGTCTGTATATCCAGCATTCATTATAATTAATGATTAATATTGGTTAATGTGTTGATATCCTCTCTCATAGATGGCGTCAAAGTGGTTAGATCAGAGCTTGGCTTCACTACACTGTAGATATCAAACTTTTCACTCAAAGTTTTTCACATTTTCAGCTGATCCTCTAAAAAAACACCTATCATAACTATTTTATGTGCCTTTTTTTAATTGTTTATGTTCAATTTGTAGGAGGTTTTTGATACTGAATCACAAGGCATGTTGTTTGAGTTGTTGGGATCACAAAACACTCTTTCTTTATGCACACTGGATGTAACTCTGCCACTGTTCACTATGGTTGGAATATGATATGTTTATTTCAGATTTTTGAGGATATTCTTCACTCGTTGCAGCCCGTCTTGTTGTTGGTTGAATGATGTCACATTTAGATCAGTGCCTGGAGCTCTTTGTACACCTTTGAAACACAAGGATTCATGCATTTAATCTTCATTTGGTATAGATTGCTACCTAAAAGTAGTTACAGTATCATAGGTTTTTGGTGCGTCTTGTAGTTTAGTAGATCATATTGATTACCTGTTGATATTGGTTGCACTGATTGAAAGTTATCATTGTTCTTGAATTTACTTGATGTTCTATGATGTTTATAAGAGATTGTTGACCACTCTTTATAACAGTTTTCGTTTTTGTTACCTTGAAGTAGGTCGTTGAGATAATAGACCCACATGTATTATCAGTAGTATCTTTTGAAATCATTTCTTGATGTGATTCTTTTTGCTAGGAGCTTTATTATTAGTTGAGCAGAACTTAATTCAGGTAATGCACTTTTAAGATTTCTCTCGAGTTCATTGCAATTTGTACATCTTTGCTCCTTGTTAGTATATTTATCTTGATCTGAATGAAAATCACTTGTGTATGTACCTGTACCAAGACTAGCATCCGCCATGATGCTCTCATTGTTTACATGGTCGGTTTATAACTTTACTTGTGTCATATAAGAAATATGTGAAAATATCATCGAAGTAATTTTCAGAAGCTTATGTGGGAACTGTTACATACAGCTGTAGATTTACATTCTACACATTGCTCTTAAAACAGCACTTTGCTTTAACTCAATTTGTCAAGCTGAGATTCCTGCGTTACTAGGTAGTTGTGTTACGAACACACCTTCTGTTAAAATGTTGTGTCCAAAACAAAATTGCTTCTCCTTGAATTTTTGTAAAAGCATAAAATGCTTATGTGTTTGTCTATTAAGGATCTGTCAAGTTTTTTCCATCTGTAAAAACTGTGTATCAGCAGGTTATAACAGATTGTTGTTTCATGAGTGCTGTACAGCAGAGGATTCACTGTCATGTTCCATACATTGATTGTTTGCATCTGTCTGATTAAGTTTTAGGCAGTTTTTAGCAAAAATAGTCATTTCTCCTCTTGCTGCAAAGGTGTTAGAGCTCAAGAATGCAACAAATTAAAATTCACAGCCACATGTGACAGTACAAGGATGTAGACGTCAAAATTTCCGTTTCAGGCATTTCTTTATTTTTTAATGCTGATCTTATTGACTTAACTTTTGAATGTATATTTTCATATTTCCAGGAAATTTCACGTCTCCCAGTGATCTGAATCTTATTCTAGCCAAGAATACTCGGATGGAAATTTACCTTGTCACTCCAGAGGGCCTTCGCCCTATCAAAGAAGTTGGCCTGTATGGGAAAGTGCATGTGATGAAGTTCTTCAGACCACCAGTAGGTTCCATACAGCATATCAGTTTTTGACTCCTCAATTTGGCATTGTAGAATAGTCATGTAATAGCTGAATTCTTCCATGCATTGGAACAGTGCATCAAAACCTGCAATATTGGTATCTATGTGAATGTGGTACTTGTTGTTTTAATTGACCAATGTTCATTAAAGCAACAATTTATGTTGGAAATGTTATTGTTTGTTTCTGTCTTGGATGTGTGACATTCAGAAGGCAGTGAATATGTCTGTTGCATGGTGAGTTGGGAGAGAACAAGTAACAAGCATTCAGCTTGCAATGTGTGGTTCATTTCCCTTTGCAATTTCTGTTTGAAGCATTTTGTACTCTGATAAATCCAGAGAGAGATGGTTAAGATGCATGCTGAAATGTAAGTATGTTATTATGTGGAGTGGCTTTTAGTTTTTCCAGTTTATCTGTATTCATATGTGTCAGGAACTTTATTTTACTCTTTTAGTATACAGATTCTTTCTTTACGTTCTTCATGTTTTCACGTTTACCTGTGTGTGTCTTCACATTTGCAGAAGTGACAATTTTCAGTGGCACATTTTACCTTTTAAATTACATCCCTCCCATTTGCTTAACCCATCATTTTACATTTAAGTTTAACCCATTTCAGGGCCACAGAACCACATTCATGTTACACTGCCCACATTTATGCTGTCTGAACTAAAGTTTGTCCTATAGCACTGCTGTTCTTTGCCCATTTAGCATATTTTTCCACCCTAAAACTGGTGGCAGTAGGAATTCTAACACATCAGTACTTATATGCCAAGACTGTATGACATGACATCCAAATGACACTATTTGTTTTAGTAGTTTTGCAATATACATCATTTTGAAAATCCATTTGGAAGTTGGACAGACATGAAGACTCGGTTTGTTTTTCTGCATTTGTTTAGAACTTGTTAAAGTGGAATTTATCATACAGTCATTGGCAGAATACAACAACTTATGTGCCAGTAATCCCTATGAGCCATACCTTCTGTATCCATTAAAAAGTACTGTGGGGAAAATGACAAACACAAAAGTTTGGTTTTGGTTGGTTTGTTGGCGCAGCACGAGAAGAAGGACCTGCTCTTCATTGTGACAGCTCGCTATAATGCAATGATTCTTGAGTGTGTGGGAGAAGGTGACAACCTGGAGATCATCACAAAGGCACACGGGAATGTTGCTGATCGTATAGGGAAGCCGTCAGAAACCGGAATCATAGCAGTGATTGATCCTGAAGCGAGAGTGATTGGCCTGCGATTGTATGATGGACTCTTCAAGATTATCCCACTGGAGAAGGACAACAGCGAACTCAAAGCCTCCAGCATACGGTATGCAAGTGTTCATTTGAATACATGTTGTCCCCGGTGTTGCTGGAGAGTGTCACAAAAAGTGTATTCTTTCATTTGAAATGTTACAGGTAGACAGGATGCATATACTATGCACGTCCCTGTCAGGATGAGACACTAAATGGCAAATTTTTTCAGAATGGCATTTGAGCAGCACATTACACACGTATTATATATATTTTAATGTATGGTAGGGTTCTGAAGGATTAGACCACATGGGTTTTGAAATAACTTGGGCAAGGTGTTATTTACCACTACACATTCATTTGTCAGTCAGCATTATCACACATCATATTTGCCTAATCACCATATTGTTATTTTTAATTTTTATAGTAAAATACTTTAAGAATCGTTATACAACCGACAATGAACAGAAAATCTAATGCAGAAACATAAAGCAAGGACAAGTGTTTAACAGAAAATATTTTTCGTGTGTTTAATCAATTTTGTTGCATACTCTACTTCAGCATGGCTGTATCACTTCATTGCCTATTGTTTACCAGTAGTGATAGATGTTGTTAGGATGTGTGGCTATGCCAGGGGAAGAGTTGGGAAAGGGTTAGGACTGAAGACTGTCAATGTTTTGGGGGTTGAATTGGTCAGGAAAAAGAACTAGCACCAGTCCAGAGTACATGGGTTTACTGACAAATAACATAAATGCCACTTGAGAGTAGGTAGTTTTTACTGGCATAAACACGCTGGGGGAGTACAAACCTCGCTCTCACTCCTTTGCACCTCAAACAACAATATTCTTCAAAAGTTACCATGTTCCATCCCAAACAGCATAATTAGACTTGCTGGTGGAAGGATTACTGCCTGTAGGAAAGGACAGCCATGCCATTTATGGTAAAAGATCCAAAGGTCTGTACTTTGTCATGTGGTTGTAGCCTTAGCCACCCAGGAACGAGTAGCACTTGATCTCAACCAAAAGTGAAAGTGACAACAGCACATGAAGAAAGACAGGTTGACAGTAAAAAAAATAATGGAAATGTTTAGCACTGGGAAAACTAACATATCAATACCCAAGTCAGAAATAAGAAACCATTGGCAAAATTGTAGTAATGCTTAATTGAAAATAGAAACTAAGGAAACCTGGCAATGAAGACTATCGGTGAGGTTTGTGGTAGTGGTTTGTAAGTGTAAAAACCAGAAGTCTTTTGATATCTTGAACAGTGGAACAAGAATGTGCAAAAGAAGTCACAAAAAACTGAGGAAGATTGAATTTAGGTTATTTAGTGGATGTTGAGGAAGTTTCAGAGAGAGAGAGAGACATCAAATTTTGTATAAGCATTGAACATGGAGGCTTTAACACCCCAGTCCATGGCACAGTGTGGGAGCAGTATTTAAGGGCCTTAAAACACATTGCAAATAGCATTTTGATCTGAAATAATTTCCATATTTTTTGTCCATTTTGGATGAAGCTTGGAACTGTAGTTTCCTGCAGACTGTAGATAGTATATATGCATGTTACATTACCTCAGTATTGTTTTCAAGGTAAACCTTGAAACACAGCTGTACACAGCAACATCACAGACCTATCAACAATATTTGGTCTCTTCTGCTGGAGACCTCAGACTGTCATCTTGTTTTACTCATCTTCTCTGTGAGAGGTATTCCTCTCGGAAAATGGCATTCTGTCAGTCTGTATGGTGGTGTCACTACCATGGTGACCTGATGTATGTTGGACTGAATAGTTTAGTAATAAACTCTCAACCAAATGTATCCTAAGTTTTGGATGGTCATGTTTTCATCCTGTGTTTTTCCTGTATATGACTAGAGAAATCAGAACCGTGGCACTGATTAGGCTTATGAAGAATTTTGTATACCTCTTATTTGTTATTTTCCTCTCCATTAAGTACATTTGGAGCATCTGGTTATGCTTATCAACTCCACTGCCATGTTCATTGTAATGAAAAACACACACGCACGTGCGCATGTACGCATGCACAGGCTTCTGTTTCCCTGTTCCCCTCTTTATTGCTATGGGACTCCATCTGTATTGTAAGTAGAGATTACTGTCACATGCTTCTTGTCTCACTCACTCAAGATGCAAACAGGTCCACTGTGCTGTGCTGCTGCCTTGCACTTCTGTTGCTTGCTTCCTTGCAGTTTCTTCATAATTCTATTTTGATGGTCCCCACATTGTGTCTTGTGTGATTTCAGAAACTTGGCCAAAGTTGGACAATTATTCGTCTGCAAGGTATACCCTTCGTGGAATAGGGGTTCAGAGAATTGCAGAACCATTGCCATTGTTTTTGGTGTGTTTTATGAAACAAAAGGTGTCTTCTTTCCAGTACAAACTACAAATGACTCCAATTAGCAAGACTTTGATTCATGCAATTCAAATTACTTCATTCCAAATGTGACAATTTCAGTGGAAGTTATTGTTTGAAGGATAGGCAACCCTACCACATAATGAGTGATTCATCAATTGAAATGTCTTGGGGTACATACAAGTTCTGAAATACTGAATTTAGGTGTCTAGTGATAGGATAGGGCCTCCTTGGAGGTGTTGTTGATTAACTACAGGAATCTACAGATGACTTCAAACCTGTCCAAGGAAGTAACAGAATCAGAAGTGGGTGTGGCTACTGGCTGGTGAGAAAAGCTGTCTCAGACTGGGCTTCTGTAGAATACCCATTAGTATGGAAAGTCCTGAGTGTATTATGTGCAAGCGGACATCTGAATGTCCTCACATGTCCTTTGTGACTGTGAGGTGTTGGCCACAATAAGATACATGCACTTGGTGACTTTGAAGACACCTGTGTCAGCATGATACTGCACATTTCTCAAGGTACAGCTGGAGGGCTGCACAATAGATCAATAATGAAGTGCATAGGCCAATCATTGTCCTCCCTTCTGTGTTCTCTTGTATTCTAAGGAAAAGAGAGATGATGAAAAGGAGCAAGACTAGGAAGCAAGTACTTCCTATAAACTATTTGTGGGATGCAAACTGCATTCATACACATGATGCTCTACAAACAACAGAGATATTCAGAATTTTTCACTGATTGAAAATAATTCTGAACTGATTGATGCTGTTTGCAGAGTGAGAATATTAATTGAAAGTCCAGCTTCTCAGTCAACAGCTTAAATGCAGAAAACTTTATTGCACTATGTGGAATAACAAACAATCTACGTAATGTGGTTAAAACAATATCAGAAATACAGGGTATGTGTAGCTGTAAAACATCGCCAATTTACATTTAAGTACCTGAATGAAACAGGTCCTGTGCACAACTGAAAAGTAATTTCAGTTCCTTGCAGTGACATTGTATGGAGTCAAAGTTGTTGCCAAAAGGGAAGACCCTACAATGAAGACCAGTTACAGTGTGCAGTGTCACCATGTTGCTGTTTCTTATGATAGAATCAGTAAATGAGCAGTACCAAAATTGGGAATTCTTCATTTGCAAGTTGTCTTTGTACAAATTTGTTGGTACATGTTGCTGTGAAACCGGCAATGCAGCATTCCATTCCTGTCTGTAGGTTTGAAGGTGGCAGTGCAGCTTAACAGATTCCATTTTGCAATGTGAAAGTGGCAGGAGAGCCAGTTGGATGCTGTCCCTCAATGTAAAGTGGCAGTAGAGCCAATCAGATGCTGTCTCTCAATGTAAAGTGACAGTAGGGTCAGTCGGATGCTGTCTGTCAACTTAAAGTGGCGGTAGAGCATCAGCTGCCGTCTCCCAACGTAAAGTGACATTAGAGCCAATCAAATGTCTCTCAATGTAAAGTGGCAGTAGAGCCTGTCGGATGCTGTCTCTCAACATAATGTGATGGTAGACCCAATTGGATGCTGTCACTCAACATAAAGTGACGGTGGAGCCAATTGGATGCTGTCCCTTAACACAAAGTGATGGTAGAGCCTATTGGATGCTGTGTGTCAACATAAATTGGCAATAGAGCCAGTTGGATGCTCTCTCTCAAAGTAAAGTGGCAGTTCATGTTATCAGATGCTGTGAAAGAAACACGTGCAGCTTTTCAGGTTCTCACTATAAGGGTGTAATTTGCATATGCAGCTGATCATTTCTCATGTATAAATGTGGAAGTAGGAATTAGGGATATGGAACCCTGTCTGTAAGTGTGACAGTTGGAGTGACACCCAATTTTATGTAATTTTTGCAGGATGGAAGAGTTACAAGTTCAGGACTTGGACTTTCTTCATGGCTGTCCAAACCCAACCATCATCTTAATTCACCAGGATTTGAATGGCCGTCATGTTAAAACCCATGAAATTTCTCTAAGGGAGAAGGAGTTTGTGAAGGTGGTGCATTGCATTTGTTCTTCATAGTATTACCAAGATGTGTGGTAGCTGACACTAGTCTGTTAAATGAATGCTTATAACATTTATTCTGGCTATATCTGAAGTGCTATGACAAACTTTAAAACTGAGTTCTTCACATAAAAACAAAGGAGGAAGGTCATGTCAATGTATGTCTGGAAATGTGTGGTTTTTAAGTTTGATTGAAAGATTACATTCAACAATAAACACCTTAACTGTGTAATGTCTTACTTACAACTGACACAGCACGTTTGCAATATGCGTTCCCAATTTCATAACTGTTGAGTTCTTACTGGTTATTAAGTCACAGTATACAGCAAATGCTCAAAATGTCCTCTACATGAATCATTGTGCTGATGAGCATGTCTGATCTTGGACCCCTTGCACACTTTCAGAGGTCCTGGGGTAGTGGTGAATAGTTTGAATACATCTGTAATACATTGGTGAATGTCTCTTCATTTTCAATTGGAGCTGAATACACAAGGGTTTTTAAGTGTCCCCACAGATAAAAATCCAAAGGATTGAGGTCAACACATTGCAGGTCTGTACTTCGAAAACTGTTTGTGGACATACACTGATATGAACTCTTTTCCTTGTGTTGGTATAGCAAACTCCTGAAGTTTGTCCAAGCATTGTAGATGTTGCAGTTACATGCCAGTATATTGCACTGGTTGCATATATTAAAACAGAGACATTGTTGTCTTGTCACCAGAACCAGAACAGTGTAAAGATGCTTTGTCAAAATTTGATGTCACATTGGACCCATCTCATAAATTTGCTGTGGTTACATGTTAGTGGGTGACCTGCAGTGCATTAGTGAAACTTGTATATTCAAGATGTGTGCTCGTTGAGGTTGCAGAAAATTGGTGTGTATCAGTTTCAGTCATTGAATGAATACATACTCATTCACATGACCACATTTCATGATATCTTTGAGGATAGTGTAATTTACAGCTATAACCATAAAGGCAGACATTCGTAAAGTACTGTAAAATGTTGAGTAAAGAGAAAACCAACTTGATGCCACTTATTTTATTATTTTATTCAATGCTCAACATGTTTCGGCCGTTAATACGACCATCTTCAGGAGCCTGCGACTAATTGGTAGTTATTTCATG
>Ga0123357_10005435_pt1 | contig 15255 bp, 7 predicted proteins | sample TergutEmb28metaG_FD_89873 | JGI IMG/M metagenome (GOLD analysis project Ga0123357, IMG submission 89873) | Embiratermes neotenicus P4 segment gut microbial communities from Petit-Saut dam, French Guiana - Emb289 P4 | ecosystem: Host-associated > Arthropoda: Insects > Digestive system > Gut ... | reverse complement strand
CCTTCGCGTGGGTGGAGACCAAAGAAAAAAAAGAAAAAGAAAATAATATAGTGGTTGCGACGGGTCGGTTGAGATACCTGTGGGGGGGGGGGGCGGGGGGAGATTTACCATGTCTGTCCAGACCAGCCCCCGAATCCCACCCATCCAGCACAGTGGGTATCTGGTCTTTTCCCAGGAGTAAAGCAGCTAGGGTATGGTGTTTATCCCCCACCCCCCATCTAGTACCAAGGTAAAGAAAGGATGGAGCTATACTTCTACATCCCCTTGTATACCTTGATAGCTTGTTACAAGGGGAACTTTACCTTTTTAATGCCTTGCTATATTTTCATTTTATAAAGTATATGACAAAGGCAGAATGTATGATGTAGTTGATGTCATGTCAGAATCCACACTGATTGTCTCTGATAATTGTGTCTACATAGGGATCTAACAAAGACAAAGGAATGTTGGATAAATTTTTGTATTTGGTAACAGTGATATTCATTGATAATTAATACAGTCCAATTTATCACCCTTATAAACAGGCACAGTAATATATTCCTTCCATAGCCGAGGCATTTCTTCCTCATTCTGAATAGAATTCAAAATTATTGGCTTTCATAGTATACTTTTACTTATTGTTATGTCAAAATTTGATCAATACCTGTAACTTATGTTTTAAGTTTTCCAATGACCACCTTAAACACAAAGACATTTGACTCAACATTAGTAGCTCATATGTTTGTATTTATCTGCTAAACATCAGTAACTGACATGTGGTTCCTCCAGCCATTCACAGTACTCTCTGAATTTCCAAGCAGATCACTGTACTTATCCTATACCAATTTAATTCTACATTGGTTAATGTTAAATTCATTTATTCCTTCCTACAGGTCTCTAACATTCTCCTTATTGTTTGCTTCAGGCTCTTTAATGTCGCTTCACTTCACTTAGTTGAACCTCTTACACAAGTAGGTGTAGAGGGCATATTAATATCACCTTTCATATATTCTGTGGCATGTGGTGGCGCAGTCGGTTGAGGCACTGCACTACAAGCCAGGTCACAGTTTCAATTCCCGATGGTGTTATTTACCCTGAGGTTGACTCAGCCTCTAACACAAATGAGTACTAAGAATATTTCTTTGGGGAGGGGAGCAGGGGTGAGGTCAGCTGGTGAATAGGGCTGACACCTTTACCACCTTCATGTGCCAACTATCTCAAAATCTGGGAGTCTCAACCTTCTTGAACCCTCTAGGCCTGTAGCAAGCCTTTACAGGGACTACTTTACTGTTTCCTTCATTCTGTTGCTAGATGGTGCTCACACTGTCCCAACTTTGAAACAGCAGGATCATTAAAAAAAAAACTCAACCACAATTAACCTAAGTTGTGATATAACCGCACAGTCTTTGTTCAGCTATCTTGTCACTGTATTAATACTGGAGAATACTCTGTACAGACTAGTACAGCATTTCAATTTCTTGTTAGCAACATGCAACATCTGATGAGCGAGAAAGGTTTAATGGGGGATCAAACTATCACCTGCACAGATTTGACATTACATAACCAATTACCTGAAAGACCACTGAGTGGCATAACACTTTATTGTTACAAGCCTTGCCATAGCAAGAAATACTGTCACCTTTGGAAGCAGCCCCGTCATGTACTTAAGTCAGATGGAACAGTACATATGTATAATATTTTTGCTGTATTCTGTTTCTTAACATTAAAGTTACTTCTGAAATGAAGTTGCTTCTTATCAGTTTTTATGTTCTATACTTTTACCATGTGTGACCAATATTGTTTGTTCCCTCCAGTATTGTAGTGTGTGTGGGTGGACAGACCACTCATTTGCCATGGTTTATATGATACGCAAGGTGAAATTGACAGTGCTGGTAAAATAGAATAATGTTCCTGTACAATGCCATTTTTATTCAAGACACTGATTCATTGAATATCATAGCTTATATTTCACCCTAGGCATAACCATATTTCCTTTAACATATTCACTGAATTATGATGTCCATATTATCTGAAACACTTTCCAGGAATATTATTAAAATCACATTGAAATGCCGATGTGTACTCGTTCATTCTTACATAAATATCATGATGCACCGAACACATTACAGTCCTCATGTGTATCGCTCCGCTGCCAGGACATCAAGAATATTCCGACAAATAACTCTGACACTTGGGTTCACCTCTGCATTGTCATGTAGTTGGTGCAATATCACACTACCACCTTCTTCCATCAGCATTGGGCAGTACCGCTTTGCTGCAAAAACAGTCCATATATTACATTAAATCCATACACTTCCTACATTACTCTTAACTCACTGAATCAAATATACCAGCAAAGTGCATAGCACATAAATGCTACACCATTCTATATTACACATTACTCCAACACATTTTGACTCCATGCCACTGTCAAGCAGATTCATACACAGATTTCAGCTGGTACACAAAGTTTACATTTTCTTACATATTGTGTATACAGAATATCAATTTAAGCTAAAATACATTGAGATAAAACCCATATGTTGTTGTAAAACTCCCAAATAAAGAAACAATAACCACAGCAACACACAGCTACAATGTAATAAGACTGAAGAAATAATCATATGAGCTTTTGTTATTGTTTAAAACTGCACTGGACCAAAATTACTGTCAAAGTGGAAAAGTCTTCTACACACCAAAGAGAGTGGTTATGGGGTACCCAGAATCAGGATTGGCAGCCAAAATTTTCCTACAAACGTATGAAAATCTCCTGGTGAAGAACATACCTAAAGATAACACATTTATATTTTACAACAGATATGCTGACAACATGTTACTAAAACATGATAATACTAAAATCAACCCAGAACACATCAGTACTAGAGTGAACAAGTTACACAAGAATGTTCAGTTCAAGCTTACGGCACGTAACCATACAGTCAGTTACTTGGACTTCATATTAGGTACTGTACATTTTATTAAACCATACTGCTGCACTAGTTTTTAAGTAACTTTCCTTTGGTGTTAAGTTACTGGGACTTACTACGAGGAACCTGTAACATCTCGAAATACATATATATATGTATATATTGTAAACCAACCACTACAGATATGACTGTGTACAGTGACTGAACATACATTAGAAGCCTACACATCTGTACTCAATGTCAAACTTCAGATGCCAATGTCAAGTAAATGGCATACAGAGAATTACGTACCATAGTACAAAAAGCAGAAACTGACGGTTTCCTTAGGGACACAATAATTAAATTATATAATAAAATTAAGTGCCAAAAACAGAAAACAGTAATGCTGAACTAAATACGGAATAGAAGACACGGGCCAGCTTCATTTTGTCAAGGCCAATATATACGAAGAATTAAAATCTTTTTCAAAATACAAATCAAAATACTGCTTTTTGAATAAATAAAACAATAAAGAAAAACCTAATCATAAAAAAAAGAACACAGTTGCCCATATAACACCAGAGGTCTACAGAAATACATAAAAAGTGTAGTATCAACTGTGACGGCCAAACTGGTTGAAAACTAAAAAAACCTTTTAAGGAACACACATATTAGAACAAATAACTTGGAACTACCATCCGCAATGCACGTCCTCAATAACAGACTATGGTAACATGGAAAGTGCCATGGAACTGATTTCACATGCAACAATGGGAAAGATTATGGTTTTCCAGCAAAACCTACACTTTACTTGCACAGGAAGAACAGTGCCTTAAAGGATGGACAACTGAGGGCTTCAGCTGTCTGTAGAAATCATGAAGTAGCATTGTGGTACAGCACACATACCAACCTGTATAAGCACTTGGTGCAGGGTGGCCTGAGTTTGAAATCAGGGACTGCCATTCCCAGGCAAAGAGACAGTGATTTCATACCACTGAATGAAATAATGATGTGCAACTCTGTGGGTGGGTGGGTGAGTGGGGGGAGGAGGGGTAGTAGGAAGGAAGCAGTTACAGGCAGCTTCATTTTGTAGCTGAGTTTACAGATTAAGTAATGCAGGAACTGACTGTCTCACCAGGAGGTCAGGAATTTGCTATCTGACACATTTAACTGCCCTTAACTCTTAGGGTGCATGAGTTCCTGGCTACTGCTGCACTCACAAACACATACGGTCCAGATGCACACTTTGCTGTGTGGATGACCAGTGCTTCATGATGTGAACTTAAGCATTTTGACTTCACAGAGCAAGGACAAAAAAACCATGTTCCAGAATTTAATCCACTAAATTACACATCTTCAGACTTCAGATATTAGTAACATGGACAGCAGTAGCAAAGTGTGTGATGGTGCTCATTAATTAATTAATTAATTAATTACACCTTTGTATGGAAAATACAACACAATCTGACAACTGAAGTCACATATTACAGCAGGGTAGTGGGATGTGTGACATATTGTATGGATGTGATTGTGTGAACTTGGATATCAAACTGTAGTCTACAATTCCCAAATATGTATCTGTGTGTGTGTGTGTGTGTGTGTGTGTGTGTGTGTATATATATATCAGACTGACATCAAGGTTTCCATATATGACTGTTGGAGCCCGATATATATACACACACTTTATATTTTAATTTTCTAACATTGCTCATGACAGATTCACAGTAAGACTTTTGACATTATGTACATGTCCCTTTTCTGGGCTTTCACGGGTGGGAATTTGAGAGTGAGAAGTGTAAGGTCCTATTTATGTGGACAGAGGGGAAGGTAGTTTTGCCTTAGGTGGATGAAACCATTTCACCTTTGAAGAACACCTTTTTCTTCCCTGGAAGCCACACATTGTATACTTATTCACATTCTTCACTGTGCTGGCTCCTTCGAAAAGACCACTGCACTGGTTCTCAGCTTTACCACTTCACAGTTCCTACTGGCTGAGACCAAGATCTATGGCCTCTACCTCTCAGTGGTTCTAACTGCTCACATTCCATGCAACCTACTGTACGAGGGGCTACCCAAAATTTTTGGAAATTTGCTTATAATAATATGAATACTTACTTTAAGTCCTAATTTCCACCGTCACCTTCGAAGTAGTCACCTTGGGCTTGTACACAATGATCCCAGCAATTTTGCCATTTTTGGAAGGACTCATTGAAGTCTGCTGGTGTTAGCATGTTTAGTACCTGTTGCGATTCTGCTTGGATCTCTTCAATGGAATAAGACCCTTTCAACCGGAGTTTCATTTTAGGGAACATGTAGAAATCGCAGGGGGCCAGGTCAGGTGCGTAGGCAGGGTGGGGAACAGTGGCCATGTTATTTTTTGTCAGGAATTCCCTCACAACGAGCTATGTGTGTGCAGGCGCATTGTCATGGTGCAACAACCAGTCTCCATTCTTCCACATCTCAGGCCGTTTGTGCCTCACACTTTCCCTCAGTCATCTCAAAACCTCGCAGTAAAAATTCCCATTGATAGTCTGACCAGGCGGAACAAACTCCTTATCCACAATTCATTGAATGTCAAAAAAAATTATCAGCATTGACTTGATGTTGCTGCGAACTTGGTGAGCTTTCTTCGGTCACGGACAGGACGGCATCTTCCATTGCGAAGGCTGCCGCTTTGTTTCCGGGTCATAATTGTACAGCTATGATTCATCACCAGTTATGACCCTGGACAGGAAGTTAGGATCATGTCTAACTGCTTTTTGCAGCTCGGTGCACACCTGAACCCGAAGGTCTTGCTGGTCATTGTTCAAGAGACAAGGAATGAACTTTGCTGCAATTCGTCTCATGTTCAGTTCATCCGCTAGAATGCATTGACATGACCCGTATGACAGTCCAACATGATTACAAACATCGTGGATAGTCTGTCTTCTTTCTTCTAGGATAACTTCATGCACTTTGGCAATCATTTCCGGAGTTGTGCATGTGGACAGTCGACCAGAATGTTTATGATCTTCAACAGATTCCCGACCATCTCTGAAACGCTTAAACCAAACAAATGTTCTTGTTTGGCTTAAAACTTGCTCACCAAAGGCCTCCTTTAGCATTTGATGGGTTTCAGCTGCAGTTTTGTTGAGCATGTAGCAAAATTTAATGCAAATTCTTTGCTTCTTAACATCTGCCATTTCAATATTAGCAGACACATGTGAAAATGGTGCAAAGAAAAGTGCCAAAACTCAGAAACGTGCGCTTATAAAGACACAAGTTGGCTGACTAACGGTTGAAAGATACAGCAAGAGGCACCTAGTGGCGCAAGTTTGTAGCGCTAATGGTTTGTGCGGTATATTCAAATTCCTGGGAATTTTGGGTAGCACCTCGTATAATTAACCCACTTCCTTCACCGAAACTCTTCAGTGTCTACCAACCCCATACAGATGAAGGCACCACATTCCACCAAAACATTACTGCTACCTATCAGGATATAGATGTTCTACCACCCACCATGGAAGCCTGCAAAAAGTATGAAACTTACTGCAGATCTCTGCCAGATGTCACCTGCTGTGTGTAACAGGATGAGGCACCGCTGTCTGAACAGACACTCACTAATCAGTTTCATAACCAGTTGCATGACCCTAGATTTTACCACCATTCTAGTGAAGTACCATTGTGTCACAGACACTCTGCATATCAACAAGGTGTGTCGCCTCTCTTGGACAAATGATTACACATAACATCATTCCAGATGAACCAACATTTGGACATCATTTTTTTGTTCATATAATTCAATTTCCTCTATATATTTCAGTCACTGTATAACTGTTTCTTCAGCCTCAGCCCAAACCTCACAATGAACACAATCCATCTCACTTATAAATACTGTTTCTAAGCCACGGCCATATAACTCACAGAGAACACACCATGTGGTAACAACCAAGGTGTGATTCCCTCAATTACACCAAGGGCATCATATATGGTAAATTAGGCTGTAAAAAAATCAAAGCCAAAGGATGAACTTTCTTAGAACTTAATATATACTCTACCATTTTTAGTACAGACATGCTGAATGGCCCATACTGCCCATAGCTGGACTTGGAAAGCCTCGTGACAAGTTAGCAGTGGGAAGAACGGGTGAAATGAACGGTAAGCAACCATCTCAACACTTGGTGTCTCCCAATTTATCACTGCTTCACCCTGTACAACAGTGAGCAAAATTTTAATATTCATCTTGTATGATGAAGTTACATAACACATGGGCAGGAACTACTCTCCAAAGACTGAAATCATTTAGAATGTCTCAAAGGTTCATCAGCCTTTCATCTTCGGTGACCCTGCACATGAAGGCACTGCAATCCTTCACAGTCTTAGGAATACTGGCCCACCACAGTTAACATTCCAGATGACTTGCATTGTCAGCACCATTACTGTCAACCTCAGTTCTCAAATATTTTATGTATCATCAAATAAAAACATACATGGGTGCAATATACAGACATGAAACAAATATTTTTAGTAGTCAGGATGAAAGGATGGAGAATGATAGTGCCTCATTTCTTCCCAATTTTGTGTTGCTGTATGCATACACAAGGACAGATTATACCGGTCAGCATCAGTTTCCTCCCTGAAATAGTTTTTTAAGATTTTCTTTGGGAATAAGGTTACAAACTTGAATGTGTGAATAAAATGTTGATATCACCCTCTGTTTGGATGATACCACCTGATACTATAGTTCAATGGCCAAAAACCAAAATCTGGGGGTGGCCCAAAGTTTTGTTATGCTGTTCATTCATTTTTACTTATATGAGTCACTTAAATCCCTAGAATAATACTGTCTCTAACAATATCTTAAACTGCATAGGCTTTCTGCCAGCTGTTTAGTGTCCCTGTACTTTGCAGTGTGATAATTATCATGCTGTAAATTACTGGGATGCTAAACACACAGACATTTTATTCCAGTGACAAAACAAAGGTTCAGCTACTTAGACCATGGTTTAAACAGTGGAATCTTCTTGAGAAAGGTGTAATTATATCATTTTATAGGAAGAGGTAGTTAGACACAGCAACATTACTCAATGGACGGTGATCTATTGGACTGCAATAATATCCAAGAATTAATGGAAGAATTGCAACTTGAACACCTGTGAGCACTGGAGGCTTACCATTGATTCATCTAAGGTCAGTCTGAAGGCAGTGCTACTCCACAATGGAAAAAAGTTCCCTCCTATCCCAGTGGCTCATGCAAGATACATAAAGGTAACATATGAGAACTTTCAGGTTTTACTGCAAAAAATATGCTATGAAGAACACCAATTGAATATATGTAATGACCTAAAAGTTAGAGCAATGCTGACTGAGCTGCAAAGTGGATAAACTAAACTGTGCTGCTTCTAATGTGAATGGGACAGCCAAGCAAGGGACTGCCACTGCAGAATAAAAAAATTGCCACTCCACTCAAAAACACCTCAAGGTCAGAAGAAAGTCACGCATCCTGCTGTAGTGGACAAGTGAAAAATCTATTTCCCTTCAATGCATATCGAGCTTGGTTTGATAAAAGTATCTGTGAAAGCAATGGATAAATAAAGTGAATGGTTTGGCTATTTAAGGCAAAAACTTCCCAAAATAAGTGAAGCCAAGAAGAAAGAAGAAATTTTCGTTGGTCCACAAATTAAAGAACCATTTGAAGACCAAGGCTTTAGTACAAGATCAAATTCTACAGAAAGAGGAGCCTGGAAGGCATTTGAAAAGATCTGTAGAAACATTTTAGCAAAATGAAAAAGTGGAAAATTACAGTGAAATTGTGTAGGAGCTAATTTCATCATACAATGCTATGGGATGTAACATGTCATTTAAACTTTATTTTCTGCATTTCCATTTGGATTTTTTCCTGACAACATGGGAGCTGTCTCTGATGAACATGGTGAAAGGTTCCATCAAGAGATATCCTAACCCAAGAGGTACAGTGGAAAATGGAGTCCAAATATGTAGGCTGACTACTGCTGGAGTATTATAAGGGAGACACCGACCGTCGAATATAAGAAGCAAAAGAAGACAAAGTGAGTGTTTAATAATGAATTTTTTTGTAGTTAGGATACTGTGTACAAAGACATGTTTATTATTTGATACTTATATTGTAATTAAAAACCAAAATATTACTTCAAACTTTCAAACTTTTGCCATGTTGTGAATGTCATATTCTTTCTTTTGGATGATTCCCCAGCGTCTGAATATTATGTACCGATGTTTCAGAACACACTGCCTGTTCCATCTATTCCATCTTCATCACCACCTATGAAGATGGAAGAGAAAGTGTGTGCCGAAACGTCAGCACATAAAATTCAGGTGCCAGGAAATCACCCAGAATAAAATATAAAACAATATATTACTTGTTTATTAAAAAGGAAGTTTTTGAATGTAATCCCTTCTCCTTAACATTGGTAGGTGACAGGGTGACAGGGCAATTTGGTTGTCATATTTGGATTCAGCAATGTCAAAACTATAAGAATCACCATGAATTTTAAAAGGGAGCGATTTTTTTTGGCCCACCAGTGTTATTTCTCACAAACATGTGTTTTAGGTGGTCTCTGTCTGATTTTGTAGAACAGGGAAAGAAGTGAAAGTAATTGTAACTTCCATACTTAACCACTGGAGTGTACATGACATTTCCTCTCATCAGATCCTAACAACTACAGCATACAAAATAAGGCACTGCAATTCAACAGTGGCAAAATAATAAGTTACACCATGACAAGGAAATATACATGTGACAACAGTAACTGGTCCTTTAACACAAGTACTATAACAGCTCATCAGGAATAACTGACGAACAAGATGTGCCAAAAGATTGATTTTGTCAAAAGAGAAAATGGTGACTTTGTATGGGAAGCAATTTTCATGTAGGCTATGATGAAAAAATAAAATTAAAAATAAAAGTTACAGTATTTACAGAACACTACAAACAATAAAATGCAGAGCACAGTGTTCACTGACTCCCAGATGTTCTAGAAGCCAATATGTTATTCGCTTTTTCCTCTGAAAATGACCAACAGACTTTATGGAAAAATGAGCCATTAGAGCAAACTTGCCACTAAACAAAGTGCTCCATGAACTAACTTTTACTACAGCACAAAATAATACTACTAAATTCAACGATGAATAAAGTCACGAATAAACTACAGCCTAGTGCTGAGTACAAAAGCATGGGCAGCTTTGTTACATTTATCATTCACCTACTAATACAATATTGGAAAAGGACAGTTGATGCACAGTGGAACATCATTTGACAGCAGTTCTGAGTATCTGCTCACCTGCATATGGAGTATTTGGAAGACTGGAGTTTTCATAATGGATGTGAACCCTCTCAATGGCATGACAATGATCAGAGAACACATGCACATATACACATGGTGTGTGCACACGAACTAACGAATGAGCGAGCATGTGTGTGTGTGTGTGTAAAGCAAACCAGCTGTGCACAATGAGGGTGTAATACCCAAACTACTTCATTGTATCTCCATGTTATGGCCCAGCTGGGCCACTATCAAGGAGTTCAAGATAACACACATGGAATTACTAAAAGTTGCCATATTTAATCACATAAGATGGTTCAGACATTATTTTAAGATAAGATTATGGAATACATGATTAAAAAACAATGTACATTTATGTCCTAGTAACATGTTAGGATCATAAAGGGGGCTGTTACAGAAACTGCTGAATCTACAGTACAATTGTCAACTTAATGAGTAACAAATTCAAGCGATAGGTTAATAATCTACTGTAGCAGCAGCAGTCTCTGTAACAACAACTTATATGATCCTAACAAGTTACCATGATATTACACACACTGACTAAATAAACTACACTAACTCCACAAAATGTAAGGAGCATCTTACATTTTATTTCAATGTATCTTCCTTTATAGGATTTCTGTAATGACATGCCTGAGATGGCCTAAGAAAGGGCCAAAAAGCTGTAGCATACACGTAAGATGAAATTAATGTAAACCTACATTGTGTTTGTCGGAGTTAGTGTAGTTTATTTAGTTAAGTAATACAGCACGATGGCATCCATAAAGATATACCACACATTGTTTTACCCTTCAAAGTACAGGAGAATTAAACCCCACCAGCACTGCTGATGGCCCAGGCTCTTTTCACTCTGAATGGCCATTTCTGCACATGCTGATATTATGGCTTGTATTTCATACATTTTTAAACCTGCACACTTCAAATAAAAGATACTCTTAGAAATGGACCCATCTACCCATTCGCTACGTTTTGAAACAATCCACTTATTTTTAAAAAGCTTAGCTTAGGAAGTGATTTCAAATAGCTGCTTATGTCAGTCGAGTACACTGTTGTAAAAATGAGGAGCCAAATGTACAGGAGTATATCAAGTTTTGTACGTCAACAACCTGTTGAGTACGTCTCAAAAAGAAGAGTAGCTCAATGAGTGCTTATGAATGTATTCAAATTTATTCTTGAAATCTGTGGAGGAGAAAAACCCGAACAAACCTCCATCAAACTGGTTTGTGCAATGTGAAAACAAAGGCAAATTTACTTCCCTCTGTTGTAAGGATTGGTGTATTACTTGTGAGTACTGTGGTTTCAGTCAAAGCAATGAAATATATATGGCAGGGCACTGCTTGATCACACTGCCTGAGATGCATACACTACTAGCCTTCCTTCCTGGTGCATCAAAATGGCGATGTACTGAACACGACATAACACAAGTCAGTGTAGAATCTGATACATGCTCATCTGACACACTATGAAACATTATGAAACACTATGACAAGGCACAGTCTTTCACAGACTCAGATTTCTGTATTTCAGTGACAACAACAATGAACCTGACAGAACTTATGCAAAATATGACTGACTGTGGAAAAGGCAAGCTAGAGATGATTAACAAACTAAATATTACAGCCCAACCAAACAATTAGCAGGGTCATTTTAACACAACATATACCAAAGAAACACAAAATATCTGGCAAAAAAATTTCAGGCTCTGTGATTCTAAGAGACAAAGACCTACATATAGTACAACTGTGCATTTAGGCAGAAGGGTAATGTGTGACTCCCTCAATGACAGCTGCTGATGCAACTGTCACTGAATGTACTGCAAGGGCTGAAAAAGTGTGGGACACAAAATCTACATAGACAACTCATCTCCAGAGTTATTTGATGATTTATGTACTAAGACAATGAACTCCTACCAGACTGTTAGAGCAAACAGAAAAGTGATGCCTAAGATTACTGGGGAGAAAATGAAACTGAAGCAGGGCAGCAGACTAAGGTGAAGAGTAAATTTTATGTTACTGTAGAACTGGTGAGAGGTAACTTGACAGCCATGGCATGGACAGACAACTGAAATGTAAATATAGTGACAGACATGCCTGATCCACATACTGATAAACTTACTTTTTACACCAGCAGAGGATAACTTCTATAGTGAGCATGGAAAATCTCTGAAACCAGCCACAGTATAAGACCATAATAGAAATATGGCACAATGGGACAAATCTAACTGCATGACAAACCTTTACCCCATTAGCAGATGGCCCTGGAAACGGACAAAGAAGCTATTTGTCAAACCTTCTGGAATTTACAGTTATCATCAATTTTATTATTCCTGCCTCTCATAGTTCAAAATTATCACCACTGCCTATTCAGACTGACACTGGTGAGGACCTAAGGGTGCCTCAGACCCAGACCACATGACAAGACAGACAAGCCCCCTTCATCAGCCAAATAGAAAGACTACACAATACACAACAAACACTGGCTTCTGGATGAGAAGAGAACTGTGTGCCATGCATGTTCTGCTAAAAACAAAGGAACAAGTATGAAACTCAAATGTGCAGAATGCAACTGTGCTAGCACATGTTTCAAGGTATATTGCACCAAACTGCACTTCTGATAACCATCTTACACTAAACTGGAAAAGTGGTGCACATAGACATGAGTAAATGATGCCACTGTTCTTATTAAGCCACATTTTCAGTAGCATTTTCTTGATGAAATAACATGGATGGGGGGGGGGTTTCATATTATATAAGGCTTCCTGAAAGAACACAGACTTGTTGGAAGGGCCTTCATGTGTATATTTGTTTAGTTCCACCAGTTCACAGAACAGTAAAATAAGAATGGTTGCTTTGAGACGTGTAAATAATTCACATGCACTGCAAAAATCGTAAGCTTTGCAGTAAGAAAAATTACCCCTAATAAGTGGACTTTTAAACTAGAATTAATTTTCAGACAAACTTTTATATCCATACAAGTTTTTTTAGATACATGGTGATAACAGCCTCATCCTTGTAAATGCAGAAAATTTAAAAAATGTCATGTTTCCAAATCCTGTTTACCCCTTAATACCAAGTGGACATATACATTACTGTAACAATGTTTTCTCATGCAGCCATTAAAGGTTATCATTGATTCCACAATTGTATCTTAAAATAATACACATCTCTTTGACATGGTCATATTTGCAAATGTTTGGTATTTCCACTTGTTTTACATTAAACCCCTTATAGCCCAGCAGGGCCAAAACATGTTGGACACAATATAACAGATGGGTATCCCAACCTAAGCACACAGTTGGTTTACTTTAATGGCATCAAAAATGTAAATGACTGATACACAACATTATCCCATGCTTACCAACTCCTGCAACAACTCTTGCCTTGTCACTACATCAACCACCCAGGTTTCAGTACCATCACTTGCCAAATGTGCGATGATGCCCGCAGCGAAATAGCTTACATCGATGTGGTCAGAATGAAGTAGCTTCCTGCATATCAAAACACATCATCAACAATACAAAATAGACAAAAATGTTCTGACATTAAACAATGCACAATGCGGTACTCTACCTGAGCCTCGTCATGAACTCTGGCAACATAAGACATGGTCGCAATTGTGGTACTTCTGCTATGTTATTAATGAGACCCAGCACCTTTGTTTCAACTGCACATTCATCCTGAAATGTCACCAACACTTCCAAGAGCAAGTCCATGCCTCCTTCCTCTAAAAACACATTGCACGTTGTGGGAGATTCATCTGAAAATCAAAATTTGTAGCAGAGTTATTATTGGTTAAGAAAATTCTATTTTAAAATGTTTTCCTGTCTAATTCCTGACAGATTTCAATCACACTCTCATATATTCAAAAAGAATGCCCATGCACTGTTGTACAATTATTATGTACCCTTTGGTCAAGAGTGGCTGACAGCTAAAATGTGGTAAGTTCAAGTTGATTGCTAACAGAAAACTAAAGTTTGTTTGATATAGGACAGTGAATGCTACAGTCTGACCTATAACCAGAACTCCCTGACTGGCTACATTAGTGTCTCCAACCACATAATCTATTTCACACTCCAAACAGTGATACTTCTGACCAGATGTCTTCTAATTCTGTGTGGTTGGTCAAGAAATAAAAGACAAATTTCTGTTAATAGTTGACCAATATTCCTTACAGGACACTGCAAAATCTTCATTGGTTAGTCTGAACTAAAATTTCCCTGGAAACAGTGGGAAGCACTGAAAAAATTACACATGGCTTTGGTTCAAAAGGTCCATACCCAAAAACATCTCTAACTTTAGAGTTCATAATTTTTCAAAGTAAATTTTTTGGACTGTCCAGCAAGATGCCCAAATGGCCTTGTTTTGTGGAAAGCGTGCCACAAATGTTCCATTCCAACAGAAATCAGTGAAGCTCGATAATTTACGGGTTTTGTTCCACTTGGGATGAAGCGCCACATGTTAACAACAAACACTTGCATTTCCAATCATGTGACACTTAAAATTTCAGAATATTTAATCATTTACATACTAAGGATGGTCTGGGACATGGACCCTGTATGTACCTACAATGTAAACGGCTAGAAACAAGTAGCATGAACAGACTGAACGGCCCTTTTTAATAGATCTTTCTTCAGATGTTTTCCTGCTTCAGACATCCACATTCTTTTAATTGCTGGAAAACTTCTTATGAAGGAACCACTGTACTCATATACTTGACACTTTATTATTCATTCCTTTATTGGTCTTCTCTGTGCAATCCTATGCAAGAGTATTTATTGCCACATTATATACCGGTCATGTGCATCTCTTACTACTTAACATACACAAGCAGTAAAGTTTGTTGTGGTAATTATACAAATGAAATATGGTATATAATATTCAACTGGAAAGTAAGATGCCAGGATTGCGATCTTGTTGCCGTAGCTGCTGTTGTTGAACAAAATTCTGAGTTCAACAACAGCAGCTACGGCAACAAGATCGCAATCCTGGCAACCTCATGGACCTCACTTTAAACATCGCAGAATAGTAATACAGCACCCAACTGCAATATATCACGCAAAGTCACCACTG
>Ga0123357_10005434_pt1 | contig 15257 bp, 9 predicted proteins | sample TergutEmb28metaG_FD_89873 | JGI IMG/M metagenome (GOLD analysis project Ga0123357, IMG submission 89873) | Embiratermes neotenicus P4 segment gut microbial communities from Petit-Saut dam, French Guiana - Emb289 P4 | ecosystem: Host-associated > Arthropoda: Insects > Digestive system > Gut ... | reverse complement strand
TTCAGCGTTATCGAAGCGCTGAGCCCGGACACCGGACCGGTGATGACGATCTTGTGGGGGCCGCTGAAGCCGGGCGGGATGGTGGCGCTGAACTTGACTGTGCCGTCCGGGGCGACGATGCCGGTGCCCAGCGGAACCGTGGTGGAGTGCAATGCGGCGTTGACCGTCTCCCCGGCGGGGAACCCGGTTCCGGTGAAGGTGACCGATTTGCCGGCCTTGGCCTTCCCGCTGGTCAGCTTGGCCACTGGCGGGAACAGCGCGATCGTGTCGCTCGGTTCGCCGGCGGTCAGGAATGCGAGTGAGCCGAGGGGGACCAGGCCGGGCAGCGTCTGCGCGGTGGCGAGGACGGACGGTGACGTGGTGTTTTTCGTGGTGGCGGTGAAGGTTCCGTCGTAGCGAACCGCGCCGGCGCCCGGCTGGCCGGCCGGGACTTGCTGGCTGAGGAGCCAGGTGCGCGGCAGGCTCGGGTCCGGGGTCGCGCCGACGGGGGCGGCGAACGCGACGGCGGGGCCGCCGAGCAGCGCTGCGGCCGCGAGCCCGGTGGAGTTGGTGTTCTCCGCCCAAGAGCCGTCCGCGCTCATTTGCCCCTGCAGCCAGCTGATCGCTGAGCCGGCCGCGGACATGATGGACTCGGCGAGATCCGAGTAGAGATCGTTGGCGTACACCAGCGCCTGGAGCGCTTGCAGCGCCATGATGGCGTACGCGGTCGAGTCGACGTCGGCATGCGCGTCTGGGCTGTCCGGAGTGGGGTAGTTTTCGTCGGTGCAGGCGAGCGTGTCGGCGGTGAAACCGCCGCCGGGGCACTGCAACGAAAGAAAATAGGTGACAGCGTTCTCGGTCGGGACATAGTCGCCGCCGGCCCGGGCCTGGGCGAGCAGGACGAACGACTCGGAGGTGCTGGAGTAGATGTTCCGCGCGGCACCGATGGCCCAACACGGCGTCGAGCCCCAATCGTCGGTGGGTTGCGCGTCTGCGCACACGGCCTCCCGCAGCACATCCATCAGGTGTTGGCCGCCGAAGTCGTCAGGGTCGGCGCCGGCGACTATCGCGGCGAGCGCGGCCTTTCCGACCGCGCCGGAGTATGGGCCGTATTCAGTCGCGTTGCCGGGATCGGCGTAGGCGACAATGTTGTCTTGCAGGTACTTCAGCAACGTGTCGATGACCGGCTTGCCGCTCTTGGCCGCCGCCAGACCGAAGATCACGTCTGCGTTCTCGCCGTAGTTGACGGCGTACGGGTAGGTGACGCCGCCATAGACGGTCGCGTTGCCGAAGTGGTCGCCGCCCGGTTGGGGCAGGTTGTTGCCACCCGCCGGCTGGGTGGCCAGCCAGCCGGCCGCGGCCGCCTTCTGGTCGGTGGTCGTGGTGTACGCCGGCGCGCTGGCATGGGCCGGCGCTAGCGTGGCCAGCAAGCTGACGCTGAGCGCTCCGGCCAGCACGGCCGCGCGCAGCAAACGGCGGGGAGTGACGATGGACATTTCCCGGTCCTAACACTCGGGTGGTCCGGGCGACGCCGACAGCCCGTCCACCCGTGGCGAACGGGTGAGCGCGCCCCCGACCTCCGGCCGCAGACCACGACGGCAGATGAGGGCGAACTTCGCGCGGGTTTTCCGGCTCGCCCTGATCGGGCCCACGGTTGCGGGTCAGCGCCGGCTTTTGACCGGCTTGCCCCACGCGTTGTTCGGTGTTGCTCGTGGCCCGTTCGGATCGGCCGGACAAGCCAACTGATCACGCTAGCGCCAACGGACCTGAGCCGTCAACGCGGGCGCGCCGGGACGCTCGTCCCAGGCGATCAGGCGTCGTCACCGGCGAAACCCGGCTGCCAGCGCTCGGCCAGCCCACGCAGCCGAGCGGTGCTGCCGAGCTGGCACATCACGCCGATCGAGCCGAGGGTCACCCGGTAGATCAGAAGGTAGGAGGGGGGCAGGTTCAGCAGCCGTCCGACGCGTGCCTCGGCGCTACGCGGATCGCCCATCCGGGCGGCCTGCTCGCGCATCCATTCCCGGGTGAAGGTGAATTCCTCGGTCTGCAGTGGCTCCACGATTGGGCGCAGGTAGTCGAACACTTGGCGGGGGTCGACGACGATGCCGGCCTGGATGAACCCGCTGTCGCGCAGCTCGGCCATCAGCGCCTGCGCGTCGCCGCGCAGCGTGTGTCGGCACATTCGCCCCAGCGGGGCGGGCGATCCGCCGGGCAGCCGGGCCACCGCGCCGAAGTCGATGACGCCGAGGCGGCCGTCATCGAGCAGCCGGAAGTTCCCTGGGTGCGGGTCGGCGTGCAGCAGCCCGGCCCGGCTGGGCGCGCTGTAGTGCAGCAAGGCGAGCAGGTATCCGGCCCGGTCTCGTTGCTGGGTCGAGCCAGCGGTGATGACGCGCGACAGCGGCGTGCCGTCGATCCATTCGGTGACCAGCACCTTCGGCGCGCTGGCCACCACCCGGGGCACCAGGATGTCCGGGTCATCGGCGAAGGCGTCGGCGAAGCCGCGCTGCGCGTTGGCCTCCAGGGTGTAGTCCAATTCCTCCAGCACCCGGTCTTTGAGCTCGGCCACCAGCGGCTTGACGTCCAGGCCGGGGGAGATGCGGCTGAACAGGCGGGCGAAGTGCGACAGCTGGGTGAAGTCGGCCATCAACGCCGGCCCGGCGCCCGGGTACTGGACCTTCACCGCGACGGGCCGACCGTCGGCCCACACCGCGCGATGCACCTGGCCGATGCTCGCGGCCGCCGCCGGGGCGTCGTCGAAGGAGTCGAATCGCGCGCGCCAGCCGCGGCCGAACTGCTCGGCGAGCACCCGGTGCATGACCTCGGCGCGCATCGGTGGCGCGGACTCCTGCAGCTTGGTGAGCGCGGCCCGGTACGGGGCGGCGGCGTCCTCGGGCAGCGCGGCCTCGAACACGGACAGGGTCTGGCCAAGCTTCATCGCCCCGCCCTTGAGCTCGCCGAGCACGGTGAAAAGCTGCTCGGCGGTGCGTTGCTGAAGCTCTGCGGTGACCGCCTCGGCGGAGCGCCCGGCGAGGCGTTTGCCCAGGCCGAGGGTGGCCCGGCCGGCGATCCCCAGCGGCAGCGCGGCGAGCCGGGCGGTGCGCGACGCGCCGCGCTGGGCCAGGTCGCCACGCGCGCGCGGGTCGGAACCGGCGGCGCGCGCCTCGGAACCGGCGGCGCGCGGGTCGGTCCGCGGCACCTCGGGGTGGGCGGCCCGGTCATTGGTGCGGTCCGGCACATTGGCCATTCTGCCTGCCCGCGCAACTACGCGCTGGCCGCGTCGGCGACTCGGTCCACCGCGCCGCAGCCGCACGCCGGGTGCGCGGGCAGCGTGCGTCGCCGAATCCGGCCGCCCGGTAGATCCAGTTCCACCGTCCCCTCAACCGTGTCCACGCAGTCGCCGCCGAGATAGGCCAGCGCTTGCCACGCCGCCAAGGCTGCGGCGAAGCAGCACAGGATGGCATCCGACGGCGCGGCGCTTCTGAGCGGGGTGGCCAGTTGCGCGGCGAGCAGCGGCCAGGCCGGGTCGCGGTCCTGGCGGTGCAGATCGGCGCAGTGAAGGCAGCTGGTGGAGCCGGGCACCACCAGCGGACCGACCACGGCGCGGTCGCCGTCGGCCTGGACCACCAGGTGCGCGCCGCCCCGGGTGTGCAGGCCGAGTCGCACGTCGGTGTCGATCGGACCGGGGGTGGTGAGGATGGTCAGATCGGGCGCCGCACCGGGGGGCAGCGGCCCGGGATCGCAGTCGGGCGCGGCGCGACGGATGGCGTCGAACGAGGCGCGGGTGAAGCGAGCGCCTTCGTCGGCTGGGGCCAGCCCTCCCGGCACGGTGTGCGCGAGACGGACGTCGCCTTGGGCGCTCACCGCGACCTGGCCGACCCCGGCGGCGGCGAGCAGCACGGCGATGGACGGGGCCAGCCGGCTCGCGCCGTCGACCTGGACCACGGACCGCCGCCGGGCGGTGAGGATGTCCTCGGCCAACGCGCCGTGGCGGACCTGCAGCGCGGCAAGCTCGGAAGCTAGCCGCGGCACCCCTGGCGCCGGTTGCGCGCGCGGGTCGAGCACGAAGCGCTCCTCGCGCAGCGCGGCCACGGCGCTGGCCGGTATGGGGTCGCCTTCGTAGCTCTGGCCGGTCAGCTGACGAATCGCGGTCGTGTCAAGGCCGTCGACCACCACCGCCCGGCTGCCGAGTTCGAGTTGGACGACGTTGCCGTCACGCCATAGCACTCGGACGGCGGGGTTCAGGATCATTTCACGTGCGGCGCGGGCTCCGGGCCCGGCGAGCTTGATTTCTGCCATGGGCAACTCTGACACGATTCAGCCAAAGACCGCTGACGTTATCCACAAGCCCATGTATAAGTTGTGCACAACGTCTGCGCGCACCGCCAGGCGGCGCGCTGGGGTGGTCATAACCCTCCAGTTGATGTCCACAGTTGTGGACGGGCTTGTGGATTGCTGCTACCGGCTCCGGCCGCTACGGTGAGTCGGTGTTCGCGACCGGCCAGCCCGCAGTGACGGGCGTGGTGCCCGTCGCCCTGTGCGCGGTGTCCCTGTGCGCGGTGTCCCAGTGCGCGGTGCCGCGGCCGGCGGCGCCGAAGCCGGAGGTGGAGGTGCGGCGCAGTGCGCGGCGGCGACGCACCGTGTCCGCCTACCGTGACGGCGACCGCATTGTTGTGCTCGTCCCGGCGCGGCTGTCCGCTGCGGAGGAGCAGCGCTGGGTGGCTGAGCTGGTGGGCAAGATCACTGCGCGGGAGCGGGCCCAGGCTGGCCGCGGCCGGTGCGACGGAGACGAAGAGTTGGCGCGTCGCTGTGCGCGGTTGTCCAGGCAGTACCTGGGCGGCGCGGCGGCGCCGGCGAGTGTGCGTTGGGTGCCGGAGATGCGCTCGCGGTGGGCGTCGTGCAGCCCGCGCAGCGCGACGATCCGGGTCTCCCAGCGGCTGCGCGGCATGCCGGACTGGGTCTTGGACTACGTGCTGGTCCATGAACTGGCGCACCTGCTGGCGCCTGGGCACGACGCGGGGTTCTGGGCGCTCGTGCACCGCTACCCGCGCGCCGAGCGGGCACGCGGCTACCTGGACGGGGTGAGCGCCGCGGCGCGCCTGCCGATCGCTGATGATCTTGCCGATGACGTCGTCGACGATGCCGACGATTCCATCGGGAATGCGGCGGCCGACGGTTTCCTAGCAGACGGAGCCATCTGCGATGGCCCGGCGCCGGGTTCGCCCTACCCGCCGTCGCCCCAGCACGAGCCGCGGCCACAGCACCAGCCGTCGCCCCAGCACGAGCCGCGGCCCCAGCACGAGCCGCGGCCACAGCACCGGCCGCCGCCCTAGCCGCCGCTCGCCTCACCGTCGTCCGGTGGTGGCACCGGGTCTGCGGTTCCGGCGGTGCTCGCGGTCCCGAGGGGATCCGCAGCGCCCGCAGCCCCACTGCCCCCCGCGGTCCCGTCCGGCCCGTCCGGCCCGAGCCTGGGCAGCTCCCCGAGCGCGTCCGACAACGGGTCGGCGCCAAACTTCTGCGCGAATCCGATCGGGTCGTCCAGGTCCTCGGCGTCGGGCAGCAGGTCGGGATGGCCCCAGACGCTGTCCCGGCCGGCGGTGCCGTGTTTCTCGCCCACGGCCCACCACAACGCGGCCGCGTCGCGCAGCCGCCGGGGGCGCAGCTGCAGGCCCACCAGGGTGGCGAAGGTCTGCTCGGCCGGCCCGCCGGTGGCCCGCCGGCGCCGGGAGGTCTCCCGCAGCGCCGCCGCGCCGGGCATCCGATCGCGACTGGCCGTGGCCACCACGGTGTCCACCCAACCCTCGACGAGCGCCAGCAGCGTCTCCAGGCGGCGCAACGCCGCCTGCTGGGCCGGGGTCTGCTCGGGGGCGAACATGCCCCGGGCGAACGCCTCTTGAATGCCCTGCGGGTTCGTTGGGTCGATGTTGGCGACCAGGCGCTCCATGGCCGAGGTGTCCAGCCCGATGCCCCGGGCGTAGGCGTCGATGGTGTCCAGCAGACGTTGCCGCAGCCAGGGCACATGGCCGAACAGGCGCAGGTGCGCCGCCTCGCGCAGCGCCAGGTAGAGCCGGACCTCTTCGTCCGGGCGCGCCAAGCCGGCGCCGAACGCGGCCACGTTCGCCGGCACCAGCGCCGCCACTCCGGCCGGGGCGAGCGGCAGCCCGATGTCAGTGCCGGACACCACCTCCTGGGCGAGGGCGGCGAGCCCCTGACCGATCTGGACGCCGAACATCATGCCGCCGAGCTGGCCGACCACCGACGCCAGCGGCCCGGCCTGCTCGCGAACCTCGGCCGGGATCGCGTCCGACATCGTCGCCACCACCCGCGCGGCGACCGGCTCGCACAGCGTCGCCCACACCGGTTGCGTCCGCTCGATCCACTCCACCCGCGACCAGGCCTGCGCGGAGCGCGCGCCGGAGGGCAGCGTGGTGGCGTCGTCGAGCCACAGGTCGGCCAGTCGGAGCGCCTCGATCGACGCGTCGCGTTCGGTGTCGGTGACCGCGCGGTGCTCGCCGGCGACGGCGGAGATGGCCACTTGGCGAGCCAAGTCCCAGTTCACCGGGCCGCCGGACCAGGACAGCAGCTTCTGCAGCTCCGCGAACAGGGGAATCTTGCCGGCCAGGTCGTCGGGGCTGAACCCTCCCGGGCCGGCGCCACCGAATGGGAACGGGAAATCGGTCATCAATCCGCCATTCGTGTCGAAGCGCCTGGTCCAAGCGGCCGTCGCGGCACCGGGTCGCGTCACCGATAGTAGTTGCTCACGTGACCCGTCGCTGGGTTCCGGCGTTGTGCCGCCGCCATTGGGCCGGTGGCCGGTAGTTTCGGAAGGGTGCGAGCGGTGAGCGAATATGCCTGGGCGTGGTGGCTGGCCGCGCCGATCGTGGCCACCGCGTTGGCCGCGGCGCTGACCTGGTGGCGGGGCAGGCCGCGCCGGGCGCGGTCCACGGCCGAGTCGATAACCGCCCATCGGGCGTTCCTCGACGCGTTGGGCACCGCTGGCGCCGCGGAGCCGCGGGACGCCCGAGGGCACAGCGCGCGCCGAGGCGGACGCGGATAGGGTGCATCCTGTGCAGCCCGAGAACCCCGACCGCCCATCCGCCGACGGCGCGGACCCTGTTGTGGGCGGTCCCGTTGTGGATGGCCCTGCCGGGGACGGCCGTGGCGCCGGTGGACCTATCGTTGCCGGGGTTGACGGGATAGACGGGGGTCGAGACGAGCCCGAGGGCCAGCGGCGGACCGGCCGCTCCGGCTGGTCGGGACTGTCCCGGCGGGTCCGCACGTTGCTCGTGGCCGGGCCGCTGTTCGTGGTGTTGCTGGTGCTGGCCGCCACCGTGCCCGTGCCGTACGTGATCTTGAGCCCGGGGCCGACCTACAACACCCTGGGTAGCTATCAGGACAACGGCGCGCAGCAGGACATCATCGTGATCAACGGCCGTGACACCAACACGGTCACCGGCAACCTGAACATGACCACGGTCAGCGTCACCACCGGGCACATCACCGCCGCGCAGGCGCTGGTGGGCTGGCTCAAGGGGGACGAGACCGTGGTGCCGCGCGCGTCGGTCTACCCGCCCGGGCAGTCGGAGGCGCAAGTGAACGCGCAGAACACCCAGGCGTTCGCCGAGTCGCAGGACTCGGCCACGGCGGCCGCGCTGTGCGAGCTGGGCTACCCGAACGGATTCGGGGTGGTGCGCGTCGATCCAACCCTCGGCGCGAACGGGGTGCTGCGCCCCGGCGACATGATCGTCAGCATCGATGGCGCGTCGGCGGACAGCGCCGACAAATTGTCCGCGCTGCTCACCAAGGCGACGCCGGGCCAGGTGGTCACGGTCGGGGTGACCCGGGACGGCCAGGCCCAATCCCTGTCGATCAAGCTGAGCCCGCCCGCCGCCGGGGCCACGGGCGCCCGACTGGGCATCACGGTCACCACCGGCTGCCTGGCCCCGTTCGAGGTGGATCTGGGCCTGGGCGATCAGATCGGCGGACCGTCCGCCGGGTTGATGTTCGCCCTGGGGATCATGGACAAGGTGGGCCCGACTGATATCACCGGTGGACGGTTCATCGCCGGCACCGGGGAGATCACCGCGGACGGCAAGGTGCTGCCGATCGGTGGGATCCAGCTGAAGATGATCGCCGCGCGCCGGGCCGGGGCCACCGTGTTCCTCGCCCCGCAAGCCAACTGCTCGGACGTGCGCGGCGCGATCCCGCGCGGCCTGGACGTGATCTCGGTGGCCACGCTGCACGACGCGGTCACCGATCTGGCGAACCTGCGGGCCGGCGCGCCAGTGCCGCACTGCTGAGCCGCCGCGTTCGCCCGGCCGGGCGCGGAACCCCTGGCGTGGCCGGTACGTTGATTGCGTGGCCGGTGCGCTGCGTTCCAGGGCCGCCCCCACGACCTACGCCGTACCAGATCGCGACCAAGGAGCCCGCCCGTGACGATGCGCCCGCCGATGCGTCCACCGATGCCTTCGCTGAGCCTGTCCCGGCGGACCAAGGTGATCCTGCTGGTGGTGGTGGCGCTGATCGTGCTGCTGGCCATCGCCAGCGCGCTGGTCGGGGTGTACGTCGACTGGCTGTGGTTCGGTGCGGTCGGCTACCGCAACGTGTTCAAGGGGATCCTCGCCACCCGGGTGATCGTGTTCGTCATCTTCGCGGTGCTCGCCGCCTTGATCGTCGGCGGCAACGTGGCCGCCGCGTATCTGATGCGCCCGCCGTTCCGGCCGCTGTCCGGGGAGCAGCAGAACTTGGAGCGCTACCGGCTCATGGTCGAGCCGCGCAAGAAGCTGGTCCTGAGCGGGCTGATGGTGCTGGTGGCGCTGATCGGCGGGCTGTCCGCGCAGGGCGGCTGGCGGGTGTGGATGCTGTGGCGCTTCGGCGGCTCGTTCGGGGTGACCGACCCGCAATTCCACAAAGACATCTCGTTCTACGCCTGGGACTACCCGGCCTATCGCGCCATGTTGAGTTTCGGATTCGGCACGATCTTCTTCGCGATCCTGCTCTCCGCCGCGGTGCACTACTTGGTCGGCGCGATCCGGGTGCAGACCCCCGGCCCGAAGATCACGCTCTCCGCGCGGCGGCACTTGACGATTCTGGTGTTCGTCTTCATCGCGCTCAAAGCGGTCGCCTACTGGCTGGACCGGTACGGATTGGTGTTCTCCAGCCGGGGACGGGTCACCGGCGCTTCGTATGCCGACGTGAACGCGGCGCTGCCGGCCAAAACCATCCTGTTCTGGATCGCCATCGTCATCGCCGCCACGGTGCTGGCCAGCATCTGGCTCAAGAGCGCCCAGCTGCCAGTGATCAGCTTCGTGGTGCTGCTGATCCTGAGCATCGTCATCGGCGGGGTCTACCCGGCCGCGATCCAGCAGTTCAGCGTCAAGCCGAACGCCAGCGCCAAGGAAGCGAAATACATCTCGCGCAATATCCAGGCCACTCGGCAGGCGTATGGCATCGTGTCCGGCACCGATGTGGACTACGAGACCTACAACGTCGCCAACTCGCCGTCCATCACCGCGCTCGATCCGGCTAGCCCGACCATCTCCGACATTCGCATCCTCGACCCCAACCAGATCTCGGCGACGTTCACCCAGCAGCAGCAGATCCGCAACGTCTACGGCTTCTCCAACAAACTCGACGTCGACCGGTACACCATTGGCGGCCAGACCAAGGACTACATCGTCGGGGCGCGCGAGCTGGACGCGAGCAACTTGAGCGGCGACCAGAGCAACTGGATCAACCAGCACACCGTGTACACCCACGGCTTCGGGTTCGTCGCCGCGCCGGCCGATGTGGACGTCACCAACAACAAGGACCTGTACGCGGAGAAGAACATCCCGCCGACCGGCATCTTCAACGACATGCTGACCAACCCAGCCATCTATTACGGGGAATTGCTGCCGGACTACTCCATCGTGGGCGCGAAAGGCGTGCCGCAGGAATACAACGGCAGCGACGCCACCAAGATCACCTATGACGGCGGGGGCGGGGTCTCGCTGGGCAGCTTCTTCACCCGGCTGGCGCTGGCGGTGCAATACAAGCAGCTCAACTTCCTGCTCAACAGCGCGGTGAGCGCCGACGGCGCGAAGATCATATTTGATCGGGACCCGCGCCAGATGGTGCAGAAGGTGGCGCCGTTCCTGACCGTGGACGGCGACCCGTACCCGTTCGTGGACGCCGACACCGGCCACGTGATGTGGATGGTGGACGGGTACACCACGATGTCGAACTACCCATACTCCGAGCAGGAGTCGCTGTCCGCGCTGACCTCGGACACCCTCACCGAGACCCAGCAGACCGCCTCCCAGCCCAACGACACGATCAACTACATCCGCAACTCGGTCAAGGCGACGGTGGACGCCTACACCGGCCAGGTGACGCTCTACCAGTGGAACCAGGACCAGCAGCCGGACCCGGTGCTGGCCGCTTGGATGAAGATCTTCCCGGGCACGGTGCAGCCGCAATCGACCATGCCGCAGGCGGTGCTGGACCACGTGCGCTACCCGCAGGACCTGTTCGAGATCCAGCGCGCGCTCATCGGCTCCTACCACGTGGACAACCCGGTGACGTTCTACAACGTCGGCGACCGCTGGACCGTCCCCAAGGACCCCAGCCCGGCCAACCAGGGTGCCAACCAGCCGCCGTACTACGTGCTGGCCGCCCCGCCCACGGGCGGGCTGACCCCGCAGTTCCAGCTCACCAGCCCGATGATCGTCAACCAGCGCAACAACCTGGCCGCGTTCATCACGGTGTCCTGCGACCCGGCGACCTACGGGCAGATGACGGTGCTGACCATCCCGCAGAGCAAGGTCACCAACGGCCCGGAGCAGATCGCGAACATCTTCAACACCAACTCGGTGATCACCAAGGACCTGTCGCTGTTCAACGCGCCCGGCGGCGGGTCGACGGTGATCTACGGCAACCTGCTGACGTTGCCGATCGGCGACTCGCTGCTGTACGTGGAGCCGCTGTACGTGCGGGCCGCCGCCGAGGCCGGCTCGTTCCCGACGCTGCAGCGGGTGCTGGCGGTGTACGGCGACAAGATCGGCTACGGCCCGGACCTCGCCAACGCGCTGGAGAACCTCGGCCAATCCACGGTGGGCCTGAACATCCCCAACCCGGGCACCGGCTCCACCACGCCCGCGACCACCGCGCCATCGAGCTCGGCTCCGCCCACTTCGGCGCCGCCATCTAGCGCGCCCCCGCCCGCGTCTTCCGCGCCGCCGGCCTCGGGTGGCGACGTGGACACCATCCTGAATGAGATGGATCAGGCGTTCGCCGACCTGCAAGCCGCCTACGCCACCGGCGACCCGGTGGCCGTCGGCCAGGCGGAGGCCCGGATCAAGCAGCTGACCGAGCAGTACCTGCAAGCGCGCGGCCAGCTGCCCAGCGCCACCCCAACCGGCTGACCGGCCGGCCCCGACCGGCCGGCCCAGCGGACCGGGCGGGGCCGGCCGAGCCGCTACCTTTTCGGCGATGATCAAGCGTTTTCGCCAAGACACTTGGCGCATTCGCTTGATCATCGGGGCGGGGAGGGTCGCGGTCGGGTGATGGGCGGTTCGGGGCGGGCCGCGGGAGTGGCTGCGGTGATGATCGGACGCAGCGGGCTGGGAGCGCGTTGGGGCTCCTCCCGTCCTGTACCTGCCGATTTGGGCGATTCGTGATCGATTTGGTATCCATTGGCCCTGGCGGGTAAGCTGAATGGGCCGACGCGGGGTGGAGCAGCTCGGTAGCTCGCTGGGCTCATAACCCAGAGGTCGGAGGTTCAAATCCTCCCCCCGCTACCAATCAGGCCCGGATTTCCTTGGGATTCCGGGCCTGAAAGCGTCGTAGGATTTGATCCGGTCAACAGAAAGTCATCATTTACGCGGCCCGTTGGGTCATCACTTACCCGTATTGCGGGTTGTGCTGCCGTCTCCGTCGCGGTGTTGGTGCTCGGCGGTCACGGTCGTCGTGGGGCGGTTGGGGACGGCTGGCGCACCTCGCTGTTATGGGTATTGCAACGCACGCTGCCAGTGGGTTGGACCCGCTGCTGAGCATCGAAGAGCTGTCCGAGTATCTCGGCGTGCCGGTGACGACGATCTACGACTGGCGGGTTGGCGGGAGGGGCCCGTGTGCGATCCGGGTTGGCCGCTATCTGAAGTTCGCCGTGGCCGATGTGCTGGCTTGGGTCGGCGAGCAGCGGGAGCCGCGTCCGGGTGTGCCTCCGGTGGGGCGGTGAGTTGAGATGGCGCGGCCACGAACCGTCATCGGCACTTTTGGCGACTTCAGCTATGTGGATACCACGGGTGGCAGGGTCAAGGCTCGGGTCAGGTTCCGTGATGACGATGGCCAACTGCGCCAGGTTCAGGCAACGGGCACGTCTCGTAAGGCTGCCGAACGGGAGCTGAAGGCGAAGCTTGCTAAGCGGGCGCGCTACGCCGGCGGGGTGGGCGAGTTGTCGGCGGATAGTCCGTTCATGCGGCTGGTTGAGGTTTGGTTGGCTGATCTGGATCTTGAGGGCAAGATCGCGCCGAGTACCCGGTCGTTGTATGAGTGGAATATGCGCAAGCTAGTGCTGCCGGCGTTTGAGCACTTCACGCTGCGGGAGGTCACGGTTTCTCGGGTTGATCGGTTCATCAAGACGCTGGCCGCTACCCGGAGTCACAGCACGGCTAAGCAGGCCAAGGTGGTGCTCAGCTTGGCGTTGGGTCTGGCGGTGCGTTACGAGGCCATCGGCAAGAACCCCGTCCGGGATACCGCCCGGTTGCGTCGTCCGCAGTCGCAGGCGGTGTCGTTGACGGTGGAGCAGGTCGAGGCGATCCGCCGCGCGGTGCGCGATTGGCGACGCGGCACAGGCTTGTCGGGGCCGAAACCGGATGGCCAGCTGGAGGCGATCATCGAGGTAATGCTCGGTACCTCGGCGCGGATCGGGGAAGTGCTGGCAATCCGAAAGTGCGATGTGGACGTGACGGTGAATCCGGCGACTGTGCGGTTATGCGGGACGATCGTGTCCCCGACCGGGAAACCGACGTATCGGCAGTCGCATCCGAAGACCGCGAAATCCGCTCGCACCGTGTCTATTCCGTCGTTTTCCGCCGAAGTGTTGCGGCAGCGGCTGGTGACCGTGGCTGACGAGGATGGTGAGCATCTGTTGTTCTACAGCCGTAACCACACGCCGCTGACAACCAACAACGTCCGCCGCCGCCTGCGGGCGGTACTGGAAGGGGCCGGGATCGACGGAGTGACGCCGCACTCGTTCCGGCGCACCGTGGCCACGGTGCTCGACCGGGCTGGCGGTGCTGACCTGGCTGCCGAGATGCTTGGGCACACGTCGTCGCAGATCACCAAGCAGCATTACATCGAACCCGACGACACGGTGAACCCGACAACCGCACAAATCCTCGAAGCCCTGGCTCCCGCCGAGAGCGCCAGGAGCGCCAGGAGCGCCACCGAAGGTAGTGGCACTGCGCCGGGTTCGGATTAACGGTGGGCGCGTCGGGTGAGTTGTTCGCGGTGGTGGAACGGTTCCACCACCGCAGATGTCCGGACGGTGCCGGTACGGTTCCGGCGCCGTCCTTTTCCGGGTGAAACGGACACGAGTGCCGCGCGTCGCAGTCGTGTCCACTGGACACAACCATCGAGTCCAGCGAGGTCAGGGCCTTGTAGTTCATGGTGGTCGTACCGTACGACCGCCGACTATTCCGGATGTTTTGGGTGCCGTTACGGTAACGGCACCGCGACCGAGCCGCTGACCTTGGGGACGCTGCACGGTGGTGCCGCCGTGACACCACCGTGGCTTGGCACGGTGACATCCACGCTCCACTTGTCCTCACCGGCATGACGTCGGCGGCTGTGCTGGTCATGGATGTGCCCTCCTGGTAGATAGGTGCTCCACTGGGATCCGTAAACCGGGTTTTCCCTCAGCGTTTCTTCAGCGCCGACCAGCCAGTGCCATTGCTAGCTCGCCCTATTCGCGCCTTCCGTGAGCGGACCACACGCGCTCTGCCAAGTCCGTACGACTATCGTCAGGCCTCGGTTCGCTGCCCTTCTACGGCTCACGACAACCAGGTCACGCGTCTTGCAACCGAGGTAACCGCCCCGAATCGGGGTGGAATCTGGGGCGTGAGTTTCGGGCACGGACGGGGCGCCGTGCCCGAATTTGTCGGTGACGCTCGCTAGATTCGGTTCATGGGCAAGCCGCCGTCGTTGAATGAGATCCGTCGTCAGGCGGCACAGTTCGTGCTCAAGTGGCGCGACGCGGAGGGCTACGAACGCGGCGAGGCACAGTCGTTCGTGCGCGACCTGCTAGCGGTGTACGGCATCAGCGACAGCCGGGCGGCGCTGTATGAGAAGCGGGTCCACCGCGCCTCGACGGCGCAGCGTGGCTACATTGACGCGCTGGTGCCGGGCCAGGTCGCTATCGAGATGAAGTCGGCGGGTGGGGACATCAGCGCCGCCGAACAGCAGGCACTGGACTACCTGGAAGACCTGACCGACACGGAGCTACCCCGTTACACGCTGGCTTGTGATTTCCAGTGGTTCCAGCTGCTGGATCTGCACGACGATTCCCGCGCCAAGTTCGCACTCGACGAACTACCGGCAAACGCAGACCGGCTGGCATTCCTCGCCGGGTACGGTGTGCACTCCTTCGGGTCGGCTGAGCAGGAAGCAGCGTCGGTGAAGGCTGCCCGGCTGATGGCCGGGTTGTACGAGATGTTGGAGCGCACCGGTTACGACGACCGCGAGGCCAGTGTGTTCCTTGTGCGGACCCTGTTCGCGCTGTATGCCGACGACGCCGGGGTGTGGGAGCGGGATCTGTTCACCGAGTTCCTTACCACCCGCACCGCCGAAGACGGCTCCGACCTCGGCCCGCAGCTGGCGTTCCTGTTCCAGACGCTCTCGCAGCGGAATCGCCCATCGAACCTAGACGAGCTGGTTTCGCGGTTCCCGTACGTCAACGGCGGCCTGTTCGACGGGCCAGGGTCGATCCCGTCTTTCGACACGCAGATGCGCGACCGACTACTTGCCGCCTGTGACTTTAACTGGTCGACGATCAGCCCGGCGGTGTTCGGGTCACTGTTCCAGGCGGTCAAGGATAAGGCCGCCCGGCGTGAACTCGGCGAGCACTACACGACCGAGACGAACATCGAAAAGCTCATCCATCCAATGTTCCTCGACGAGGAGCAATGATCAGAACCTGTGGATGGTTCTCGGGCTGGTGACGTGAGCGGGCGTACCTTCCCGAGGAAGATCTTGTAGGTAAGCAGTTTCTGATCTAGGGCCGGCGTTGGCGCGCTGGTTCG
>Ga0123357_10005433_pt1 | contig 15258 bp, 10 predicted proteins | sample TergutEmb28metaG_FD_89873 | JGI IMG/M metagenome (GOLD analysis project Ga0123357, IMG submission 89873) | Embiratermes neotenicus P4 segment gut microbial communities from Petit-Saut dam, French Guiana - Emb289 P4 | ecosystem: Host-associated > Arthropoda: Insects > Digestive system > Gut ... | reverse complement strand
CTTACAACACCCCAGTGCATCCCTTGAGATATAAACCTCACGCTACGACTGAGCAAGCTGATAACAAAATAAAATAAAATGGTAATACGTGGGCGTAACTAAATGAGAAAGTGCGGGTAGAGATGTAATTTAAAAGTTTCACATCTGCCAGTTTTTAATTGTTAAAATGTAAACAGTCTTTTGTGTAGAACTTGTTGATATAATCTGTTTCTTTATCAAATTTTGCATGCCTGGATTTATGAGCTGTTATCACTGTGAAAACAAACACTAAATAATACTGTAGTTGTGCATTCCACAAAAATGCATTAAAAAAGAACTGCAGATCTTTGTAAGTTCTACTGCCACACAGAATTCCAGGATGCAACATTAACTAACACTGTTACTTGTGTCACATATCACCATCACGTTTTATGTAATGAAGGAACTTTTTTCAAGCAGGTGGGTAATCTCTTAGTGGTATATTGTTGAAAGTACATCTAATACAACATGTGGAAGATAAGATAATGTAATATATAGGAAGGAGTAACGACAGATGGAGCTATATGTTAGCAGCAAAATCAATGACTATTTTTCATGTAAAGGTATGGTTACATATTTGTGTACACTTTTTAAGAAACTGTTTCATTGCAGTGTTTCCCTGGAGATGGCAAACTGGCAGTACAAGATAAGGAATTAAAACACAACTATTTAAGTACCTTGATGTAATTTATGAACTCCTGAAGCAAACTGTTCTGTTCTTCATCTCCATCTTCTTCATAACCTTCTTCCTCCACACTAAATGCAGCTTTCAGTTTTAAATATTCTTCATGTTCTTGACGTTCCTTTTCCAAACGTGCTTTTGTTTCTGCTTCAAGGCGTTGCTCTTCTTCTTGCTTTTCTTTGTCTAGAGCCTTCAGTCTCTCTTCCTCTTCTTGCTCTTGTCGCTTCTTCTTTTCCTCTCTGGATCTCTCCTCTGCCTACCGACAAAGCATAGAAGCAATGCCCTGTGCACACATGCATATGCAGAAGGGATTTTGTGAGAAACTATTTATCCTGCTAATGGTTTTTCTATAGTGTGTGTGAACTGATAGTAAATTTCCTGTATTCTGTAAGGATATTTACTAGAATTTAATGATTCCCTTATACTGAACTTAAGAAACAAGGAAGGCATGCATGTTTAACTGCCTCCCTGAACTATTCTGGGTTGACAAATTTTGTAAGAAAATATCCTGAATTAACTTTGGTATTCTAGAACTAAAGTAGAGCTTTTTTTTTGTGTAAAAATAAGAAATTCAGTATAATGTACCTCTCGCTGAACTTTACGCTCTGCCTTTGCTTCCAGCTTTGCTCGTTTTTTGGCTCCAATTTTCCCATCTGGAAATTCAATGTCTTCACCCAGGTTTTGTACGACTTCATCCTGTTCTATTTCATTCTCAGGATGAGCTAAACAGAAAGACATTCATGTGACAGAAAACAACTGTAGTCCTCTTGTTCTGGATTCTTTGCAGGTTGAAAGGAGGGAAAACTGCTCTATACTTGTACTTAGTTTCATCTTAAGACTCAAAAATCTGCAAGTGCAGGTGGGAGATGTATTTTGTTCTTTGACCAACTTTCACATACATTAAAGTGCAGTTAAAATAAATTTTGTTTTCACAAATCCTTGGCTCGTAACTGCATGATCTCACAATCTATGCATTAAATTACATTCCAGCATGAAATGACACATTACAAGCACGTAAATTTAGAAATGAATGCATAAACACTCAGCAACAACAATGAAATTTTATCATGTGTACATCCAGTTTTGAAGATTCATTATTTTACTGTGCTTCATGGAGCTATACAGTAACTTTAATACCATTATTACATTTGCCACCTAAATGGGAAGATGGCTGATACCACCAGTACGATTTCACATTTAGTAGTTTTGATAGCAATATGACACTCATCAAGAATGCAATAGGATTATTACCGACTGCCCTCTGTCGTCCTCGTGCATTACGTGCGCCAACTGCCCTTCTTGGAATTTGTCGCTCATGACCCTGTGCCACAGGCACGCCCCTCGCTGGTGCTGTTTCTGGAACTAATTGATGCACGTATATATTCAAGACAATCCTGGGTAATTTGCACCGATTAAAATGTAGAATATCCCTCACGAATATGCGAGTTTAATATACTTCGCAAAACATCTTATGCGCTGATTGGGTGTGTTAATATGTGGTACGTGTTTTTGATACTAGGTTACCATCAAATAACAGAATTCAGTGATAGCTTACACTGTTAGAATAATGTATATTAAATAGGGCATGTTCACCCTTACACAGATATCTTTTGCTATCCTGCCAGAACGAACATTACTTCCTGTGGACCTATCTCACATACATGCCAATATTCCTACACATGACTTTCCTTAACCTTACACTGCGATTTGACGGTAATTGGTCTGTCACTGTGCTGATTTAGGCTTATAACAATACCTTTAACATTACGCTGTTTAATAAGTGCAACAATGCATATAACAACAATTAAGCCAGAAGCAAGTGAAAGTAAAAAAATTATATCCATCCTTCCGTATGGTATTCTACTGCTCTACACCACCATTTTGATGTGTATGTTGGCAGCATTGACTGACATACAATCAAGAGAACATTTATGAACGTTATATATAGTTTAGAGTAATGTAATAATTTTTACGACATATTTACGCACAATTTAAATCATTCTGTATTATAACGGTTTTAATCTTTAGTATCGTTTGTGAGAAAATATATGAAAACACGATTACCGTGATTTAATTTCCGGTGAATGACGTGTGTCGGTCGTGTTTGTTTTCGGGTGTTGAGATTCCGTTTTCAATATGCTGAAATTAATTAGTATTTTAACAGGATATATAGTACTGTTGCTTCCAGTATGTTCGGCATTATATTTTCATATAGCGGAAACTGAGAGAAAATGCTTTATTGAAGAAATTCCAGATGAGACGACTGTTATTGGTGTGTAATGATGTTGGAAAGCATTTTAATGTACTTCATTTTGAATATAAGAAATGCAGTAGATTTGATGTGTGTAAAATTTTGAATTTGCAGTCAGTTATAAAGTGGAGCTGTATGATCCAAAAACTGGTGGTTTTATGCCTTCAAGTCCCGGAATTGGTATGCATGTAGAAGCACGGGATCCTGATGATAAGACAATACTTTCGAGAGTAAGTGGTCGTTATTGTACGCCGTCGTGTTGTAAACTTCACATCTAATTCATTATAAATGTACGAATAATTATTTAAAATTTATTTTGCAGGTTTACAGTTCTGAAGGAAGAATATCTTTTACATCCCATACTCCAGGTGAACACATTATATGCCTTTATTCCAACAGCAGTAAATGGTTTAGTGGTTCACAATTGGTAAGTGAAGAACCGACAGTTGATACCTTTAGTGTGCAGGAAAAGAATGAGAATAATCTACTCTTGTTTTTAACACCTGTAATTTCTGCATATACAATCCTGGAATGTAGAAAGGCACAAACTGCCTTGCACCTGAGGGACCCTTGAACAAACCACCACTTATCCTTTTGTACATGAATAAAACAGGTGTGCAACACATAAACTTTCCACTGGGTAACTAAAACTGTGTACTATAAATTTTATAAGTTAACAAGCATTAGTGATGTCAATCTTCAGGCATCAATGGCAGGTGTTTACATGATAGACTTCCAGGTTATGACATCATGTAGGTTAAGAAGTTGGTTCTCACATTCCTCAGAAATTCCAGAAGAAACTCATCTGACATGGCATAGTAACACAGAAAACTCTTATGCGTCAGTCACTTTCATCAAAAGGATCAGGGCATGGACCATTTAATTAATAAATGCAAGGTGAATTCTTTGAACATAGCACAGGAATGATGCTGAATATAGATGAAAAATTAAAAAAATTAAAGTAATATAATGAACAACATATTTGATGTGGAATTGCTAGCATTCAGTGACTTCGTATAAAAGCACATATACATTCATTCAGTGCTGAATATGAGAGGCTTTTTGTTCTGTCCCATTGATGTATATAGTAATCAGAAGTTAGAAAGAATGAGAAGTGTACCATGTTAATAATGTAATATTCACAGATGTAAGAGTGGCATGCCAGGTTTGCCTTGCCCACCTTGCCCTTGTACAGGGTCTGTCAACAACCCACTGCAACCTCATCCCAACAGTAAAAGACAACTATATGTCCATTTGGATGTATATTGTTGCCCACTTTTTTATTTTCCAGCGTGTTCATCTAGATATCCAAGTGGGAGAGCATGCAATTGACTATGCAAATGTGGCTCAGAAAGAGAAGCTTTCTGAACTCCAGCTTAGAGTGAGACAACTTTTGGATCAAGTGGAACAAATAACTAAAGAACAAAATTACCAGAGGGTAAGCTTTGACATTTAGTGGTACTAAGGTTGCACAAAAAGTCTTGCAACACAATTTTTTAATTGCTAGTAATTTATTAATTCTTTTAACATACTCATAGGATAACTAGATGGATCTATTACACCTCTTATTTTGCTACATAATCTACATCAACGTCAAAAGACTTGTGCCAGCAAGAAACAATAGCAACTGTTCCTTTCTTGTGCCAGTTTGAATTGTGCACTCACAGCCACTTTTTCCCTTCTTCAGTACACTCCCAAACCTTTTCCAACAGATGGCATCTTTGAGGGCTCCAAAGAGGTGGAAATCTTAGGGAGCAAGATCTGGGGTGTATGGTGGTGGTAGCAGAACAGTCCATCTGAGGTTTGAGTTTGCTTCCTGTGTTTTCAAACTTATTTGTGGTCATGCATTATATGCTGAAAGAGGATTCTGGCAACATTTTTATGAGGCTGAACTCTTGTGAAATGCTTCTGCAAGGTTATAAGTGTCTGAATGTATGGATCTGAGTTAATGGTTTGACCACATGGCATAATGTCTATCAAACTCACCTGGTATTCATCCCGGAAAGCAGTGACCATGACTTTTCCAGCTGAAGGAATAACCTTAAACTTCTTTCAATAAGGTGGATGATACCATTCTATCGACTGTCTTTTGTCTATGATTCAATGTGATAGATTCCTATTTCATCCCCAGTGATGATCCATGACAACAAGTTTTTTCCCTCAGCCTCATAATGGAACAGCAAATGTGAATACACATCTTTCTACACAGGTTTATGATAGTTGGTTAGGCTTCATGTAACCCAGTAAGCATTCACTTTTGAATATCCCAAGGAATCAGTAATGTTTCCACAGTTCCCATGAATATTGAGAGCTCAGTTGCGATCTTCACGTTTGTAATCCGTCCGTTATTTCAAATGAGTTCTTCAGCAGATTGAAGTAGTATCTGATTGAGTGCTGTTGTTGGCTGGCCAAGGTGATGTGCATCACTGAGCTCTGTGTGGCCTTAGAATCTGCAATTCATGAAGGCCAGCACTTAACAGTGCTTCTTTCCACAGCCCTGGACATTATATACATTTTTTAACTGCTTGTGGATGTTCATTATTGATTTCTCTGCCACAAGAAATTCAGTAACAGTGCATTGTTTAAAACATACATAACCATACCACACCATTTTGATGATTTGCTGCATATGCATGAGAAAATGTATTGTTCAGTGGCGCTATGGCAACAAGCAGGATGCTCAGAATTAACCATAGAAAAAATGGTAGATATTTCCTGTTGATTTTGAGAGAAGTATAGGAAGTGTCGTAAAACTTTTGGAGCATCCTTTGTATTGTTTCTTCACTGTGACTGCAGTGCAGTATGATTTTTCTTGATTCATTTAGAAATATGTAACTAAGAATAATTAAAAATTGTGTTCATAAATCTGTGGTGCTCTTGAACTGTAATGTGCCTATGAAGGTCACACATGCCATATTAAGTTTATATTTAGCAAGACTTTGTTCAGAATTAGCTTTTACAGTGACAGTATTACTGACACTAATAACCAAATAACACATGGAATGAATCCTTAATGCTTGGTCCAGTACATTTGGCAGTTATCCTATCTAGGCTATGGGCTGGATGTTCAAGGGTTGAAGTTCTGGCAGGGGCATCATGTTTTCCTCTTCTCCTAAATGTCCAGACTGGCTCTGGAGGCCACACAGTCTCCTGAGTTGCTACCAGGGGCTGTTCCTTTCAGGGCAAAGTGGCAAGTCCAGTCACCACTGCCTAGTGCTGAGGTTAAGAACAAGCAAAGCTAGCTATACCTCCACTCCTTTATGAGCCTTCATGGGGTGCACAGGTACAACTTTACTTTCCCCTTCCCTGAAATGTAGAAACACACCTTTTCCATTAATAATTCCATTTATTAAAAATAAATAAATAACTTTAATTTGTTGCTATTGATTATGAGCTTCATCAGCTCCAATACCAACAGAATTGCAACACTACAGTCATTCTGACCCTTGGAAATGTACGCTTACAGTATGTGGTGACTTGACAGCATGATGAGAAAAAGGAAAATGAGGATGAAGTACTGAACATAACAATTAACCTTCAATACTGCTATTACAGCCACCTGAACTGATTGTATTGTAGCAAATGATAGTGTTTGTGAGTGAGGGTATTGTATTTAGAGAAGTGAAAGTAACGAAAGATAGAGCTGGTGTGCACAGCGATAGAAAGTCACAGTTGATGCGGGGTCTCATATTTGATATGCCGTCTACATTTTGTTTCCTAGAAACAAAAGCATGAATGTCGTGTGTGGTCAGACTCGTAATGTCTGGACATAAAAAGCATTACATAATTGTCTAACCCAATTGTACACAAGAATCATTTGGTATATATTGTCTGGAGTCCTACCAGCTGTAGAGGGCTGTATAAGGTAGAATCAGTTAATTGTTTTGTGGGACATGAAGCTGCATACCAGAGTAATTGTGAAAGGTGTAGTAAAAAGTTCAGATGTTCGTGTTTCAGTGCATACCCATAATTAGAGGTGTACTGAGTACATCAGATAGTCGTGACATGTAGGTCTCATAGTATGTGAAGGGATACAGCACTGGAAATTACTGAAGTGTGGTGTAGTATTAGCGCAAAGTATGTAATTTAAAATGAATTTACTTAAGGTGTAATTCTGTAAGTACTGTATCCACTCTTATAAAGTTCTCTTGAATGTAGGATATGATGCCTTTGCAAATACTGTTTGCTTTTGTTAGTTCCTGAATTAATTCCACTTTATTTGCTGTTGTTTGAGAATCATTTAATTTTTTTATGCAGTATCGGGAGGAACGTTTCCGGCAGACAAGTGAGAGCACTAACCAGAGGGTCCTGTGGTGGTCTATTACACAAACATGCCTTTTACTAGTCATGGGAGCCTGGCAAATGAGGCATCTCAAGAGTTTCTTTGAAGCAAAGAAGCTGGTGTAATGTCCAAGGGATCAACAGAAATGTCACATTCATGTTTGAAGTACTCTTGATAACAAATGTTACATTTGTTCGTGTACATTCAGTGAAAATGCAGCAGGTTTAAGGAATATGAAACAGCTGATAGCTGTGTAAGAGGGACATAAGTTTTGCAAGAACAAATGGCATGCCGGTGCGCTTGTTGAGCAGCTTTAGGAGTAGTCTGTTTTTGTCCTTTGAAATGTCCTGTTCTTCTCAACCAGTATGATGTTTCTTTTGGTTGTAGAATCTAATATAATGATATAACCAACGAACTATGTGTATTTTGTGATAGTACAGTCAAGCACATCACCACAGTATAATCAATTGGGCAACAAGTTTCAGCTTCCAAGCCATCATCAGACTTTATCTCTTTAAGAACTATCAATAAAACTTTGACAGTAACCAGGCATGATCTCATCCTTGTACAGAAATTGTCAAAATATTAATAACAATACAATAGGTATTAAAATATAAAATTAATTGGAGGGTATAAAATCTAAATAGACATCAGTTTTTTGTCGGCACCAATAAATTTTTCCGGGTGGTACACACACGAGTCGTAATTTTTTGAGGCACATTACTAATTTTTAGGTGTGAAATACTGATTACTTTTTGATTGTGGTGTATTAAGCTTGCCAATATTGATGTATTCTGAGGGCTTCCTAGTAATAAATCTCCTTCTGATTTATGGTTTTTACAACAGCTGTACTATCACGAAATACATATTAATTAAGAACACGAAGGCTGTGCAACACTTCGAGAGTGCAACCAACCGTAGCTTTTATTACACCCTCAGCGATCTCTAGACACTGAAAAAAAATATTCATCAAGTGTGTCTGTACACTACTTTCTTGTATCGAATAAAATATATAGTTAATTCTGTATTATTATATTAGAGCTGCATGGGATGTGGAATTAAAGGTGTAGAAGCCAGATCTTTGTCATTGTGGTTGCTTTTATGCAGCAGTCCCTTGTTGAAAAGAGGGATACCTTCTCTCATCTGTAATGTTTATTACCTAGAAACCCATCAAGCCGTTGTCATATTCATAGTGAAAATTATCAGAATTATTAAGAAAAAATACCTCACGTACCTTTGTCCACACCGTTATGTTTATTACATTTAGTTGTAACCAGATCAGTTCCTGGTTTGAGTTCCAGTTATTTTTCTTCACTGATAATGATACGGGGGGCAACTGTTGACACTGGCCAGGTGACATGGTGGCTTTGGAACCAAGGGAAGTTGCAAGTCAAACAGGGAAGTTTGAAATTTCAGGATTTGTGTAGGTGGTATTCTGTCAAGGACACTTGTAGCTTTAGAATGAATTAGACATTGGTTTAAGGGACTTTGTGCCCTGTGAGAATTTAGCATTCAATAGCGAGAGTTAATGGACACTAGACATCTAGTCCGTGTCAGGTTGATACAGAAAAAAATGTTAGTATTTGGATAAGATGGAAATCAGAAATGAGCAACTGATTGTGTTCGCTGCAACTGTGAACTACCTTAGTGTACAGGCTTTGAGAAATAAACATGACATCCACCATTCTGTACTTCTTGATTTCTAATTTGTGCATTCACCTTGGTACAATGCTCGAGGTTTTACCACGAGTTCAGTCCAGTGTTGAAACTAGTGAAACAAGGTTTCAGTACTGTTGTAAAAATGGAAGCTTTGATGTGAACTGATGTTACTGAAGTAGTAGTCTGTAGCTTACACTCTTTATTCCATTTGTATGGTGTGTTTTTGTAAGGCAGTGTTGATGTACCTTGGCATTCTGAAACAAATAGGCTGTGGAAAATAGTACTTTTTATGCAGTGGTGTGATTCTTGTTAAGACTTTTCATGAAGTATGAAAGGACATGAAGTAAGTTAAGAGGAAGATGTATGTGAAAGAATTTATCAGCTGATATTTTAAGAAGTAAAAGTTCATATGCTGAGACAGAATGAAATTTGGAGATGGGGCAAATGAAGGCGAGTTACAGTAAGCAACTCCACGCACATTCATATACTGGATGTGCACAATAATGAATTTGATTGATAGTACTGAAAGGTATTCCCATTACTGCTGAGTATACCACAACAAAATTTATCTACTTGTAAGTATTCTTGAGAAATCACCAGGCAAAAATGTAGAAAAGGAAATTTTTCCAGTATAATGCAAGGGGGCAGCTCAAGGTGAAATATCAATCAGGACTGTTTTATGTGTGAAGCACTTGTATGAACTTAGTAATCTGAGTTTTTTTTTCATAATGTGGTAGGTAACAAGGCATCACTGTGAATGGTATTTGTTAAACCAACCAGACACCTTATTTGACTGTCAAATTCCTGGTTTTATTTACACATTTTACTTTATGTATGCTGTGGCCCTCAGTGTTTTTCTATGCAATGAACAGACTTCCTGTAAGAACAGTACTGTACAATGGGATGAACAGTCTTGTTAAAATTTCTGGGTATTTTCATGCCAGGTTTTGTCTGCATTAGAATGTATGTTTTCAACATCTTTTCTCAGCACTAAATCCAGTACCTGGAATGTGCACATCCGTGACCGGAAATTACAGATGTCTCTTCTAACAATATCCTAAAGATCAGAAAAGTATATTAAGGAACTGTACTTCATACTCTGGGATAAGGATGTTTGTTACGTTTACAAGCAAGGTATCACAAATAAATGCAAAATAGTCCTTTGATGGCACTGCTGTCCAATGCAGACTTTTGCCTATTTAATGGACTTCTCCCTGTCAGTTCTGTTCTTTGATCTCTCTTTTTATAATTTGTAATTTTGCATGCATTAATATTTGTACACAATTCCACCATCTGTTTTTTGGTCATCCTGTAAGTTGACTTCCCTGAGGATTATTGTTAAATGCTTGACTTGCGTTTCTTTTACTACCCAGAATGTGTTGTACACAAAATTATATCTAAAAGATCCTTTTCATTACAAGAACAATGTTTCCCTGAATTGCACTGCACATGTTATGTATGTAAAGTTATTTCAGCCTCTGTCTCCCTTTGGCAGTGGACTGGGTATATTTGGAGGGTCAACTTCAAGGGAAACTTGACATGAAGTAATTTTAGTTACAGATTCCCCTTTTTCTGCTAGAATGTCTTCAATATTTTTCTTCTTATCAGAAAACCACTTCAGATTATCTGCAATCAAATGCTTAACACTGCATCCTTGACAACGCACAATCACAACTCCTTGTTGGTACGAAAGTTTCGATATGTGTGTTACATTACGCGTGTTGCATTTTTTGCATGTAAATATCAGCTGGAATCTTCCGGTTGCTTTGGGAACCAAGGGTTTAGATGGACAATCGCTGTCTTCCGACTTCGGCTCATCAAAATCTTTGACACAGTCAACTCCAAGCTGTACGGTATTTCTACCACTTGAACTACCCACTTCCAGTGATTCTTTATCCCTCTTTTCGCAGCAGTGTATCACATCTTGGTGCAAACGGTGGCATCCACGAGGCGCAGGAATTGGCACCGTTCCTAACCTCAACAAATACCTTCTGGCGTACTGGCAACTGTCACTCATTTTCACTGCTGTTGAAAATCCATTCAGCAAGCGTTTTGTTAGTGCTCGCCCAACAAATAAAGTTACCTGATTATTAGCAAACATAATGTTAATATTACAGATACAAAGTTATAAGTTTTGATGTAAAAAACGCACCAACACGCATCACGACACAGCTTGTGACGTAATTTTTTAACTCGAATGGGAACTCTCGAATAATTCGATTGGTAGAAATTATCGAATAATCTAACTATCGAAAGAAGTAAATCGAATGAAAGTGGTCATGAAAATTCGATAATCAGTCACTCTTGCTTGTTAGGCCAAAGGAGTAAACGTAGTTGCATATGGGGGAGGGGCAAGAGATTCTTTTTCTATTTAACGCGTCCATACTGGCTTTGAGCACCGCCCAGCCACTTATTCGGTGGCTACTGTGGCTCTTTCCCCAGTGAGTGAAGTTAACTATAAGCACCTTTATTTAATGCCGAGGTTAAGAATACATGGAGCTATACTTCCACTCCCCCCATGTTTTTATGGCGTGCACAAGGATTTTATTCGTTGGGAACACGAATGGGTTTGATTATCACTTTGTACGTTTATTGCGTATTGATTGTATTCTTGTAGGACAAGCTGATGATGGTCGCAGAAGCGACCGAAACCTGTTGGTGAATAGTAATTCATTCATTAGTATTCAGCCTTGAAGGCCGGGCTTGGCAGGAACCAGAGCCCAGTCTTGTGACCTGTATGGCTCTGGCACACTGCATCCTGGGAAAGTTCTTGGGGGTAGTTTGCCATTGCTTTCCCTCGCCTTGAGACGTTCCCACGTGCCTCCGTCCGCAACGACGCGAGAGATCCTAGCAGCGAAAGGTGGAACTGTGGGCGAGAAAGATGCCCGGTAGTAATTTTGCCTGAATTCCGACTTCCACGTAAATTCAGGGATCTTTTACATGCCGCAAATCTAGGACATGGGACCGACGGCTTTACTTCCCCTCCGAAGGAAGGCGTGCTGAGGATTTTTTTTCGCCCTTCGGCTTCGAACGGTTTTGAACTCGCAAACTTGGGTACTAAGGCCAGCACGCTACACCTAGACCACCGAAGCTGTAATGAATAATAATATATGATAAAAAAATGTATTTTACTGATGCGCATTTATTGGTACGTTGCATAATATAAATCTTCTGCTATAATTTTAGACGCTGTTGGTTTCTATTATTACGTACGTCTCCGCGTGAACCCGACATTTCACGATATTTGACACAGACACTCCACCGCTTTATACGCTAGTTGCGTTCCAGAAGATTCGGGACTGGTCGGAATTAAGTGTGCGTATAATCAACTGCATATGTACGTAGAAATCAGCCCAGTTGAAATCCATAAATTCAACATAGGGGACCTTGCGTTTTTAAATTGTGTAACTTGAAATTGCGTAAGTCGGAGAGTGTCTTTATATATATATATATATATATATATATATATATATATATACATATATATATACACACACATATATATATATATTTTGGAGTAATGGTAGATATGACGTAACAAAACCACTTAGCAGAAGTTGGTCATAGGTGGGAGGAAAATTTTAAAAAAGAGTCTCTAACAAGCATGATGAAAAAAATTTGGATTAGATAAATCTAATGCTTTATTTTTCCAACTAATGCACACAAATTATATTAAATAATTGTTAAAACGTTTAAAATTATAAAAGTTGCTTCATCATGTTTCGGTTTACATAAACCATCATCAAGGAGCTACAGTCTGTGCTTAGCTAAAATTACATTTCTGGTTCCAGTGTGCATGTCGTTATAGATGACACTGGAAGCATCTATAACGACATGTATACTGGAACCACAAATGTAATTTTAGCTAAGCACAGGCTGTAGCTCCCTTATGATGGTTTATGTGGACCGAAACATGTTGGAGTAGCTTTTATAATTTTAAACTTTTTAACAATTATTTAATACAATTTGTGTTCATTAGTTGGAAAAATAAAGAATTTGCTATTATCAATGCACGGTGCAACCATGAAGATTAGATAAATCTAGTTCTGGATGTGGGCTAGTGGCGGACTGTTGTGAAAACGGCAATGAATTTGCAGGCTCCGTAAACAGTGGGGACTTACTGAATAGCCGAACGACTGTTATTTTCATAAGAGGGACTGCCTTTCCAAATTAGTTGTGCCTTAAACGACACTGTTGCACTTTTTCAAACGATGGAAACGAGTGACTATAATTACGTCGCACTCGTTGACATATAATGATGCATTAGCTTCTGAAAAACACGGTGTTTATGCAATTGATATACGTCGAAGACAGTTTGCACATAACTCGATATTTACCAGTATACAGAAATAAACATGGTGCTTTGATAATTGTAAATACGAAGTGTTTCTGATACAGGTATGTGATTGTCACCTAAACATTCATTACTATTATTAATAAAACTGAAGGGGAGTTCTCTCATTTGTCTTATTTCAACCCACGGTCGTTGTGATATATGTGTCTTTTGACATCTCACGCGAAGTCATCACTATCTTGTGAACATGAAAGCATGCGATGAGAGACCGCCTGGAGAGACGGCCACCTACAGAGTTCCCCACTTCATCGGGTAAATCCAAATGCATCAAAGCTAAGGTTCATATACATATACCGTGTTCTATTCTTACGCTTTCATTGACACCGACCAATGTGAGGGCACATGCGTTCTCTGCATGTTATTATTTTGTAAGAGTAGAAAAACAGGACTGAAAGTTAAGTATATAAACCTAACATTTCACTTATATTCGAGTGATTAACGAATCGTTTCCTGAAATGATTGGCCTTAAATATGTCAGTTAATGTACCTACGCCGTGGAGAATATATTTATAATAAATTCACACCTTACAATGAAACATTTATTTTCGTGCGGAGTAGCTTTGTCAGGTGGTACAGAGACTAGGCTACAGCTGGACGATAAATCAGGATTCGATTTTAGGTAGGGGCAAGGTTCTATCCAGTGACTACCAGCGATTCTTTTCTTGGGGGGTGAAGCGGTCGGGGAATGGAGCTGACCACTTGCCTCCATTTAAAGTCAGGGTTAAGAATGCGTGGAGCTTCACCTTTACTGTCCCACATTTATTCAGAGCGTTGCGCTTAATTATGTGCAGGGTGAACTTAACTTTCTTTACAGTACTTCGTTTAGAGTGTGACTAGTGTACTGTGTCGTCAGTGACGGAAGGTATAATTTTACTGTGGCCATACATGAAACTTCTTGTTGTATAAAGCCAAACTGTCTTTCTGTGTGTTTGACTGAACATACACTCCACCAAAAATATTTCCAATGAGTGAACTTTGTCTTAATTAAGGCAATGTCAATGGTTAGATTTATAAAGTTGCAATATTTGTCGTCGTAAAATCCCAACAAAAATTGAAGAAAACCAACAAAAAAATGTATTGACAGAAATTGAACCGTTATTACTACGTACTTGCCTTGTGAGAGACAGTAATCCAAAGAGTGTCTGTATCTCAAGGTCCCTGTTCTGCAGTGCTGTACATGGCTGCCACTACGCATTTCAAAAGTTCCCGTTTTTTTGTGTCACTCTTTACTTTGAACCGACTGATAGATTCTTTGAATCATAGTCCGAACGCAATGCCACCAGAGGCTATCTCACGTTCCTCCTGTCTAATCTCATGCCGTCAGTATTTTCCATATAGCGACTGCGGGAGCTTCTGTACCGGGAGCGACATTATCTCGCTTCAGGTATGTCATACCCCTTGTGTCTGAATAATAAGCAACAATAAGGATAGAGTCCCTCAATACATAACTCTTTATTATAGCAAATCTAATAGCTTCAGGCTTCGGCTGTACAAGACAGCAATTATCAGGCCGTTTGTTTCAGAAGTGTGAAAAGAAAATTTTTTCACATTTCTGAAACGTATGGCCTGTTGGTGGCTATCTTTAACGACCGAAACATTTAGGTATTTTGGATTTGCACTAATAATGAGTTGTGTATTCGCGGACTCTATTATTATTGTTGCAACATTATCGCTGTTGAATGCAGGGTAATGACAGTTTTTGTGGTGTGTAGATCTTAAACAGGCGTGCAAGTTTTGTTTAGACTTGTTTTTTGTGTCAAAAGTAAAACTGATATACCTTGGATCTTCAGATTTCGGTTCTTCACCGATAAAAATTACGTGTGGAAATGGGTAATAAAATTAATATAATGTCATGTTAATTGCAAACAAAATAACAGCACGAAACGATGACGTTATTCGCTATATGAAGAGTACTGTTGGAAATAATGCAAAAAAAAAAAAAAAAAAAAAAAAATCCCGCCTTGTTCATTTGTGTCGAAAAAAAAAAAAAAAAATCAAATATTATTATTTTT
>Ga0123357_10005432_pt1 | contig 15259 bp, 15 predicted proteins | sample TergutEmb28metaG_FD_89873 | JGI IMG/M metagenome (GOLD analysis project Ga0123357, IMG submission 89873) | Embiratermes neotenicus P4 segment gut microbial communities from Petit-Saut dam, French Guiana - Emb289 P4 | ecosystem: Host-associated > Arthropoda: Insects > Digestive system > Gut ... | reverse complement strand
GCGCGCCGCCGTTCAGAATGTTCATGCACGGGACGGGCAGCAGGTTGGCCGTCGGGCCGCCCAGGTAGCGGTACAGCGGGAGTTCGGCCGATTCGGCGGCGGCGTGCGCTGCGGCGAGTGAGACGCCGAGAATCGCGTTCGCGCCGAGTTTTGACTTGTTGTCGGTGCCGTCGAGCTCGATCATGGCTTGGTCGAGCAGACGCTGCTCGTCCGCCTCCATGCCGAGCACTTCTGGAGCGATCTGCTCGATCACGTTCTCGACAGCCTTCAAGACGGACTTGCCGCCATAGGAGTCGCCGCCGTCGCGTAGTTCGACGGCCTCGAACTTGCCGGTTGACGCGCCGGAAGGCACCGCAGCGCGGCCTTCGGACCCGTCATCGAGAACGACCTGCACTTCGACGGTCGGGTTTCCACGGGAATCGAGGATCTGCCGAGCGTCTACGAAATCGATGCTTGCCACGGTGCTCCGCCTTTCATTGGTGTCTTGTTCGTCGAAGTCATGGGACACCCACCAGCCTACTCATCCGCTCCGGTGCGGAGATGTCAAAACGAGCGTTATGGCGCGGACGAGTGCTCGCTGGCCACCAGACGAGACTCAACCAGGCGCAGCGCGTCGCGTGCTTGTTGTTCCGGATCGAGGCCGGCTGCCCGGGCGGCGGCGACGAGACGAAGCAATTCGGCGCCGATCTGGTCGTCGGCCACGTCGGGCGGCGTCAGGCCGAGCACGTCGAGCTCGTAGCCGAGGCTCGCGGCCCGGCTCAACACTTTGGCTGCGCGCGCCAGCGCCGAGAACTGCTCCGGAATGCCGTCCAGCACCGACGTCCGTCCCTTTTCGGCCGCCTTTCGCTGCTCCCACGACGCGTCCAGATCGGCCGGCATCGCCTGGTGGCCGTAGACGTACGGATGGCGCGCCACGAGCTTGTCGGCGATGTGGCGCGCCACGTCCTCGATGTCGAACCGGCCGTCCTCGTTCGCGATCTCGGCGTGGAAGAAGACTTGCACCAACAGATCCCCGAGTTCTTCAGCGAGCGCGTCATCGCCACCGGACTCGATGGCGTCCACAACTTCGCACGTCTCCTCGACGAGGTGCCGGACGAGCGTGCGGTGTGTCTGTTCCGCGTCCCACGGGCACTGCGAGCGCAGCGTGTGGACGATCTCGCCGAGGCGTTCGAGCTCGGGGTATGACGTCACGGGGCCGGCGTCGGCGCGGGTACGGACAGCGAGCCGCCCTCGGGGACGAACCCTCCAGCGGATGCGTCCCAATTGCCGAACCGGGGGTTGACCGTCACGGGCACCGACTGGATGAGGCTCGTCAACGCCGTTGACACGGCGGCCGAAGGCTGCGTCTGGCCCAGGGTCAGCTCGCCACGCAGCCAGTCAGTTCCGCCCGGTACCGCCATGATGGTCTTCACCAAGGTGGCAAGCGTCTGGGCCTGCGCTATTTGGGTGGGGTCGGTCAGGGTCGGATCGGGTTGGGTCAGGCTCGTGACGCTGGCTGCGGGGAGAATCGATTCGCCCTTGTCGTCAGCCTGATTGAGCAGTGTTCCGACGACAAGGCCTTGGACGGCCACCCGGGTGGCGATCGATGGGTCGACGGGATTTTGGGCAGCGTTGTACGCCGCGACGATACCGGCAGCCAGTTGGTCGATTTCCGCGACGCTGATCGTCACGTCGCCCACCTGTGCGGCCACGGATGCCTTGCTCCACGTACATCCGGTCAACGCCAACACCAAGACACCCACCAGAGCAAGCGCCGCTCGTGGCACTCGTTTCATCACACCCTCCAGACCCGTGACGTACCCAGACGCATCGACGCAACCTTACCGCGATCAGCCGGGGTGCGGCCTCGCTCCGGGCGACGTGCCAAGATGGCCGCATGATCTTCATCGTCGTGAAATTCCACGTGAAGCCTGAGGACAGCTACCGGTGGATCGACACGGTCACGCCGTTCACCCTGGCGACGCGGGCCGAGCCGGGCAACAAGTGGTTCGAGTGGTACCACAGCGTCGACGAGCCGAACACGTTCGTGCTGGTCGAGGCGTTCGAAGACGGCGCGGCCGAGGCCCACGTCACGTCGGATCATTTCGCCGCCGGCATGAACGTCATGCGGCCCCTGCTCGCCTGCACGCCCAAGATCATCAGCCAGACCGTCGACGCCGACGACTGGTTCGACATGGCTGAGTTGCGCATCGACTGACGCCATCGCCCCATCGTCGGGGGCTGTGTGAAACCCTGTTCGCGCGCGGTGCGACCTGCTATCGTCCCACCATGTTTCGCCCTATGCGTTCGACGTGGCGCATGTCCGCCGCGACAGTGGTCCTGCTGGCGCTCGTCGCCTCGGGGTGCACGATCAGCCTGCCGATCATCGGCGCACCGCGCCCCGCTACCACGGCAACTGCCGTCGAGGTGACCCCTCAGGGGCCGGTCGACACCTCGGCTCCGACCAACACTGCGACGACACCGGCCGTAACCCCGAAGCCGGCTCCGGCCGTCGTCACGCTGAGCGCCAAGGGAATCGGGCCGTACAAATTCGGGGCGTCCAAGGCAAAGGTGTCCGCCTATCTGACCAAGGCGCTCGGCCACCCGAAGACCGATCCCAAGCAAGATAGCGTGGGCCAATGCGAGGGTGGCGCCGGCCTGTGGGGAACCATGGAGATGTATGGCGAGCTGAGGGTGATGTATTACGGCAGCAGCTCCTCGTCGAAGTCGCCGCAGACGCTCGCGTCGTGGACGCTGATGCGCTCGACTAAGCCGAAGGCGCCGCTCGCCCTGGCGAAGGGCATTCCGACGGGGCTCACCATGGCCCAGCTCAAAGCCCGCTACCCCAAGGGGGGTGGGTTGGAGTACATGGGCGTGTGGGACACGGGTGGTGTGCTCATTGGCCCGGCGGGCAAGGGCGATCCCGGCATGATGTTCGCCGGCCTCATGGACTGGTGCACGTAGGCGCGTCGCCGATCGTGCCTAGTCCGAAAACGACCCATTTTCACCGACGAACGAACGCCGACGGCAGTCGGCAGGGGGACTGGTTTCGACAAGCTCAACCAACGATTCTGGGTCCGTGGGTTGGAGCGGTTTCGGGGCCGTGCAGCTGGTTTCGACTAGCTCAACCAGCGTGTCGGGGTGTCCGCCTTCATCGTTGGTTGAGCTCGTCGAAACCAACGGCGCGTTCGTTGAGGCTAATCCCGAAAGTGACCCATTTTCACCGACGAACGAACGCTCGCGACAGCGAGCACGGCAACTAACCCCATGCATCGACGTGTCGGGTACGCAGCGTTGCTGGATGGGAGAACACTAGGAGCTATGGCTCCCACATCCAGCACGACGCTGACGTTCCTCGGCGCCGCGGGCTCCGTCACCGGTTCGAAGTTCCTCCTTGAAAGCTGCGGTCGACGCATCTTGGTCGACGCCGGGATGTTCCAGGGCGACAAAGAGTTGCGAACGCGCAACTGGGACGATTTCCCCATCGACCCGGCGTCCATCACCGACATCTTGCTCACCCACGCCCACATGGACCATTCCGGCTACCTGCCGCGCCTGGTCAAACTTGGGTTTCAGGGCAGTATCTGGGCGACGGACGGCACGAGAATGCTCGCGGAGATCGTCCTGCTCGACTCCGCCCATCTGCAGGAGAGCGACGCGGAAGTGGCCGTGAAGAAGGGCTACTCGAAGCACGCCGTGCCCGAGCCGCTGTACCGCACCGAGGACGTCGAGCACACCATGCCGCTGTTCCGGGTGGCGAAGTTCGACGAGGACACCGACCTGGGTCACGGCATCACGGCCCATTTCGTGCGGGCGGGCCATATCCTCGGCTCGGCGAGCATCCGCGTCTCCACGCCCGACGCCGACGTGGTGTTCTCCGGCGACCTGGGCCGCCACGACCACCCCGTCCTGAAGCCCCGGGAGATCCCCGAGGGTGCTCCCTTCGTCCTGATCGAGTCGACGTACGGCGACCGCGAGCACCCCGAATGGGACGAGACCCCGCACGAGGAGTTCGCCGAAGCGATCCGCCGGACGGCCAAACGCGGCGGCTCGGTGCTCATCCCCGCGTTCGCCGTCGACCGGACGGAAGTGTTGCTCGTCACGCTGAACGACATGAAACAGGCGGGCCGCATTCCCGACGTTCCGATCTACGTCGACTCGCCGATGGGTGTGCGGGCGTTGGACGTCTACCAGGATCCGAGCCAAGCCGGCGAGCTGAACCCGGGGCTCGATCCGTCCGACCTCGTCAACGTGCCCAATCTGCATGAGGTGACGACGACCGACGACTCGATCCGCCTCAACGATCCGCCTCATCCGTGCATCATTCTCAGTTCGTCCGGCATGGCGACGGGCGGACGCGTCGTCCACCACCTGGAGCACATGCTGCCCAATCCGAAGCACACCGTCATGTTTACCGGCTACCAGGCGCATGGCACGCGCGGCCGCGACCTGGTGGACGGCGCGACGGAGCTGAAAATGTACGGCCATTATGTGCCGGTGCGCGCCGAGGTGCTGATGGACGACGGGTTCAGCGCCCACGCGGACGCGTCCGACCTGCTCGACTGGCTGAAGGCGCTCGACCCGCAACCCCAGACGGTTTTCGTTGTTCACGGCGAGGAGGGCGCGCCCGTGCTCGCCGCGCGGATCAAGAACGAGTTGGGCCTCACCGCGGTGGTCCCGGGCTACCGGGAGAAGGTGCTGCTGAGTCGCTGATAGCACGCCCGCCGATCTGCTAGCATTGTGACAGCAGTCAGAGGGAGGTGGCCCATGCCGACACTTACTGTTCGTCAACTCGACGACGAGACATATGCCGGACTCAAGGCACGAGCAGCGCAATCCGGGCGATCCATGGAAGCCGAAGCCCGGACGATCTTGGCGAGTTCGGTGACCGCGCGAACCTGGGGCCGTCGGTGGATCGAGGTTACCGAGGCACTACAGGGCGACGAACTGCCGATACCGCCCCGGTCGATCCCGCGCGACGTTGACGTGACATGATCGTCGTTGATACCAACGTCATCTCTGAGACGGTGCGCATCGGGCCAGATTCGGTCGTCGTGGGATGGCTCGCTGATCCGCCCGACGATCTCGCGATCAGTTCGATCACTATCGGTGAACTATTGACCGGCGTGGCGTTGCTGCCCGACGGCGCCCGAAAACGCGGGCTGGCTGATGCGATCGAAACCGTCCTGTTGCGCATGCCCGTCCGTCTTTCTTACGGTGAACAAGCCGCACGAGCGTACGCCGACATGCGCAGCTTGGCTCGTCGGGCAGGCAGAGGGCTGAGTGTTGAGGACGGCATGATTGCGGCCATCTGCGCAGCGCGTGGCGCAGCGCTGGCGACACGCAACACGATTGATTTCGAGTTCCTGCCAATCGACGTCGTCAATCCTTGGGAGTCCGGGGTGCACTGAACCTGGCACGAGCGTGCGTCTGTGACATGCTGGAGGTGTGAGCGGGGGCGATCTGCAGCAGCCCGACGACGTGCGGCCGTCGGCCGACGCGATCCAGGACTTCTGGGCGTTGGCTTCGCGGTATGCCCGCGTCAGCAACGTCGACGCGTATCTGGGTACGCCCTGGGGCAAGGCGGTCGCACCGGAGGCGTGGAGCTTCGCCGGCTCCCCCGACGAGGCGAGCCGCCTGCTGGAGTTCGTCCTCGACCGTCGCAAGACGGCGATCAGCACGTTACGGGCCGAGTACGAAGAGGCCGACGAGCCGTTGCCGCACGTCGGCGACCTGTCGATCGTCCTCGATGGGGCCGGTGTTCCGGGAGCGCTGATTCGCACGGCCGAAGTGGTGGTCGCACCGTTCGGCACAATCACCGCCGCGCAGGCGGCAGCGGAAGGCGAGGGAGACGGCACTCTCGAAACATGGCGCGCGGATCGCCGTGAGTCGTGGCAGAGCAGCGGACACACGATCGACGACGACACCGCGGTCGTGTGGGAGCGGTTCGCGGTCGTGTACCCCAAGCGGCGTCCCTAGCCCATCGCGACCGGGTCGGCCAGCAGGGGCGTGAACGCGAGGTAGGCGGCACCGACGGACAACAGCGCGTCGCCGAGCGCGCTCGGGACGATGTCGACGCCTTCCATGGACGGCGGCAGCGCGAGCCGCGCCACCTCGTCGCGTAGGCGCTGCGGGTCGCAGGCGAGCAACGACGCGAGAAACCCGCCGAGCACGATGATTTCGGGGTTCAGCACGTTGGCGGACGCGGCCAGACCCACGGCGAGGTATGCGAGTTGCTGGTGAACGACCTCGCGGACGGCGGGCCGCCGGTCCGCGAGCAAGGCGGCACCGAGCCGTTCGGCCTCGGCGGCATTGAGGCCGAGCACGTCCAGCAGCGCGGCGCGCGTCACCATCGCCTCAAGCGTGCCGGGAATCCCGGCGCTGTCAGGCAGGCTGGAACTCGACACCCGGATGTGCCCGAACTCGCCGGCGTATCCGTAGGCTCCGCGCATCGGCTGCCCGTCGAGCACGATGCCCCCACCGATGCCAGACGCCCCGCCGTTCACGTACAGCACGTCTGACCTGCCCCGTCCGGCGCCGAAGTCGTGCTCGGCGAGCGCCCCGAGCGAGGCGTCATTAGCGACGGTCACGGGCAGGCCCGTCGCCTCGGCCAACATCGCGGCGAACGGCTCGTCGACCCAGCGCAGGTGCGGGGCATTGCGGACGACGCCGTCGGAGGTTCGGACCTGGCCCGGAATCGCCCCGCCTGCGCCAAGGATGCAGACGTCCGGGAACTCGTGACGGAGCTCCCCGACGATCGCAGCCGTGGTGGCAACAACCTCGCGGGCCGTCGGAATGTGATCGTGGGTGTGCCGGCGTGTCGCCAGCACCGTCTGGTCCAGACCGACGAGCGCAACCGTCAGCACGTCGATCTCGGGGTTGACGGCGACGGCAGCCACATCTGCCCGCAGCACGACGACGGGGCTCGGGCGCCCTACCTGTCCCGCCGGAACGGGATCGTGCTCCTCGGCCAGCCCCATGGCCACGAGGTCGCCGACGAGGCTGCCGATGGTGGAGCGGTTGCGACCGCTCAGCCGTGCGAGCGTCGCGCGCGACAACGGGCCCTGCCGGAACAGGATCGTGAGCATCGTCGAGAGATTGGCCTGGCGCAGGCCTTCCGAAGTCCCGGCTCGCATCGGTGTTCCTCCTGGCTGGCACGAAGTCGTCGGCCGGGCCCGTCATGACCGATGGAGGCGCGCTCGCCGGATCTTGGTCTAGACGGGCTCATAGTGGACAATACCCTGTTCCTGAGATATGTTGTTGCCCACAACATATATTCAGTTCGGATTCGCCCGCGACTCGGCTTGAGACGGTCGCGAACCGGAGGATATCGACAGATTGGTCACACAATGGTTTCCGCCCCGACCCCGGCAGACAGGTTCACGTTTGGCCTGTGGACCGTCAACTACAACGGTGCCGACCCGTTCGGCGGCCCCACGCGCACCCCGATGGACATCGTGCACGTCGTCGAGAAGCTCGCCGAACTCGGCGCGTACGGCCTGACGTTCCACGACGACGATCTATTCCCGTTCGGTTGCTCCGACGCCGAGCGTCGCAGCCAGGTCGACCGGCTCAAAGGGGCCATGGCCGCCACTGGCATCAAGGTGCCTATGGTCACCACCAATCTGTTCTCGGCCCCGTGCTTCAAGGACGGCGGCTTCACGTCCAACGACCGCGCCGTGCGCCGCTTCGCCATTCGCAAAGTGCTGCGCAACCTCGACCTCGCCGCCGAGCTGGGCGCGACGACGTTCGTCATGTGGGGCGGCCGCGAAGGCCAGGAATACGACGCCGCGAAGAACGTCCGCGCTGCACTCGAGCGTTACCGTGACACCGTCAACCTGTTCAGCCAGTACGTCATCGACAAGGGCTACAACATCCGCTTCGCCATCGAGCCCAAGCCGAACGAGCCGCGCGGCGACATCCTGCTGCCGACGGTCGGCAACGCACTCGCGTTCATCAACTCGCTGGAGCATCCCGAGATGGTCGGCCTCAACCCCGAGGTGGGTCACGAGACCATGGCAGGGTTGAACATGGCGTCCACCGTCGCGCAAGCGCTCTACCACGGCAAGCTGTTCCACATCGATCTGAACGGCCAGCGCGGCATCAAGTACGACCAGGATCTGGCGTTCGGCCACGGCGACCTTTACAACGCGTTCGCGCTCGTCGACCTGCTGGAGCACGGAGGCGCGGCAGGTGGCCCGTCCTACAACGGCCCCCGGCACTTCGACTTCAAGCCCTCACGCACCGAGGACGAGACGGGCGTATGGCAGGCCGCCGCGGCCAACATGCGGATGTACCTGCTGCTCAAGGAGCGTGCGGACGCCTTCCGCGCCGATCCCGACGTGCAGGCTGCACTCAAGGCCGCGAAGGTGGACGAGCTGACCGTGCCGACCCTCGCCGAGGGGGAGTCGTACGACGACCTGCTGGCCGACCGCTCCGCGTTCGAGGACTTCGACACCGACGCGTACATGGACGGCAAGGGGTTCGGGTTCGTCGCGCTGCAGCAGTTGGCCGCCGAACACCTCATGGGAGCGCGCTGACTTCACCGCTGGTTGAGCCCGTCGACACCAGCTGGCGGCACTCCCCTTGGCGCTGGTTGAGCCCGTCGAAACCAAGCCGCCCAGGCCCTGGTTGAGCCGGCTGAGACCCGTGGGCCCAAGCGACGAGCCGGGACCCTTACGCAGGGCTGGTGCCCGTTAGGATGACATCATGAGTTACGTCTTAGGTGTGGACACATCGACGCAGAGCTGCAAGACCGTCGTGCGCGACGTGACCTCCGGCAAGCTGATCCGGTCGGGGCGTGGGTCGCATCCGGACGGCACGGAGGTCGATCCGCGAGCGTGGTGGGACGCCTACAACGTGGCACTCAGCGCCGCTGGCGGCTACGACGGCGTCGACTCGGTCGCTGTCGGTGGGCAGCAGCATGGCATGGTGGCGTTGGACGAGCGGGGCGAGGTTATCCGGCCCGCGCTGCTGTGGAACGACACCCGTTCCGCCGATGCCGCGCGCGATCTGGCCGCTGAAGTCGGCGCCAACGAGTATGCCCGGCGTACCGGGGTCGTACCCGTCGCGTCATTCACGGCCACGAAGCTGCGCTGGCTGCGCGACAAAGAGCCCGCCAACGCTGCCCGCGTCGCGGCCGTTGCCCTTCCACACGACTGGCTGACGTGGCGGCTGCGGGGGTACGGGCCGGCCGGTGAGTCCACGCTGGGGCCCGACCTCGAAGCACTGACGACCGACCGCTCGGACGCGTCTGGCACGGGCTACTGGTCGCCCGCGACGAACAGCTACGACCGTGAACTCCTCGCGCTGGCGCTCGGCCACGACGCGATCCTGCCGCGCGTGCTCGAACCGGGCGAATCGGTTTCCGGCCCCGACTTCGTCGTCGGCCCTGGGGCGGGCGACAATGCCGCCGCGGCCCTCGGCCTGGACGCCAAGCCGGGCGACGTGGGGCTGTCCATCGGCACCAGCGGCGTCGTCTTCGCCGCCACGAGCGCGCCGACGTACGACCCGAGCGGAACGGTGGCCGGATTCGCCGACGCGACGGGCGGGTTCCTGCCGCTGGTGTGCACCCTCAACGCGGCGCGCGCCCTGGACGTGATGGCGCGGACGCTCGGCGTCTCACACGACGAGCTCGGCCAGCTTGCCCTCGCCGCCGAACCGGGCGCTGGCGGCGTCGTGCTCGTGCCGTATTTCGAAGGGGAACGCACACCGAACCTGCCGAACGCCACCGGGTCGCTCATGGGCCTCACGATCGCGAACATGACGCGAGAAAACCTCGCGCGGGCAGCCGTGGAAGGCCTGCTGTGCAGCTTGGCCGACGGGTTGGACGCCATCAAGGAACTCGGCGTCAGCACGTCCCGCGTGCTCATCGTCGGCGGCGCGGCCGCCAATCCGGCGGTTCAGCAGATCGCCGCGCAGGTGTATGACGTTCCCGTGCAGATTCCGCTCCCCGGGGAATACGTGGCGGACGGCGCCGCGCGTCAGGCGGCGTGGGTGTTGACGGGCACGCGCCCGACCTGGCCCGTGGAACTGGTCGCACACCCCGACCCGGACACCCGGGCGGTCATTCGCGAGCAGTACGCGAAGGCTGCAGGCGAGGTGGCCTCGCTGTCGTAGCGACCAAGCGGCAAGCAGACCGACGCGACGGCGCTGGTTGGTTGGCGGTCAGTCGAGCGAGTCGGTGACCGACGCCCAGGAGAGGGCTTTCTCTTCCTGCATCGACTGCCAATACTTCCACGCCACATACCCGGCACCCGCGATGGCGGCGATCAGCAAGATCTTCTTCATAGTCGAAGCCTACCGCGTGGAGATTCGCCCTCCCCGCGACTCGAAGAACCCTCGGCCCTTGGCGGGCATGGTCAGCCTACGTAACCTGGCTGAGGCCTTTCGCAAATGCCTCACGGGCAACGTCGGATTGCGTGCGTCCAACCCGGTCGGCGACGGTTCTGAGTTGGTCTTTGAGGTCTTGCGGCACTCTGAACGCAACTTGCGGCGAGATGCCCCGGGCGAGTGATGGGCGACCCGGATGGGCAGCGAACCAATCGGCGTCAACCCGTGCGTCGGCTGCAGTGTAGCGATGCCCGGAGGGCAGGGTCACGACTTCTTGGTCGAGGTCGACATCGGGTTCAAAAGTGACCTTAGGCATAATGCATCTATTTTGTCATACAAAAACCGTTGCGTCGAGCATTGTTGCGATGATTCCCAGATCTACGCCGAGGTGGACGGTGGCGTCCGGGGGGTTCCAGAGCTTGGAATCGGCCAGAAGCCACCGCGAGGCGGGTCTGCTTCAGCGCTTCGCGCTGGACGGGTACGACAGGGGCACCGACGCGAAATCATCGCGATTCAGCGCGGCCCGCAGCGTGGTTGCCGGCACCACGGGCACATCTCCCGACGGCGCGACCCGGGAGTACGCCTGGCCGGGCGCCGACAGCACGGTGGTACCGATGTCGTGGGTGTGAATCTTGAGGCTGACAAGGATGGACTGCACTTCGGCGTTCGTCAGCGTCGCATCCACGGAGATGCACGGCGTGAGGGCGTCCATCGCATCGTCGAAGCTTTGAGGGTTGGTGAGGGAGCCAACCACGGTGAACGTGGAGAGCGTCGCGGCCGTGACGGTGGACAATCTGGACGCCATCGCCTGAGGCGTGCCGGCCGCGTTCAGATAATCCTCGACCGCATCGGCGTCCATCGGCCCGTCGATGTTCAGCCCGCCGGCCGTGGAGATGACGGGCCGGCACTCGTCCAGGTGCAACACGAACTGGTGACTCATGGGGGCCGAGACCAGTTGCTCAAGCCCCTTGGTGGCCGTTGACGGGCCCGCGACGAACGCGGACGCGAGCGTCAGCCCGTCGGCGAGACGAACATCTGCGGGCACCCCGATGACGGTCAACACCTGCCGCGGGGCGTCCAGGTGCAGCACTAGCGCGGCGTACAGCGAACCGTCCGCGTTGGCGGCGAACACGGCGAAGTTGTCCGGCCCCGTGTCCGCGGGCACCGTCGGCCGGCCCGCGTACGCACCGACCGCCTCGATACGGCTCATGGAATTGACTGCAACATCGACCCGCCGGAGAAATCCGCCCAACACCCCATACGCCGTCAGGCCGAGCACGAAGATCCCGACGAGTACCGCCACGGCGGCCACATCGGCGCGTCTGCGATGATGCGCCGTTCGAGCTTTCATTCACCAAATCCTGTTCGCAGGGACAGTTGCTGATATCCAGCGTAGGACCGCCAGTCAAGCCCCATCGGTTGCGATCAGTTGGACGACCCCCATGCCCTCGCGCTTCGCGGGCGCCGTCGTCCACTCGGCACGGCGGGTATGACGCGTTACGGGCGACTCAGCTAGCGGCTACCGCGTGTTACCACAGGGGCCATTACGCTGGAGGTGATGGACTATCACGAGTTGTTGTTCCCGCCCGGCGCCACCCGGCACGATTGGGTGATCGACGGGGCAGTCGCGATCGCGTTCGTCCTGGTTGCTGTACCCGTGTATCTGGTCGGTTTCGGCGAGATGTACAGCTTCACCTACGTGATCGCCAACGCGCTCGTGCTGATGCCGCTCATCATGCGCCGGCATTCGCCGATTCTGACGCTCGGCGGAGTGGCAATCGCCGGGCTCGTCCACATGGTGCTCCTCGACGCGCCGACGCCGGGCCTCGTCGCCATTCCGATCGCCGTCTACACCATGGCCCGCTGGATTCCCGGGCGTTGGGCCCGGTTCGCCATCGTCGTCGGCGGTATCGGGTCGGTGATCGGGCCCATGCGGTGGGTGCTCGGCGAGTCGCCGTACGTGAGCCTGCAACAACTCGTGTCCCTGGGGCTCGCCTTCATGGTGTGCATCGGCCTGGTTGTGACGCCGTACGCCCTTGGACGTCGCGTCCGCGAGGCTGGCGAGGCGCACGACCACAGGGTGGCCCAGGCCGACGAACGCTACCGCGCCCTCATGATCGAGCGCGAGCAGCAGACGAGGATCGCCGAGTCGCGGGCGCGCGCCCAGATCGCGCGAGAGCTTCACGACATCGTGGCGCACTCGCTCTCCGTCATGATCGTCCAGGCCGAAGGTGGACGGGCGGCGTCGGCCAAGCGCCCGGCGGCGGCCACGGAGGCGCTCACGACGATCGCCGAAACCGGTCGCGAGGCGCTCACCGAGATGCGGCGCATCGTCGGCGTCCTTCGCTCCGAGCCAGAGATGGATGTGTCGGCGGAGTTCACGCCGGCGCCGCGCCTCGCAGACATCCCTGAGCTCGTCGCCCGCACCAGCGACCGCGCGCACCTGAGCGTCAACGGGCAGCCGCCGCGCGTCTCGCAGCTCATGGGGCTCACCGTCTACCGGGTTATTCAAGAGGCGCTGACGAACTTCCTCAAACACGCCGGCCCCACGGCCACCGCCGAGGTGACGCTCACCTACGGCGCGCGCTCCATCACTGTGGACGTGCTCGACGACGGCGTCGGCGAGGCGCAACCCGAACACCAGCCGGGGCACGGGCTGCGTGGCATGAACGAGCGCGTCGTCGCCATGGGCGGAAAGCTCGTCGCGCGCCCGCGTCCGCGCGGAGGTTTTCAAGTGACGGCCGTCCTCCCCCTTCCCGGGGTGCCCGTGGATGACCAGGCGGCGGCCGGAACGAATGATTCGGTGACGAAAGGCGAAGCATGAGCGCATCGATCCGTGTATTTCTCGCTGACGACCAGGAACTCGTCCGAAGCGGCTTCCGAATGCTGATCGAGGCGGAGGACGACCTCGACGTCGTCGGCGAGGCGGCCGACGGTGCGGCCGCGGTCTCCGGGGTGCTGGCCTCCGCCTGCGACGTGGTGCTGATGGACATTCGCATGCCCATCTTGGACGGCGTGGAGGCCACCCGCCGCATCATCGCATCGGGGGCGCCGGCCCGGATTCTGGTGCTGACGACGTTTGATCTGGACGAGTATGTGTTCAGTGCCCTCAAGGCGGGGGCGAGCGGCTTCATGCTGAAGGACGCGCGCCCGTCGGAGCTGCTGAACGCCATCAGGACGGTCGCGGCGGGCGAGGCGGTCATGGCGCCGTCAGCAACCAGGCGGCTGCTCGACCATGTGGTGCCGACACTGCCCACCCAGCCCGGCGTGACCGACCGGCGTCTCGAGGTCTTGACCGACCGCGAAACCGAGGTGCTCGTCGAGGTGGCTGCGGGCTCGACGAACGCCGAGATCGCCGCCAAGCTCTACATGGCCGAGGGCACCGTCAAGACGCACGTCGGCCGGCTGCTGGCGAAGCTGGAGTGCCGCGACCGCGTCGGCCTCGTCCTGTTCGCCTACGAGGCCGGCCTGGTGCACCGGCCGAGCTAGTGCAGCGGCCGAGCTAGTGCAGCGGACGAGCTAGATCAACTCGCGGGCCGCGCCCTGGTCGGCCGATAGTGCCATAGACGCGTACACCCGCAGCGCCGTCGACACGTGGCGGTCGCGGTGGGCGGGCCGCCAGCCGTCGGCGTCGCGGCGGGCTCGGCGGGCGGCCAGCGTCTCGTCGTCCACCAGCAACTCCATGGAGCGGTCGGGGATGGAGATGGCTATCTCGTCGCCGTCCTCGATCAGGCCGATCGTGCCGCCCGAGGCCGCCTCCGGCGAGACGTGGCCGATGCACAGGCCGGACGAGCCGCCGGAGAACCGTCCGTCGGTGACGAGCGCGCATTTGGGGCCGAGCCCCGTGCCCTTGAGGTACGACGTGGGGTACAGCATCTCTTGCATGCCCGGGCCGCCCTTGGGGCCCTCGTAACGGACCACGACGACGTCACCTGGTTCGATGCGCCCGCCGAGGATCGCCTCGACGGCCTCCTCCTGTGACTCGGTGACCTTCGCGCGGCCCCGGAACGTCCACTGGCTCGCCGGGACGCCGGCCGTTTTCACGACCGCGCCCGCCGGGGCCAGGTTGCCTTTGAGGATCGCGAGTCCGCCGTCGGCGGTGTAGGGGTGATCGACCGACCGGATGCACCCGCCCTCGGCGTCGAGGTCGAGGGTTTCCCACCGCTTCGTCGAGCTGAAACCGACGATCGTCGGCACACCGCCGGGGGCGGCGTGGTACAGCTCGACGGCCTCGTTGGTGGCGTGCCCACCGCGCACGTCCCAGTCGCGCAGCCAGGCGGCCAGGTCGGGTGCGTGGACGGCGTGGACGTCGCGGTTGAGCAGCTCGCCGCGGTCCAGTTCGCCCATGATGGCCGGCAGCCCGCCCGCGCGATGGACGTCCTCGACGTAGTAGGCGGTCGTGTTGGGTGCCACCTTGCAGATGCACGGCGTGACGCGGGAGAGCGCGTCGATGTCGTCCAGGTCGAAGTCGACCGCTCCCTCGTGAGCGGCGGCCAGCAGGTGCAGGACGGTGTTGGTGGAGCCGCCCATCGCGATGTCGACGCGCATGGCGTTCTCGAAGGCTGCCGCCGTGGCGATGGAGCGGGGCAGCACCGAGACATCGTCGCCGTCGTAGTAGCGCTTGCACAGATCGACGATGAGCGAGCCCGCGCGGGTGAACAGGCCGCGGCGCGCGTCGGACGTTGCGAGCGTCGTGCCGTTGCCGGGCAGCGCGAGGCCGATCACCTCCACCAGGCAGTTCATCGAGTTGGCCGTGAACATGCCGGAACACGAGCCGCACGTCGGGCACGCGAGACGCTCGATCAGGTCGATCGTCTCATCGCTGACCGACGAGTCGACGGCCTCGCTCATCGCGTCGATGAGGTCGAGGCGGGGCTGCTTCAACTGGCCCGCGGCAGGGGACGCACCGGCCTCCATGGGGCCACCCGAGACGAACACGGTCGGAATG
>Ga0123357_10005431_pt1 | contig 15260 bp, 7 predicted proteins | sample TergutEmb28metaG_FD_89873 | JGI IMG/M metagenome (GOLD analysis project Ga0123357, IMG submission 89873) | Embiratermes neotenicus P4 segment gut microbial communities from Petit-Saut dam, French Guiana - Emb289 P4 | ecosystem: Host-associated > Arthropoda: Insects > Digestive system > Gut ... | reverse complement strand
AACACCAACACACATCGAACCAGAGCAATACAACCCATGAAATAACCCAACAAATAAGTCGCTAGTTCCTGAGGATGGATGTATTAACATCCGAAACATGTTGAGCATTAAATAATGAAATAAGAAAACAAGTGACATCAAATTGGACTCTCTTTATTCAACTATCTAATATCGGTTTATTTGAGATGCATTTTAATAGTTTTCTTTTCTGTTGGTCTAGGTCCATTTAAGGATGGTTCCTTTTAGGTTTTCAAACTATTTGTCTTCCTCGTTTGTCATGCATGGTAAACATATTTACCATTTTATCCTACTTTACATAATCGCTCTAATATATTCTTAGAAGCCCAAAACACAAATTACAGAGCTCATTTTAAAAATGTCTTTATCCGCTTGTTAATTCTTTTCCCTTCAATGTGTATTTTCTTCCCAACTTTCTACTCTAGAATGCCAGAAATTCCTAGGAATGTGGATATTAGGGCCTTGAGGGATCCGAGGCCGTGTAAATTTGATTGTAGGTACACAAAGTTTTTAGTAAAAACCTCCGTCCATCGTCTTCTATCCTGTACATGAAGCCAGGAGATTTCTACGAAACATCGCTGCGTAACATCTCAGAAGTCAGTAACGTTGGTCCTGAATCTCTGTTTCCACTCAAGAGTGAAAGATAATTTTCCACAACTGTTTGAATTATTAACTGTTCAGAAACAATGAAAGCAGATACCTGAATTTAAGTCACGAATTTAACTGAATTTAAGTCACGAATTTAACTGAATTTAACTCACGAATTCTCATTTTTCTCTTATCGGCATTTTTCATGCACTATTTTGGTAGTGATCAAGATAATTACTGATTGAAGTGATGCAGTATTGATACTCACCCTGTTTTAGTGTGTTGGATCGGTCTGACTATATGCTGTTTTGTGGAGCATGTGCAGTAACATTCCGTAACATAGCTCACTTTCACACCGAACCAAACCGCAAAATTGGTATAAGCAGCAGTCCGTTCCTAAGTCACTGAGTATTCATCTTGAAAAGCTCGTGCTAGAGAGGGTAGTTTAGACCAAAGATACCAGCTCACGCAGTTAATGCTTGTGCCTTTCTTTGAAGGAAAATCCAGGGTCTGCAAGTGACTCGGTCTGTCCATATTAATGTCGAGGTCACAACTGGGGCTCATGACCAAATATTGTTTTGGGTCGAGTAAGTTCCCTACAGTTCAGTCGCGTTCGGGCGTCCTTTCAGAAGAAAAGTTGGGATTATTTTGTGTCTAATATTTTGTGTCTTTGCCAGATATAAATAAGACTCACAACCAAATTGTTGGGAGGAGAGGAAAGATGTATACTGGGTTTTGATTGGCACATCTGAGGGAAAGAAACCACTTGGAAGACTCAGGCGCGGATTAAAGGATAATATTAAGGTGGATCTTCAGGAAGTGGGTTGAAGGGGCATGAACTGGATTGATCTGGCTCAGGATAGGGACAGGTGGTTGACATCACTACGGCGGTAATGAACCTTCAGTTTCCATAAAATGTAGGAAATTTCTTGACTAGATGAGAGACGGTTAGCTTCTCAAGAAGGACTCTGCTCCTTGGAGTAAGTAGGTAAGCAAGTCAAATATAAATTTTACAGTATGTACATTTTGAGGGAACAAAGCAAATCAGATACAACCGACAAGAATACACAACTGTTGTGGTTGTACAAAGGTTCCTTCCTTCTGGATGTCGTTAAAACACATTACTCAATACCTTATGCAGGGTAGAATACAGGACTCGTATAAAAGCAGATCAGTAACGTGAATTATGTTAAGATTCACTGTCGTCAAATTTTAAGCAGCTTTACTTCGTCTTCTCCTGTGTTGCTAAATTTAACCCTTTTTCTTTATGCCTGAATAAGTCCGTAAACAAATCAGAAATGTACACAATTTTGAAAGATGCATACAAATCTCGGGACTGTTTGCACCTTGAAAATTCACCAACATTTTGCAACACTTACTAGTCACGTGTTGCTCTTTAAAAGGCTGTGGATCTGCTGCACAATCGTGAGTTGGTTAGGCGTGAATTAGTTTAGTTATATTCAGTCTTTTGTGGATATTTGACTTAATATTAGTGTTCAACAGCGCCCTTTCCAATATGAAATAAATTGTAGTGAACGTTATGAAGGTCTGCTTTCTAAAGGTTTCATAGGATTTCTCCATGTAATTTTTCTACCAAGCATTACATCGAGATACTCAAGTGATATTCAAAAAAATGTTTTCGTCCGTTCGTCATTTGAAATATACTGTCATTAATATATGTGTCCTAGAGCTCACATAACGACTTCATTGACAGGAGGTCGCGGAGTAAGTTTCTGAGGACATGACTCTGCCTTATGTAACATACACAGAAGTGACATTAGAAGAGATAGCTAGATAAATACATACTGTTTTGGGGACGTTAAATATATATATATATATTTGTACAGGGTTGGACACATAATGGGACGTGTATCGCTCCTGTTTATTCTAAATGTGCCCTTATTTTATGTAAAGAATAATTGAGTAACGCACAGTAAACATATTCTCGAAAAAAAGGACAAAAATCTTTGAGTTGTACAGGGAAACAGTCTCTCTTTATTTTGATAAAAAATATAAAGCACATTAATACATTATGTAAGCAAAATACGAAGACCGTTATTATTAAAGTTGGTTATGTATTTATCCAGTGTTGTAGCTCAAAGGGATAAGACAAAGTATTGCTGCAAGATTAGATTTGACTGTCACGCAAAGTACGTATTGCTGTTTTCACTAGGAATATTCTAAAATGCAAACAAAATCTGCTTAAAATTGAAATATACCCTCCACATTTGCAAAATAAATATCAGTGCCCAATGGCGTAAGATTCACGACGTAACTAAAACAGTACAGGCTTTCGCATTAATGAGAATCAAGATGTGACGTCACAAAAAAAGATCAGAATGAAATTATATGCCAAAAGTACACAGAAGCTCTTGAAACTTCATTATATCTCCCAAGTTTAAGTCATTATTTCTGCTACTCGAATAGATTTTAATTTCATGAATATCCACCCGAAGCTGTCTTCTGCTACAGGATGTGCAAACAAAGAGTAATCTTAACAGGCTGTAGGGGTACAAACAGAAACGTACGCAAAATATATAGATCTGTATATCCAACACAAATGCCGACAATTTTAGAGGAATTCTTTTGCTTTCCTGTCCGCATCACAAAATACGGCTATACAAACTCACAGGAATAGCGACAAAGAAATAAACTTCGGGGTAAAAATGAAAGTTTACTCATGTACGTAGACTAAAGATCCATTGGTCTGGTGTAGAGGTGAAGTTTTAGATTTGTACTGATAACGTGACTAGTTTGAATATTAGTTGGGATAATAAAGCACATTTTCTGATTTTTTTTTTTTTGTTTTCTTCTGCTCCTTCAGACAACTTCTGGAATAATACCTGGATTACCCTAAAGCCTTTCCTTTCCAAATTCTTTTTAGTTTTCACGCATAATACTATTCGACGTCGTATAACCAGATTTACTGACAGCGTCGTAAAACCAACCGCACAGATATAGTGAAAGGGAAGTGTGACAATGATAATAAAAATCACATTTAAATACTATTTCCAATACTTGCATGCACTTTAACGGCAATCGCTTCCTTATATATCGGCATAAGTAAAGAGGAAATTTCATAAAAAAATTAATTGTTGTGTGTAAGGAAAAAAAGTTTTATCTGTACACCCAAGGTATTACTTACTCCATGGTGCAAAGTCCTTCTTGAGAAGCTAACTGGTTTGCAGCTAGTCAAGAAATTCCCCGCATTTCACGGAACCCGAAGGTTCATTACCGAACTCACAAGCCTCCGCCACCCGTCCCTATCCTGGGCCAGCACAATCCAGTCCATATACCCACATCCCACCTCCTGGAGATCCATCCTAATATTATCCACCCATCTACGCCTAGGTCTCTCCAGTGGTCTTCTTCCTCCGGTTTCGCCACCAAGACCCTATACACCTCCCTCTCCTCACCCATACGCGCCACATGCCCAGCCCATCTAATTCTTCTCGATTTTTTCACCCGCACGGTGATAAAATCGAGAAGAATTAGATGGGCTGGGCATGTGGCGCGTATGGGTGAGGAGAGGGGGGTGTATAGGGTCTTGGTGGCGAAACCGGAGGGAAGGAGACCACTGGGGAGACCTAGGCGTAGATGGGTGGATAATATTAGGTGAAGAGTACACCCAAGGTTTTAGGGCTCAAAAATGTTACAGAATGATTTTAACGTGTCCTTTCTCACTACCATTTTTGGAAATGCGCCGTTCTGATTATGGAAACTTTATTTGTTAATTCTCTGCTTGTGAATGACGTAATCCTGCCTTGAAATATGTCATTATGGATTCTTATTACGAAAATATTGATTTCCACCATTTAACATTACATTGCCTCCTAACAACTTGAAGCTCGAAATTTGGCTAGATGTTACACAAAATTAAGTTTTCTAATCACGACTTTTAGTACAAAATAAAAATCAACCTCTAAATACCGTTAATGTCACAACCACTGTTCAATGTGAGTTCCATATGCAACAAAGAAATGCATACAAGTAAAATGCAGAAATTTTAAAATTTGAATGATTCATATATATATATATATATATATATATACATAGAACGTTCCGTATTTTAAAGCTTTTTTGTAAATTCTTGTTAAAAATTAGCACTTAATAATTCTGTGTTGTGAATTTCCTAGTCGAATATGAAGAGTCTTTGCAAAAAATTCTCCATATAACTTCCGAAAGAAGCAAGTTGAATACGGTAATTAGATAGTGCTAAGGAACAAGGTCGGATGTTAGTTACTTTTTGTTTCAAATGTTTGTTACTATTTAACGTGATTTTGTGCAGTTAGTCGGCTAGTTAATAATCTACGTACATATGTTTTTTTATTTATATTGCAACTGGGTTTTTTACTAATTCTGTAACTAATTTGTCAGTTACGTACAAATGACCCTTCGCCCACTACCAACTTTCACCTGATTGGTTCCTGGACGACAAACACAAAATGAGCTGCCTACATCAAATCCACATTTCCGCAAGCAGAATATTATTATTTTGGAGGACGTTCTTGGAAATTCGTGTCACACAAACACCGAGTGATCACAAGAAATGAAAATAAATTAAACAGATATATTATATATACGCGTTTTTACATATGAGGTAAAAATTCTTGTGTAAAGTGTAACACAAAAAATATAATCGAAATTTCTTCAACCCGTGTAAAAGTAGTGTCTTTTATTCTGATTCGTCACAGTGTGCTGTATTATAAGTGTTCTGTTAGACTGTTGTAGTTTATTTGTACCTAAAATGGTATATTGTCCAAGTCTCTTCACCTTCAGCACTCCAAAGGAGGGGATTTGAATGAAGAAAGTTTGATAGGGACGTGGTTTGCCCATCGGAATTACACAAAATTTTGAGGAATCGGTGGAGGCTTGGGGAAAATCTTTCGAGAATTGAGGAGACTTGTTGAAAAATGGATGAAACTTCAGAAAATTCGATGAAGACTGAGGGGTAAACCGTTGAAAGTGTTGCTTTGAGGAGGGTGGTTTGTGCGTATTCTGGTCACACATATGAGTTTTAGATTCCTTTTTTCCTCTTAGAAAAGTAGCAAAATTAGGGGCTCGCAAATCGAGCTGCCTAAAGTTCTTACTAGTTGGCGATAGATTGACAGTTATTTAGTCCACAAGTAAGTATCAGATTAATTCGTTTATTTGGTGACAGTCTTGTTGATTGCTTTCCGTAATGTTCGGTACTAGGACAGGAACGCTGATAAATCCTTAGCCCGACCAGGAAGGAAACAAGCTAATATTTCTCTCAGAATGGCGTGAATTTCCTTCGGCGCCTTACCTTGCAGGAAAAAAAAAAAACTTGATGCACCTCGCATCTCGATGTTGTTGAATTCGCGCGCGTCCCTGACATGCTTCCGAGCTTGTTTCCTTCCTGGTCGGGCTAAGGACTTATCAAGACCCGGTAAATATTACATCAGTTATACAGAAAGCAGTAAATTTTTTCTCATAGACCTGAAGTCTGGGTTTGCTGTCCCCGTGAAACTGGTAGGGCTAATGAAAATGTGTCTGATTGAAACATATAGCAGAGTCTGGGTAGGCAAGCATTTGTCTGACTTGTTTCCTATTAGGAATGGTTTGAAAAAAGGAGATGCTTTATCGCAATTACTTTTCAACTTTTCTTTAGAGTTCGCCATTAGGAGGGTTCAGGTAAACCAGGATGACTTGAAATTAAATGGTACACTTCAGCTGTTGGTTTATGCTGATGGTGCTAATATATTGGGTGGAAACGTACGTACTATAGAGAAAAACACAGAAGCTTTTTTAGTCGCTAGTAAAGAGTTTGGTCAAGAAGTATATGCTGATACAACTAAGTATATGGTCACGTCTCGAGATCAGGATGAAGGACGAAGTCACAGTATAAAGATTAATAATAGTTCCTTTGAAAGGATGGAAGAGTTCAAATATTTGGGAAAAACCTTAACAAATAAAAAATTATATTCAGGAAGAAATTAAGAGCAGATTGAAGTCAGGGAATGCTTGCTACCATTCGGTGCAGAATCTTTTGTCTTCAAGGTTGTTAACTAAAAACAGAAAGATTAAGATATGCATATCTGTAATTTTGTCTGTTGTTTTTATGGGTGTGGAACTTAGTCGCTCAAATTGATGGATGAACGTAGGCTGAGAGTGTTTGAGAAGAGGGTGGTAAGGTGGATATTTAGCCTAAGAGGGACGAGGTGACAGGAGAGTGAAGAAAACTACGTAGTGATGAGCTTAACGATCTGTAATCCTAATCCAATATTTTTCAGGTGATCAAATCGGGAAGAATGAGATGGTCGTGTCATGTAGCGCGTATGGAGGAGAGCAGAGGTGTATACAGGGTTTGGGTGGGGAAACCTAAGACCACTTGGAAGACACAGGAATAGATAGGAGGATAATATTAAGATGGATCTTCAGGAAATGAGATGTGGGGGCATGGACTAGATCGATCTGACTCAGGATAGGGAGAGGTGGCAGGAAAATGTGAATGCGGTAATGAACCTTCAGGTTTCCTAAAATATGAGGAATTTCTTGACTAGCTGAGGACCGGTTAGTTTCTCGGGAAGACTCTGAACCATGGAGTAAGTAGGTAAGTAAGTAAGTAAGTAAATACGTAAGACCTGAGGTCTAATACTCGTAAATCAGTATCACTTTCCTTTAGATATGCAATGGAGCAAAGAATTTAACCGTAATTTATGCTGCTGCTGGTTTTGTATTTGGAGATTTTCACCTGTATGAGGACAAGCCGGATCCCTGTCATCATTAGCATTTCAGTAGACTCGACAAACAACATGATTCCGTGTCCTGATTGTGTCAGGAGCAATGTTTGGATTAGGAACCTTTGTGACCGTGTCAAATGAAGGGATTTTATGAACACACTAATGACATTCGGTTGCATTAGAGGCGAGGAATTTACTGAATAGAAAAGCGTAGAAGTGTACGAAGAAGAAATAAGCCCGTAGGACTTACCATTTTACCTTATAAAGGAATGAATTGGTATATCGCCAGGTTAATACGGTATTGACTATGAATATCACGAAATATTGTCTGGGATTACCTGTTGCCTCCTTCTTAAAGTAGGTTCCTCCCAAGTTTGTGTACTTCCCTTACATCACATGACGTCATTTTCCGTAAGACGGTAGACTTGGAATTTCGTGGTGTTTAGACATATATTGTAGCAGTTTAGGCGTATGCGTAATCTTATTACTGAACAAAGTAAAGTTCCATGTCATGTATTTGAAAGAAAATGAATTTTTACACATATATACGGCCTGACATAAAAATGTGTATGCAGTTCTTTTCAAGTTGTGAGCCACAGAAAGAATGCACATATTCTGCATTTCGTTTCTATGTGCTCCAATAAATACTGAAAATTCGTCATAACTCGTTATGCTGTAATGGTTACGAGATTGACAACTGAAAATCCAGTGTTTGAGGTCGGCAAAAAGCACACTATTTTTCTCTTCTCACGGGGAATGGATTATGGGACCATCCTGTATTGTAAGGAACAGTAACAAAGTGCGCTTTCCAAGGAATAAAGAGACAGGACATAAAGCTGAACACTTAGATCCATCTTGTTCGGAGATTAAGGACGTACGGATGTACAACTCCTCTGAAAGAAATAATAGAATGTTCGTTACTGAAGTGTAATCTCCACAATGCGAATTTTACGAGCAGAAATAGTATAAACTGTATTAAGAAATATATTTCTTATTTAAATAAATGGGCATTTAACTTGATGAATACTAAAAAAAAATATCCTAAAGTACTATTCTGTCCAAAGGACCGAGATAACTGAAAGAACTCTGCCTTGTTTGAAGATTTCCAGACTTCCTGCATTGTCCGTCTAGGGATATTATTAAAATTAAAATGAATATGGAGCGTAGGTAGACCAATATTAAGAGCGGAAACTGAAGATCTTGGAAGAAAACCTGTCTCAGTGTCACTTCATTAATCGCAATTCCCGCAATGACTGGTCTGGTCTTGAACCTGGTCCTCAGCGGTAAGCGAGGAAAAATAACTGCCTAGGCTGCGTTAAACCTAGAAGATAAAAATTAATATAATCTGCTTGTAACTCATAGAGAAGAGTGTGCTTTCGTTATGAATATCCATCAGTGGAAGCTACGTAGGGAAATGTTGCTTTATTTTGTACCATAAGAGATAGAGAAATATGTGGATGGGTGGCCAAAATGCAGAGCTTCCAGCAGAAACACTACAACTGCATACAACAATCACTAAGCTTTAAAAGATTAAAGATTTACAGCCGGGAGCTTTTAGATAAAGTTAAGTGGATACCAGAAACTGCTGCATTGTTAAGACACACAAAGCGACTTCTTTTAGCGAATTTGTTACAAGCAGAATCAAGACAGAAATAAAACCTTTTCGAAAGTTCTCAGTAACTTTCTAGTCAAACTTAAAAAGAATTGTGTAAAAGTAGATGGAGGAAAAGAAGTATACCAGAGTTTCTGTCCTGGAAGTGGGTTTATTTGATAAGTTTGCTTCTGAGAGAGGAAGTGTTAGAACGCGCATTTCTGTGCATGTGGCACTGAATTTATGCAATGCTATTTGTATCTGTACAAGGTAATGTACAGCACCCTACCGAATACAGATAACCCTAAAAGTTTCACGAATTTCACTGCATGAGTTTCAGAACTTTGCTGCGACATGCTCTTTTCTGTAGCAGAAAAAAATGTTGATTTTCTTTCGGCTGCCATCAAATCGAGTTTTAAACTTGAACAGTATTCACCCAAACACAATGTTATCAATTTAAAGAATTAGACCCCTCCTTGTGTTCGTCTACTTCTAGTAACAAAAGCAAGCAATTTAGTTCGATAATAATATTCTGCCTTTGTACTAAGTAGAAACCTGCTTCCTGGTTCGATCAGTTCACCTGACGTTCTCCGCAGCACTTCTTTAGACTTCTACAGTCTCTCTCATAGTTTGTTTTATTGTATCCGGTATAGGTAAAACAAATACACGGAAGAAAATGTTGTATTACCTATCAGACCATTACTGTGACGCGGATCAGGCGGTTATTGGCCAGCTTCTCACCGAGAAGGACGGACTGCATCTCTGAAGAGCTTATATCTTTTTGGAAGACCGTCAGAGCGGCAGGTTTCTTTCCGAGCACGAGAGTTTTTCCTGAAAATTATTAGTTTATCAATGTCTTTTCAAGCGCTTTCACAAAATTATGAAAAGCGACTATTATCTTTAACATATCTGTCTGCCAGTCCGTCTGTCTCCAGCATGCAACCACTCGGCTCCAACTGGACACAATGAAGGCAATTTAATATCTGGGGAATTTTCGAAAATATATAAAGAAATTCAAGTCTATTTAAACTCTGACAAGAATAACAGGAACTTTATCTGAAAACCTATGTACATTTATGATAACATCTAGCTGAATCCTTCTTAGAATGCGAAAGATGTCCGACAAATTTATAGAGAAAATCAACATACAGATTTCCTGCTTGATAATATTATTCCGGAAATCGTGATGTTTGTGAGATGATGTGGAAAAATATGGTAGATTCTGCCAGGTTACATGGGCCGGGATAGCTCAGTCAGTATAGCGAATCGCTACGGGCTGGGCAGTCCGAGGATCGAATCCCAGTGACGACGAAATATTCCGCACTCTTGGGTCCACCCAACCTTCTACAAAGTGGGTACCGGGTCTTTTCCGAGGGTAAAACGGCTGGGCGTGGTGTTAACCACCCACCACATCTACCTCCAAGGTTAAGGAAAGAGTACAGTTATACCTCTACTCCCCTTCTAGGCCTACGTGACCCGTTATAGGGTAAACTTTCCCTTTATTTTACCTTACTTTACCAGACAGATTACAGATGACAACATAATATGGCTCATGCCCTTTGCATGCTGCACTACTAAAGCTGCAGACATGCACTAATAATCTGTTATACTTACTGTTTTTCCAAGGGAAAAATTATTACGCGAACACAACTCAGTGTTCAGTTGTATGTTCATTGCCCCTCTTGTCACTATGCTCTTATTATCACCATTTATATTTTTATAATTTGTGACTGTGTTATTTAACGATGGTATCAACTGCTGAGATTGTGTAACGTCAGTATCAAAGGAAAAAAGTGTTTTGGAACTATTGTGGGATAATACTGACAGGCGAGAGCCGAATTACTTAGAGAGAAACTTGTCCCAGTGCCATTTCTTCCACCACTAATCCCATATGGGCAGGTCTGGGGGTCTGGGGTTGAACACGCGCGTCCGCAGGGACAGGCCGGCGACTACCCACCTACCAAGAACACTGCTTTCAATTCTTGGGAGAAGAATTTGAGTGACTTTGTACTGCAGCTTCAAATGGACCTGACAACCTGCCAGGCCCTTTTGAGTTAACAACACCAAGGGCTCCTTAAGACCCTCGACCCCCTCAGTCATATTGCCAGTAGTAATCAAATTATCGGTGTAAAAGCAAACATACAAACTCAGTGCCTCAACATTTGTATGATACCCTGATAACGGAGTTCTGAAAGGAGAAGCATAATACGAGGGGTTGCTGATAAGTCCTTAGCCCGACATAATTTCCGATGTCATAGGACGGAATCGATAATGTCGTTGGAATTGCCGAATTGCAAGTCTTTTCTTGTTACACAGGCTGAAAGGAAGCATGTCAAGCGACGCGCGCGATTTCAACAACATTTGAGACGCGAGCTGTCATCAAGTTTTTTTTTTCTGCAAGGCAAGGCGCCGAAGGAAATTCACGCCATTCTGAAACAAACATTAGGGGAACATGCACCGTCGTATGCCATGACCAAAAACTGGGTGGTCCAGTTTAAACGTGGTGATTTTTACACATGTTATGCGCCTCGTCCTGGAAGACCCAAAACAGTGACCACCCCTGAGATTATTGATCAAATTCACGAGCTAATCTTGGAAGACCGCCGAATTTCGACTAAATCAATAGCTGAGCAACTGGGCATCTCACGTGAGCGGGTTGAGTCCGTCATTCATGAATATTTGGACATGCGAAAGCTCTCCACGAAGTGGGTCCCGAAATGCCTCAACGCGGATCAAAAACTTTAACGGTGCCAGTCGTCTGAGCAACTTTTGGAATTTTTTCGACGCGATCCAAATGATTTCCTGTCGCGATTGGTGACCATGGACGAAACCTGGTTATATTACTATGACCCGGAGACAAAGCAATAATCAATGGAGTGGCGGCATAGCAGCTCATCCCGCCCCCAAAAATTCGGAGTGCAAAAATCTGCTGCAAAAATTCTCGCCTCGAATTTTTGGGATCAAGACGGCATCCTCCTCACTAATTATCTTTCAAAGGGCCAAACTATCAACGCGGAGTATTACTCATCTCTGCTGGTGTAACTGAAGGACATTTTTAGGGAAAAACGCCGCGAGAAGTTCACAAAAGGGGTCTTGTTCTTGCACGACAAGGCCCCGCCACACCGGGCACATGCAACGCAGAAGAAACTGGCCTACCTGGGCTTCCAGTGTCTTGATCACCCACCCTATTCTCCGAATCTGGCCCCGTCGGACTACCACCTGTTCCCTGGACTGAAAAAACAATTGAAAGGTCACCATTTTTCGTCCTACACGGAGGTCATTGCTGCCGCGGAGACATGGTTGGACGGAAAATATTCTGACTTTTTTTGAGTCTCTTGCAAAAGTTAGAGTAACAGGGCAAAAAGCGTATTGAGCTTTGTGAGGATTATGTTGAATAAATCCCGAGTTTGGTCGCTGTAGCTTGTTTCCTTCCTCGTCGGGCTAAGAACTTATCAGCACCCCCTCGAATAGATATTCTAGAAACGAAGACGACTATCGGTGTTGGAATCCCGTCGTTTTTATTCCCATGCAGCAATCCGCTCTTACTGTTAATAATCTTTCTTTATACAGACGTCGAGGAGTATCTATGATCGGTCGGTATGTCAGCCATGCTCTTAATAAGAAAAGTTAACACTATGTAACAACACAAATTTATCTTTAAAGGCGTCTGTCAAGAACTTCCAAGTTCATGGCTTGCATATTTAATACCGCATAACTGTTAATTTAGAGCATCCCTGAACAACATCTGTGAGTTTTGATTTGATAAATGGACAGGTTTTATTTTTATAAATATGAGTTTGGGTTAAGAATTGTCAAAATTTTAGTTTCAATGTCAGCTTTTAAGGCAGTTTATGTAAAAAAAACTGCAAAACTTCGTTTTTATCGAGGAGTATACCGCATAAAGCTGAGAGTATTAACGTTGCTGGATATTACGTGGCAAGAGAGAATGTGTGCTTTAACATTACATATTGCTAGATGACTTCGAATATTGAAGGGTCAATCACAAACTAAAAAAAAAAAAAACCTTAAGAAATTATGTTTTCTGAATTCTTCCTATAAAGCCACGTAGTGTTTACACCCCTAATACAATTTTTATCACCATGCAGTCATGTCAGAGCATATGTTTTTAATAAAATACTTCGGCCAAATGAAAATAGCTGATTTGAGCCTTAGACCGGTCTTGCCCTGCGTTTAATACATTTTAAAGGCTTTCTCCTGAACTTCTGAGTGTTCTTTCTCCAAGTACATATTGACTGTTCTGTCTTATAAAGCGGGAAGTTAGGGGAAGTATTTTTTTTTTTTAGTCTGTTCCCATGGTAACGAGCCAATGGTCTGGGCTGTAGCCAATATGATAATATTACCGGATCATACAGACGAATTGATTTTGTACAACCAGGCACTGTTCTGCAGAGCGCAGGCCAGTAGGCTGCTGCAACTGTTCGTAATCTGTAGATGACAAATCAACGTTTCATTAAGATTAAATTTTTCTGGGATGTTACGCCGTGTGGACTGGTATATAGCCAGCGGCCTTGTGTAGGATCCTAATGCCTTCATCTTCGAGATCGAGCAGTTCTAGAAGATTATGCTTAATAATGAAGATAAAGGCAAAAGCTTCTTCAAAATGCTTCTAATTATGTACCAGTCGACACGGCGTAACGTTTTGGAAGATATTAAATCCACCATGACGTCGAGCTGATAGCCTCAAATATTTCATTTATATTCAGATCGGTTTATCATTTCCCTTGAAGGGGGGAAAGGATAAATTACTTCGCATTTCTTAAAATCATGACGATGACAGTAGTAGTAATAATAATAATAATAATAATAATAATAGTGATACTATTGTTTACTTAATTAAGTAAAAATCTGCCGGTCCCAGTGACCGGGCGGTTTTTAGTAGTGGGTCTGCGACAACTCGCTTGCTAGTATTTTGGGTTACAATACTCCCAGGCGCATGGATGTTCGTCTGTTGTGAGTTTTGTGTCTTGTCAGGTAGACTCTGTGCATCGGGCTGATCACTCGCCCAGAGGAGTCGTACTGAGTGTGGTGTGTCCAGTGAGTGTGATCGTGAAGCCCCGTGAGGAGGAAGTAATGACGCGGGATCGGGTACAAGCGCTAAAAAAACTTTAGAGTCCTTCAGAAAATAACATCTGCCTCATCAAGTCAAGAATGTATCCGCGTTTTTTGGAACCCGAAAGTCCATTGCCATGTTCACAACAGCCAATGTTCATGCCCTAAGACAAACTAATCCAGTCCACGCCTTTTCTTGTAACATTCATTTAGTATCCTTTTGACTATTATCCTCCCATCTATGCTTAGGTCTTAAAAGTGTTTCTATCACTTAGGTTTCCCAATCAAAATTCTGTATACATTTTTCTTTTTTCCTATACGTGCCACATACCCCTAACATTTCAGCTTCCTTGGTTTTACAATCCGCATTATGTCCGGTGAGTGTCGCATATGATGAAGTTCTTCATTATAAATTTTTTCCACCCTCATGTTACTTTCTCCTTCTTAGACCCAAATATATTTCTCATCCCCCTAAATTCGAAAATCCTCAGCAACAAATCTTAAGAACCATTCAAAGCAGCAGAGATAATTTATTTCTGTGTGTTTTAAATGTTTCCTTATTTGCTAATGTATTTACATATTATTCTAATCATAATGTATGCTCACTATTTATTTTTAGGTTAATTAAATCACGGATGATGAGATTAGGAGACGTGAAACGCAAAGGAGGGGAAGGAAATTTATATTCGACTTTGTAGATCTAGATGTAGAAGTGAGGATGATATTAAAACGGATCTAAATGGAATGAGATTAGCGATAGAGAATGGATTTATTTGGTTTAGAACGGCGACTATCCACGTGTCATGGTGAGCATGGAATTGAACATGCGGGATCCATAGCTTATTTGAACATTTTGTCTAGATAGGCAGATGTGATTTTTTCCAGTACGACTCTTCGCTGGTGTTTTAGTTATGCTTTATTTAAAACCCTACACATTGTTGAATGGCAGGACAATTCGTAATAATCATTTGTAAAAATGTTGTAGGCCAGGTTGTGATACTATACCGCAGTTTTCCTGAAGTTACTGAGGAATTTCACGAAAATATTCGGTCACTGGTGCAACTAACGGGCCGAATATTAGGCCTACTAGGGGTCTTCCATTAAAAACTTGAATACCCGAAACATTTGACAGGTTAGTTTCCTACTGCACAAATTGAATTGCTAATGTCAGAATAATGTGTGCGTATGTGTCGGGGGGGGGGGGGGGCTTGTAGCGGGCGGGAAAAAGAGGCTTATCGCTCGCGGCAGCAGATTTTTAGTGTTTGTAATCTAGGAAGACTTTAACGTTT
>Ga0123357_10005430_pt1 | contig 15260 bp, 11 predicted proteins | sample TergutEmb28metaG_FD_89873 | JGI IMG/M metagenome (GOLD analysis project Ga0123357, IMG submission 89873) | Embiratermes neotenicus P4 segment gut microbial communities from Petit-Saut dam, French Guiana - Emb289 P4 | ecosystem: Host-associated > Arthropoda: Insects > Digestive system > Gut ... | reverse complement strand
TGTGGGATAGCAGTGATGATGAAACGTACAGGTGGTGGTTGTGACTTGTATTGATTTATTGCCATGGAATTTGTCAAGGAAAACCAGGCTGATATTCAAATCTCTATTCTTTTTGCATGTGCAGGAGTGTAGGATCGACATGTCCAAGTTATGTGTTGGTGATATTGCTTATTGTACAGTCCAAATGTTATCAATTTTATATGTTGATAGTGTTGTTAAATAACCTGTAGGTAAACTTTATTGTTACTGTGGACAGAGAAATCCTGTGTGGTACTGAGTTAGCATTTTCAGGAATGGAGACAACATGTGGGCTGAAGGCCAGGACCTCTGTTATGTAAAAGGCAAAGTAAAGCAAAGTTGACTCTGCACATGCCACAAAAACATGTAGGGAGATTGGAAGTATAGCTGCAGTGATTCCTAACTTTGGTACTAGATAGAGGTGCGTGGTCTGCCTCATGCCCCAGCCCCTTCACCCATGCAGAAAGAGACGCCAATAACTATTGTATAGGAGGTTGGATGGGACCTAGAGCCAGTCAGTATATTCTGGAGCAGACAGAAATCTCTTGTGCATCAGGATTGGAACTACAGATCGCTTGACTTGTTGCTTAGTCATTGTCCCAATTGCTGTTCCAGCTTTCTGTATTTTGTCTTTATTTAGTTTTTTCTCATATTATTTTTATTATATGTGCATGAGTTTTGATTGAGGGCCTAGTTAATTCCAGACGTATGGTCATTTTACCAAGGTATAACATATGATTAGGGAAAATAGCTAGAGTTAGGTATGTTCACAAGAAATTTTGAGGTACTAGAAATGGTCACCATGGCAGGTTGCGGAATTTCAGCCTCAGCACTTAAGAACACTATTGATGAACATGGATCCATCCTTCTACATACCCAAATTGAAATTTAGTTTATGTATGTTTATTAAGCTGGCTGGACTCGATGGAAAGTTAGTGATACTGACATGTGCCATCCTGCTGTGTTGACAGTGTGTTGTTTCAATTTCACTGGAAAATGGGCATTTTATTTTCCACTTTACTATGGAAACCAAGATAACTCTTTTCTGATAAATTAGTTGTACTGCACTGTTACCATGCTGTCACCATAACTGAAATAATGTAAACTGAGTGTTTCAAATACCCGTGTCTCATTGCATCAGTGTACTACTAATGTCATCATCAGAGCTTCATTCATTCTTAACCACTCTACCTGTGGATGTAAGTAGTCAGCTACATGCTGTTTGCTGGAGATATGTCCCCTTGTATGCATTGGATAGGCAACTTGATGGTTGTCAAAGTTGGTATGGAAATGGTGGCAAAGAGAAAAGTTCCTGCTGGGAATTGAAGGCAGTCATTGTAAGTCACCATTTGGCTAGTCTGATAACAGGCTGATTTGTAATTAAATCATGTTTTATTGTATAACAGTGGCAGTGGGAAACCTACAGAGCTTCCAAATGAAGTGGTAACAACCCTGCACTTTCTGGAAAGTTTTGCTCACTACTCTGGTATCACTCGCAAAGCACTTGCTGTCCACATTCCTGAACCTATATTGGACCAGTACCAAACATTATCAACTTCTTGAACGCTGGAGTCTTCAAACAGCTGTAGTGTGGCATAGACATCACAGCCAGTGCACGTCTGTGCAATCCTTCATTCCAGGTGAACAAAGGATTTGTCACACTAATTTGTGAATTGAGAGTAGCATAATTAAGTGGAATGTGTATGAAGTTAAGAGTTACAAATACCATTGTTTCATATTTGTCATACACTAGTTAATACCGTAATGGTTGGAGGGTAGTTTCCTGCTACTGTGCCTCTTACACTAACTATTGGGATTGCAGGAAACTTTGTGTCACACCAGATTTCAGAGCATGATGTTATTTGTCTTCATAGATATTTGTACCTCATGGTTCTTTGGAAATCTGATACATGTGCATTATGACAAACAAAACTGTATTTGAATGAGTTTAACAGGAGCAGTGGAAATGAAATGTAAGGGAGACAAATGTTTTGCCACCTTTCTGGGCACTTTGATGTACCTGATCATTTACTGTGTTGAGAGAATATGCACTGCAGTGTGACTGCTGCAGTGCATATGCAAGAATCATGCATATGTAATGCACTTTTCATTGACCTGACTAGTGGAAGGGACAAGAAGTATGTTAATTGAGAAGCACAAGTTTATCAGTTTCCTTGTTGCATTGGACTGTATACCTCTAGTACTATTTCCCATTGTAAACTACAGATATACTCTGTCAAGATAAACCACAATATAAAAATGCAAGAATGTTATTACAGTAGACCCTATGTTTTGACATGATTACCAGGGGTTCACATCTGTATCCACAAAGTCTACACAAGTTACTATCTGTTTATTGAAACCTTAAGTTTACCTTCACATATGCAACAGATACTTTGGCTGTTACACCCTCCAATACTTGTCAGAAAGCCAACAGTGTAATTCTAAGATTCTTATAACATTTTGTTTTCTGTTGGTGGTTTGTAGTGTGGGGTGACCATGAACTGTCTTGCACCAACTTGCATTGGTATGTTGAGTGTACACTTTGTTTTGTACTATGAGCTCTTCACATTGGAATTGCATACGTAGTTCACTCATTATAAGTACAGTAGTGGTGCAGACTAGTGTTGGGGGAAGGTTGAGGTTAATTTGATCCTTATCTTGCCCTTGAAGTCATAACACCCCCAATTGCAGGGTGTTATAGTTTCAAGGATAACATAAATTAATGACATGAAGATGTAGGAGACATGCGAGTTTGATTTACAGGTACGTTACCTGTGTTTATGACAGTGTGTACTTTTATAATCCTGTGGTAAATTAAAGCTATAATGGTCAGTAAAATAAACAATATGCACATGTAATCAGCAAAATGAAATAATCTTCACATGTATACTATGGAGTATATTATGTACTAGTCAAATGCAAAAACTTGTAACATGTACTTTAAAAGGCATTGTGTAGCAGTATGGCTCTGAGGAGTACAGTTTTACATTCCCACTTGATTTGTTTTGTTTTGTATGTAATTCAGTGTGTCAAAAATTCCTTATGGACTGTTAACTCCTACTTCCTGTTCTTTGCCAACTGCTGCTTCATTGCAGGGACCAAGGATTTATGAGAAACTGTGACCAAGATGGAGCATCTTCTGTTTGTCCATTAATTACGGACTGAAATATTTTGTGCCTTGTGCTTAGAGGGAGATATAAAACCTTTTTTATAATTTTGTTCTAAAAGTAATATGCTAAAACTTTAATGTTTACATAGTGTTTGGTGTCACATTTGTGTGTACATAAATCATGGAAATAAAAATCTGTTGGCCTGCAGCAAGGTGTACTAGCAGCTGTCTTGTTATTGGAACAGCTGAACATGGATCTTAAAAAAATCTGCTGTCCTTGGTTATGTGAATGGAAAATTTGAAAGTACTGCAGTTATTAGAGGAGCAAGAAACTTTCAGCATATTGTGCATGTAATCATAAAGCTGAGGTATGCTGAAAGTAATTGTAATGTGTAGTAGTACCAGTCTTGCTATGGTAACACAGTGAGCAAACACAGATTGTTTAATGCACTTTTGGTTTATACAAGTTGAATATAACTTTTGATTCCAGCAGCATAATGTGGGCATTTTGATTCTGTTGTTTGTTTATTGCAATTATTTTTCCCCAGCATGGCGAAAAATATTGCTGGTAACTACGAATATAATGAATAAGCATCTGCACACAGCCTTTATGGGCTGATCCTACAGGTTGCAGGTTGCGCTAACAACTCAATCCTAAAATATCGTGTGACACAATGTCAGGTAAGTGGTAGGCTGTTTGTGACATGGCGATGAGCATTCTGGCTATATAACATGAAGAGAATTTCTTGTGTAGCGGAGGATCTATTAGCTTCATAAGAAAAACTTTGTTTCATGGAGTTAGTAATTATCTGAACAATTTCTGTACTACACCAGTAAGCACTGTTTCACATGCAGTTGGTGTGGCAACAGAGAGCAGCAAACATCTGTTCATGTTCCCTGTTGTCTCCTGATTACATACAGATCCTGGATGCAGGTATAGAAAATGGCAATGAATACTGATCTGTAGAACACACTGTCCATCACCAAGGTATGCTACAGACTTACTGCGGTATTAATACTAAAATTCTTTGCAAGAACTGAAGGTTTCTGAAGACAGAGTAGTTCAAGACGAGTTATGTAGTGTCAAGAATGTTTTCAGAAGGTGCTGGGCCTGCTTAGAAATTGGAGCATGGCACTCACAGTGCTGTTCTAGGAAAGATGGTATGTTGGAACTATGGGGAAAAATAGAATTAAGTTGCAGGTGAATGCATGCTTGATGTGTGTTAAAGCTTCCATAACCTCCGCCAGGCCCAGGCTAAAAACTGTTTGCTGCATAATGTATGTTACGTATTTCTCCCTCAAGTCTTGTTCAGCATCGTGGTGTCATTTTGCACTTCAATACCTCCACATTCCGTAACCGTTGTTTTGATAGACCACCCTTGAAATCCAGCTATGTAACAGAACGACAGTCTCACTTCAACTTTACGTTTCGTATGCATGATTAATTGAACTCGGTGAGGAACGCTGTTTTTTCATGGGGCCAGTTCTAGTTTCACGTACGATACATCATAATTCAATAGCTGCCGCCATCTCCCCACCTGTGGTGCCAACATTAGTGTCTTAGCTGTGATGATCGTAACAGGCATGCTGCTGGTTACTGGAAGCGTTGACGTTTTAACGTTCACAAGAAACCGAGCCATTTTCGCAAACACTATGATGGCTTTTGAAAAATTTGTGATGTCGGCCGAAATTATAGGTAGTGTGAACGTAACGTGTATTCATCCACATGACCATTGATCCATCTGTGAACTGACCCACCCCTAACTTTGACCCATCGTAGATAAATGCAGTCGTGCCGCAGACATGTTTTCCGTGGTCTATTCCGCTAACGTCGGATTCAAATTTTCGTTTCTCCAAATGTTTATATTCTTATTTACTTGTTGAGTCAAACTGCAAGGGGGGGGGGATGCGTCCGCTTACACCGATTTTTGGGAATCGGTCTCTTATACATAGTTTCACAAACAGTATTACTTAATACGTCCTATTTATCAATACCGAGACATTGCTCCGAGTCCCACAGCCCATACATACATGTCATTTCGTAGGTCCACAAATTCTGTCACACAACAGTCGGACATGAAACTTGTCAGGGGAAAAAAACATATAACACACAAACGACGCAATACAATACAAATAAACAAGTGTCAATACTACAGTCTCCAAACTACTTCTTAATGTGATTCCTTACACGTAGCATTAGCTTCTCTTAACAAACTTCGCACAGTGTTAAAAACTCTCCTTGATACCCTAAAATAAAATAAATAAAAAAATGTTAGTCCAATTCATTTAGTAGTTCTAACCATTCGAATATTCAGTAAATTTATCCAGCGTACTTTTTGCGCGATCTGATACGCTGAAGTACGTAACTTAACCACGAGTCGTTTACCTTTATAGAATTATGTTACATATATATTGCAACACCACTCCTTCTTACCTAGGTCTACAGTTTGGTATCTGCTTCTACAAAATTCAGTAAATTCGGAACTTCTTCAATGCGCCAACCATTACCAATTTCACTTTTAATGCACATATTCAGTGCTTACACGGTTCCACATTCGCCTTCCGTGTGGCACAAAAAAATTTAATACCTGAATAAAGGAATTTTCTCCGCGTGCGGTTGGTGGCAATACCAGGAGACAGTGCAATGGCTGATAGGAGGAAGAGTGACACGTCAAGAACGGCGAAAAATCCTCTGCTCTCAGCTGCTGGCAATGGATTTCCCTTCGAAAATTTCGCCGGTAGTGCGCTTTTGATGCCAGTTTCTCAAAATGTCTCATCGGTTTTGTCAGAAGGTGAGCAGATTTGTCTCTATTAAATTCCATATTACAGGTTTCTGGACTTGTTGCATGCTTGAGGATGTTTGGTTATGTCGTCATAAGCCAGCATTTTCATGGTACGAGAAAAGAATTGTGAGATAATGCACATGTGCTACTATATTAATGTTCCGTGGAACTAATTTAGAATGCATATACAAAAATGAATTGTGATTTCATATTTTTATTATTCGACACAGAAGGAGAGCCTGTTCTACAGAATTATTTAAGAAGTTTTATATTTTTTAGTTGCTGATGTGAACGATTGGACTGGATCCATCGTTCCCATCAATCTCACCTTTTCAGTCGGTTTCTACATGTAGTGTGTGGAGCCACTTGCTCCATTTCAACTCACCTTTACAGTCATCTTTCAGTCGTATCAGCCTTTTTGTGTCCTCAACACATGCCTTAATTGTGACCTGTCATGGGCATGTGGACACACATTTTTAGAGCTATTCATATGTGTGCCACTTGTGAGCCACAAGCTGTAGTGTATTGACTTATGTCCAGCTTTATTTGGTTGCTTTAATGTAACAGTTTTCATGTCATGTTGAAGGTTATATGACTAATGTGCATATAAATAACGTACTATATGCAGTTGATACAGCAATTTGATATGACATTTGCACACTTAACATTACACATCAAATTTGAAAATATCCACAACTAAATAACATTTGAACCCACTCACCTTAACCAGTTCTGACAAGTTACACATTGTGAATTTAGGGGTATGTCTATGTATTTAATACATAGTGAATTGCAACATTTGATTGTATGTTACATAAATGAATATTTTGCTTGTACTAATGTACGTACATAAACCTTGGGTGTTCTCCACCAGTATCTTAAATGAACCCCCTTATTATGGCCATGTAGGCTGGAACATGTGGGAGGAAAATCAAATGCAGTTGTGACTTACAACTTCTGTGCACTTTATTGGTTATTTTGTCATTCAAGTCTGTATGTACAAGGCTTGGCTATGGCCTTCATTATTACTAATCACAGTAGGTATAAAAATGGAGTTTATTGTATGGTATTGAAGTTATTCAGTAACCTACCACCAATTGTTACAAGGTTAAGTCACATAAAAAAGTACATAAGGTAGTCCATAATGTTTGTTATTTCACTTCTCTGTACAAGAATTTACCTCAAGTGAAAGTTCTAAATTGTCTTTAGCACACCCAGTGGAAGCCCAGTAGAACAGTGGAATTAACCATACTGAAAAAAGTTACTACAAAAAATATCTTTTTTTGGTTCTGTTTTTGCTCTTTCTTCTGTCCTGTTCTACTGTGCCTCTCTCTGTGTCTTGCCTCTCACCTTCACATATTAGTTCATTCATAGTATATATGCACTGCTGAAAATGAAAAACCTGAAGTGAATTGAACCATGCATCCTAGAATCTGTAAGTGGAAATTGTGAGCACTACACCATGAGCACAATGCTGAAGATGGGTTTTAAACTTGCGATTATTGTAAAAGTACTTATGTGACAGTGACTATTACACCTGTTCAGTACTGTTACATTGTTCATAAAGCTATTCAGACTTCATTCATTCTGGCTTCAGTGACTGGTCATTTACTGGGGCTTTTCTCTTTACAAATGCTGTGAACCTCATTGAACATCTTATACCACTTGTAGATGGGCATTTTCATTGGTGGTTCCCTGCCAAACTCTGTACAAAATCAAATCTCCTTTGCACTGAAACCACAGATTATAATTTATGATACTAGAGCATGCACGTGGCTTTCAGCATTTGAGATTTCCACAGCTGTGTTGTTAGTGCCACTGGTGTCAAGACTTTGAAGCCCAAGTCTTGTGATTTCAAAACTTGATCACGTTACCTACTTGAATATGAACTTTTATAGTTCATGAAGAATATTACACTAAAATTGTCTACATTTCATGTGTAGTGCAAGTATACATCTAGCAAGAGATTTAAAGAGATATATTGCATGATTTGGTTTTGGTGGTCACAGATTCCGGGACATGAATCAACATTTGGCAGATAATTGCAAGAATTTTATTGTTGTGTGGAAGGTTTAACTAAGTATATACATATCTAATATTTTCTAAACCTTACATGCATTATATGATCAGTAGACTACATGAGGTATGATGTTGTTCAGCAAGATGCTTACCTAGCGCATAGCTCATAAAACTCTGAAGAATTCTAAATTTTTGAACTTTTATAATGGTTTTTCTTATCATTGGCAATATGAAAATTCTGTAAGAACATATTTTTGTTATTTTCATAGGATTGTTGTATGTAAGTTATGCAGTGATTTCCAGTTATTGGTATGTTACAGGGTATTATATTCATGCATTAACATATGCACACTATGACAACCTGCTAATTCTTTATTGCATATCTGCATATAGGTTTGATGAAGTCAAGCATGGATCACAGCCCATACACCTGTGTGTGTGTGTGTGTGTGTGTGTGTTAATGAATTTATCTGTCTTCCTAGTGACACACAAGCAGTAAATTTCCTGTCCTGAATGTCCATTTTAGCAGTTGTATTAAACCCAGGAGGTAAGTAAAGGAGATTAGACCATCAGTTGTGTAGCATAAGGTTACATTATGCGTGTTTTCAAAATGGCCGTTTGCATTAAGAAGCTAGTTATCTGACTGGAGCATCCTGTCTGAATGAATAGAAGATTTTTTTTTAACAATTTTGATGCATTCAGACATATCATTTTCCATAGTTTTTTGACTGTCATCACAGGTGATAAAATTTAAATAGTTCTGAAGTAAAGTCTGTAAGTTTGGTGTTTGGCAAGTCGAGTCATAGTGCAATGCTTGAATTTTTTCTAGCAAATACAAAGATGGGACAGGTGGTGTTATCCAAGAGTGGTGTATATGCCAGCTGGACAAAATCTTATAAAACGCAGTGTCCTTATTAAAATATATATGAAGTGAAACTTGATGTGAGCCATATAAATCTCTCACTTCAAAGTTATATGAAATATAATGCATGAATAAGCTGATTTTAAAAACTTGAATGTTCTGTCATCATAAAATCTTTCCTCATTAATAATCAACAATTATTTAAAATCTGAGTGTTGTAAAATATTGTCCAAATGTCCCCACACAATATTATTGCTTAGTGTGAAGGTTGTTGGAAAGAAGAATGGTGGAAAGTATGTGAGCGTTGCTTCTTACACAGCAAAATGGCGAGAACAATAACTATAATAATAAAGATAAAAAGCAAAACTCCCAAGACTATTGCTGCAATCTCACCTTGTGTGAGCCATTCACCTGAAATAAACCACATTTGTAACAATTAAAAGATGGTTTATGTCTTGAAAAGTACCTGCATTCTCACATGAAAATTTTGGTTTGGTCATACTATACAGTATTAGGAATGAACGTGGAGTTGGGATAGATTGTTGGGTATTGAAAGTGACAGTTTTTTTTTGGTGCATGTTTGTTTAAAACAGTTTTCTAGTAACCATTTTAGAAATTTCTTTGATAAAACCTTTAATCTTGATTAGAATTAGAAAGGAGATGATAACACATAAGAACTCAAAGTAGAACAAGGTTGAAGGGATTTCTGGCTTGAATTTGGCTTCACATTAATTTTTAAATAACTTGGAAGCTGTTAGATATGTGTGTGTGTGGTTTATATTATATGTAGATTGGAGAATGGACAGTAAAGGTTTTAGAAATTCTGAGATTGTGTAGGTATGTAGGAACATCAGATTACAGAAGAATTCTTTTAATCCAGCACTCATGGGACCATATAGGTGCCAGATTATCATGTATTCCAGATTATCAAACAGTACCTATACTGACCTAAGTTCTTACAGGTACTTTGCTGTTAGTGCTCGTATATCTGGGTGACACAACTGATCAGAGAGGTATTTCATAGATATCTCCTTCAGCTGCTGGTTCAGGGGCATCAGGATCCACTTTTATGATTTCCAGAGTTCCTGCAGTTTCTATCAGGGATGCCAAATGACCAGGAGACTGTTGGTCCAGGATCTTCATAGCTGAAGAAGTGGGTAAAGTGGGGGACAAGGAATCAGGAGATACCACAGTGGTCAATTTAGAGACACACATGAAGGCCATTCTGATTTTCCTCAACTTCTAAAGTATCTAGGTTTTCTGGGGAGTCAGCTTGTGGGTGAAAGGTATCCTACTTTAGATTGTGAAATCACTTGGCCTGCATGACTCTTTTTTTAATCTTTTCATAATAATCTTTTCTTGTATGTCATATAACAAGTTTTCACATGTTTCTCACAGTAGTGTAATTATTTTTAATTTTGTGCTTTAGCATACAATTTAAAGTGATTGAACTTTGCAAGCAACTGGACCTTGAACTGATGTGTAATGGAGCTATGTTTCAATTCTTGTGAAGGAATTTGCTTTTAATGTTTCTGAGTATTATCATTTGAAAGATGTGGTACAAATCGGTTTTTTAAATATTATTAGTTTTATAATGACTTGTGCATCAGTGGACTTTTCCACTTGCTCCTTTGCTATTTTGTGCTATGCAACTTACCCATGTACTATTATTAATATAAAAACACATACAGCATATGTGGTTGCTGTTTGTGTATACAGTGTGAACGTACCGGCATTTGCATGAATACGCTGGGTGTTGAAATTGCCCCTTGCATCTGTGGCTCTGATGTCAACAATGGGCCTACAGCAGGAAGCAGTGTATGCTACTGGAACGGTTGCTGTAGTGCCTGCGACAAAGCTGTTTATGAATTCGACTCCTGCTGGGTTAGATGTCACACTGATGAGTCCTGGAATTAATTCAAACATATGGGAAAATCTTGAGAGAGAATTATTATTGCTGTTTATGCTGTTTCTATACGAATTGCACTAGTGCTGTAGATTATTGGGCCAGGGGTTTGGAAGTTGGTGGTTGCAGCCTGTTTCAAGGCACTCTTTAGTGGCAAGATGGAGAAAAATTGTGATGAACCTCGATCAGATTTGTGGTGACCTGGCTAGGATTAGTACTGGATAGCTCTCAAATACAAGCAGGGGTGCACAAATCCCAAGGCACCAGGTCAGCTGGGAAGCTAAATTGTGTGCACCTAATATTTGTGAGTACTCAGTGTGGAATTTGCTCTTTGTTACCCTTCTGGCACTTAGAATTTTTGGATGGCTTCTAGGTTTTTGGAAAATTTGTGAACCTCTCGTGTGGTGTATTCCAGTTACACTGACCTGCATAATGGGAAGACATTAAAAATGCCACAGTTGCTGTTATCACCAGCATAACCACCATTATCATCGAGATTTCAGTTCCTAAATATCATTATCATCGTTATTATGATTTGCTCTGTGATATTCACATTGATATGAATATTTTGATGGGGTTCAAATTCTGTAATTAATTCAGAAGGGAAACTGGGAAGTCTGGATTATACACCCTATTCTTGTGGCCTTATAATGTACCACTTTTCAGCAGTACAAGAACACAAATGTGCAGTTGTGGTCTGTAATTTTGGGTGTACAGTATTAAAAATTATGAATACATGTAAAGTTGACTGTCATGATAGCCTCTTTTATCTCTTTGTAGGATTTAAAATTTCTTTTCAGGGATATAGCATATTCTTTTCTTACCAAAGAACCATGCATTTCCTTGTGTTTCACAGTAGCAGAAACATGCAGAACAGTCATCATCTGTGCATGTCACAAGTTTGTGAAAGATTGAAATTTTAAAAGCAAACTTGATGAATGCATATTATATTTTTGCTTTTGGAAGAAAAACTCAGACTGAAATGTACATCTTGAAACAAAGAAACCTACTTTTAAAAGATTACACTTCTGTAATTATTCAGGATGGATGTAGACATAAGCGTGTCAGTTGTTGTGTAAGAATGAAACCTGAAAGTGTAAAATTAGCAAATGTCCATTTCATTGGGCTTGCAAACAGGTTTCTTAGTTGAAGTAAAAACATTCAGATATGACTAGTACAGACTATCATACACTTTATCTACCTGAATGACTGTCCTGGACTGTGCCTTCCATATTCCATGTTGAAGTTGAACACCTTTCTTGTGGCACATTCCAACAGTTGCTTCTCACTGAAAAGCGGATGGTTGGACGCTCGGTGTCAGAGACCTACAAAATTACCGATAAACAGTGAGTGCTGTATGAGATTTGACTTCTTGGTTATGTCTGCATTAGTGTTGCATAGATATTTATTGACATTTTTTCAACTACATAGGTTATGTAAGGGCATGTAAGTTGGGAATTAGATATGGGTAAGAATTTGGATGAAGGTGGTCTTGACCTGTCTGAATGTACTGCTTGAACATTTGCACACATAGCTGTGTATACCCTGAAGTACAGTACTTAGTTTTTACCCAGATGGTGTTCAGTCTGGAAAACTCCAAGACACGAGTGCAGAGCTTTTGCCATACCAACCTGGTTGAATAAATTCAGTATGGACATCTTGGTTGGTGTCCAGAGAGACTGCATATCATTTTTTTGAATATGCACATCAAACCCTTATGTAGCAAGTTCTGTGAAGGACTCATAATGCCTACTTTATTTCTAATGTTGAGGCTGATAACAAATTAGAAGTTAATCACTATACAGTTTAGTGATCTAATTCTGTGTGATGGTTTTTTAGATATGGTCATGAAACAGAAAGTGAAACACTTGTTCCACTCAGTCAGCATGTTGTTTTAAATTATAAAAATATGTCGTGTTTATAAGTGTCTCTCACCACAAAATTTGAGGTGCCATAATCATATGCTAATAATGATGCTAGTGTTTCTAGTGCAGTAATGTTGCTCCCTCGTAAGTGTGGGTAGACCCTAGGATGGTTTCAGAAGGTACCATCAACAGACATAATGTGATAAGTCTAACTTGACTCATGAAATAAAGAGAGGAGAATAAAAGTAAATGTGGCCATAACATACTGTTTGTTGATGAATGTGGCCATGGGAAATGTTTGCTTGAGAACCACACTGCGATACAAATGAAATAGGTCCATAAAACATAATGAATGTGACTTTTTCTTGTGTGCAGTACTTACTGGTGGTACTCCTATAAAGACAAAAACAGCACGGTTGACAGCCAGATTTGATGTCCAAAATGGACGAGCTGCAAATTGAACTATATGCGGTGTACCTTGTTGTGTATTCCTAATTGTTCCTGTTACCGTAACTGGAATGGATTGTCCTGGATTTAAGTCAGCCCTAGACAGACAAAGAATTAATGAGTGCATCATATGAAACAAAGTATCCTGAAGAAAGAGGAGGCTTGCCATTTATATAGTCATCAAAGTGAAACTAATTCACAAAGACATTAATACTGAATTTCTGAAAATAAATAATTGTATTTTTATGATTCTGAAGCAGCATAGTTCCAGGGTTTGGGGCCTTATTAGCAAGCTTATTACTTTAATAATATATGGTAAAATGCTTTGGTGGTTGTTAGTAATGTGTGAATGTAATAAAGTACCATTGGGGCGTGGCCTTGCAGCCATTGTTGCAGTGCAAAAGCAAACTTGTGGGTGCTCAGTATGTACCTTGCTTTATTTCACTCTTCTGTTACCAAGAATTTTGAGGTGGCTTATAGGTTTTTGTAAAATTTGTGGACCCCATGATTTAACCAACAGTTATTTTTTGTAAGGGTGTGGTGTTACACTTTTAACAGATTTTTGAGAAAGACTTGCGAGGAATGGTGAAGACATACCAAAAAAATCTGTGTTGTATTTTACCAGTTTCAATTCCAAGATCCACGATGTAGGAGTTCAGTGTCTTTCATCTTAGCTGCAAGGTTCCTTGTTTGTGTAAGCATAGAAATTTGCTTTAGCCCAAATATTGTAATTTGGGATAGTGTAGTTGGTATAGTGACTAGGCTACAGGCTGGATGAACTGGTGTTTGAATCCTGGTGGGGCGTGAGTTCCCCCCCCCCACCCCAATCCCCCGCCTCCAGCCGCTTGTTCATTGGGTGCTGGGGCTTCTTTCCTTGGAGAAAGTGGCTAGGGCATGAGGCAGACTATGCACATCCGTCTGGTGGTGTGGGTAGCTGTACCTCCACCCTCCCTGTATGCCTTCGTGGTGTGTGCACGGACACCTTTACCTGTACCTCGTGCCATTGTTTGTAAATTGTTGATGTAGTGGTAGTGAAGAATGTAAGTTAACTGAGTTCTTGTTACATAATTTTATCTATTCTTGATACCTCCCCTTTCTTTGGTCTCATTATGCTAAACCATTCACATGGTTAACATGTTCTGAAGATTCATATTCACAAGTAAAAGAGAATACTCACATTAGGGGCATTATGAAGAGTGGTGTGAAGACGAATTGGTTATTTCTAACTTGGCATGTGAAGGTAAGGCGTACAAGTTGAGGCAGGTGATTGGTGACATTAAAAACCAGTCTTATTGACTGTCCAGCCGGAACATTGAAGGTTGACTGGGGTAGCACATCCACGGTATAGGGAACTGCAAAAATTTCTGTCTGGTGTTGTAATTCCACCAAACGTTCAACAACGTCACCTGTAACATGTGGTGAAGGATACAGGTTATGGAGTTGAAAAGGATGGTAATAATTAGCACTGTTCCTTCATGTTTGGAATGTACCATGCTTGAAGCTTAGATGGGAGACTGTCTTGATGGGGTCATGGCTTGCCTCAATCTTCCCAGGCCATTGTTGGGATACATTTTTAATCCCTTCAAAATATGAAAGCTTTTTCTGAAAGACGCTGTTCATTGGTGACATGGGTGAAGATACACTTCCAACCAAGTTTGAGACATTCCTGCATTATGACATTAGGTTTTTTTTTTTTTACCGTAGAGCGTATGAATAAAATACAACATATAGGAAATAACAGGAGGCTAGATAAATGCGTAATGAGGAGCTTAAAGATTTGTACTTGTGGCTGGGTGCTATAAGGGTGATCAGGGAGGAGGGTGAGACATGTGGCACGCATGGTAGAGAAACATATGCGGGGGGGTTTTTTTTTTTTAGAAAGCTTTCAGGAAAGATATGCTTGGTAGATCTGGGCATAGGAGGATCATATTTAGACAAGTCTTTAAGAAACAGAATGGGAATATATGGACCGGGCTCACCTGGCTTGGGACAGGGACCAGTGACTGTCTTTTGTGAAGATGTTATTGAACTTTAGCTTTCCAAAAAGTGACACTGGGTAAGGTTTCTAACCGTGTACTTAGGTTTTTGCCTGTCGTTATCATCTCACTTGTGCTCCATACTTATGTTTCATATATTTACCATTGACATAGTGTAGTCTAACATTTGATAGTGTCATTAAATAAAAATCACATAAATGCAGGGCATTTTTTGACTACCTGAGGAGCACTTTGCTTCTCCACAGGGACTG
>Ga0123357_10005429_pt1 | contig 15263 bp, 12 predicted proteins | sample TergutEmb28metaG_FD_89873 | JGI IMG/M metagenome (GOLD analysis project Ga0123357, IMG submission 89873) | Embiratermes neotenicus P4 segment gut microbial communities from Petit-Saut dam, French Guiana - Emb289 P4 | ecosystem: Host-associated > Arthropoda: Insects > Digestive system > Gut ... | reverse complement strand
CATCTGACATGACTTTGCGCTGATCTCGTTAGTAAATATTCGCGAAGGGCGCAGAAATACTTTCTATGTTTCAAGGTCATTCTTTATATTTTCTGTGATTCCCCCTCCCCCCACCTGAACAGAAGCTTAAGAAATTGTAGCTGAGTTTAGATGCAAAGCTAAACTCCGGTAAGGTCATGACGGAAACAGTTTGGCCTATTTAATCGATATTAGTTTAGAGTCAGTTAAAAACATGACAAGGAAACGTAAATAAACAACATGATTAAACACAAGGAGAATAGCGTAAATGAAACGCTTGTGTTTCCGAAATATGCAGAATCTCAGACATGATGTCTTTCACTAACGTAGAGCGGCCACTTCAACAATAGATACCCAAACTGTAAACATGAAAAGCTTTTCGCTAGTAATCCAGGCTAACACGACAAGAAACCGAATGCTTCCATCTCTTATGCCGAATCAGATCTTGCGCATTGCAGACCTTGATATCGGATTTGCTCTTTGTCTGACGTAACTTCTATCGTCCTGCTTCCCCGAAGAAAAAGTCATCGAGCAGTCATGTCTGTTTCCCCGGTGACCAATTTGTAAGGCGGAAGTTTCTGGGCCCTGAAGCTGTACAGGTCATAGATGTAGGCTATCGCAGCAGCACCAAAATCATTTATCTGGCCGATTTTACTGTATTTTGCATGCCTATTGTCACCCTGAGATTTTTCTTCCAAAATTAGCTACCTCTTTCAGTGACGTGACTTCGTGAGTTGTCACTGAATGGTGAGAGTCTGCTGCCTGTCACTTTATACGCTGTTTTTACCTTGACAAGAGAATTGTCTCCGAAACGCTGGTAGATTTATACCAGCATACAAGGTGCCATGTCTCTTCACCTCACTGAAAAACTAGAAATCTCACACCCTTCCATTGATATACACGTACAAAGCGAGCGGTAGTGAGCTGATGTTGTTATTAGTAGATACAACATGGAATATAGGAGATTAATCGTAAATCATTTGAGAGTTACCTTAGTAAGCGTTAGTGCGTGTTAGTGTGAATGTTGGCTTCATATTTACTCTTGACTTGCTGAAGAATTTTACCCGGTGTTTGTGGATATGAAATTTGATTTTCATAGCAAGAGATATCGTAGAATGGTTATTTAGAGAAAAGGATCTTGAAAAGTATATGTGGACCTAACAGAGAAGAAGGAAGAGCAAATTATTTCTTTTAAAACCATTTTAATATTATCATCCCATCTACGCTTAGATATTCCAAGTAAGCTCGTTCCCTTTGTTGCCCCTTCCACAAGTCTGCATGCGTTTCTCTTCCAGCCAATAAGTAAGAAATGCTTCACCCTTCTCATTGTCCTAGATTTGCTCACCCCAGTATGTCTGGTGGGGGTGCAAATTGGTGTGGGTGTTGATTATGCTATTCGCCTTTGCCTCCTGTTACTTCCTTCCAAATAGTTTCCAGAGTGTCCTGTTTCCGAACACTCGGTGTATACCCTTGTCTTCATGCGGGAAAAACAAGATTCACACCAATGTCAAAGAAGAGAAAAAGTTGTGGTTCTGTATTCTATAATCGTTATGAATGTAGATTGCAAAGGAGAGACAAAAGATTCTGTACAGAATGGTTGTAAGCTTGTTCGGAATTTATTTTAACCTTAATTTCTTCCAGCATGGAATATGGTCTTGTTACTTTCCTTCCTAAATGTCTGAAACTAGCCACATTTTCCGCGAGTTTTTAAGTGACAAAACATATATTTTACTGTATATGTCAACCATATCAATATATAGGGACCTTTTCGTTTTCTGTAAAGACTGTAGACCATTTTTTGGATTTCCATCAGCGTAAACTACGACAGTGAAGAGAGAACGGGTCTCGGAAACTGTCGTTTTTATTCTAATGTTAACGTGGCTAATCGTCTGATAGGATTTAGTGCATTAATAACATTAGATATTGTAAGTTTGTGTCCAGAACTGCCATTACTTAACCAAGTCTCTCACAACTGTCTTTTTTGTATATCGTGTGAATCACAAAGTGTGCCACCGTGCTCTCATAGCCCTGCGTTCTTGTGTAGAAAAGGTTAGACTCATTTTAGTCAATGTAGGTCACGTGAGAATTCCGACGTTTGTTTAAAAGCGGTTTGCTTCATTTGAATGAACAGCAACCAGCTTTTCGCGCCAAAGCGCCGCCCTTTAAATGAATTACCTGCAGCCTCAATAAATAAAGAACTTCGCGCACAGATATGTGGGATGAACGCATGCCTCTTGCACATGCGCATAAGCTTTTTATAACATTTAATCTCACAATTCGTATTTCAGGTGCAGCCGTACATGTGCTTCGATACGAAAAAGAAATATTTGCGCAACAGCGGCCTTCAGGAAAGAAGGAGAGGGCAAGCGTAACGCTTTTAGGCCTACGAGGGCTTGCAAAAGAGATACCGGTCTCTTCGTACGGACGTGTAGAATACGTCCGTGATCTCGAACTTACAGCAAGCCAAATGGTAATGCAACATGTTGGCATGTTGAAACTCCATACGTGGTGTTTGTTGCCATCGCCCTAACTCCATACAAAATTATGACATAGTGAAAGTGGATTACTGCTGTTTGCGCAGTTTTGTGTTGTATCGAGTTCATGGTATTGTTTCTGACGAAAGCTATATTAAAATGTTACAAAAATGTCAAAGGGCTTTATAATTTATTCTCTGAAGTCGAAGGCAGCATGTTCTCTCCTAACATTGATACTGTCCGATGACATGACACGCTATCAAGGTCCTGAGCGGAATAATCCGTATAAACACCTTCGTAAATACTCAAATTTTACTTTGTAAGTTAGTATATTCTGTGTAGTTCTACGTTGGAATCATGTAATTTGCAGATTTTAGAGAATGCTCAGCTAGAAAAGTGAGGTATATGAACAGGTCTTGGAATAAATGGCAGTGAAATATTAAAATGATCTTTAACAATCTAACCGCAGTGATCTTGAAATTACGCCTAGCGGTCCGCTATGTCTTGTGTACGGAATTGTCCTGAATGCAGCTCTGTAGTTTTAAACAAGTCAGACAATTCAGGTGACACAAAAATGTGGATACATTAACATGAGAATTGTTTATTGCTTTTTATTTTTTATTTATTAGAGACGCAAACAGAGCTGCAAGCAGCAGTTATATTAATGAAATGTAGTTTATATTTTTTCCTTTTTATGAAATCTGACTTAGACACTCACATTTGCAGCAGCAGTATCTACTATATAGGCCTAAATATCTTGAAAATCTTCTGTCCTGTTTGTCGTATTGCGTTAGGAAAAGAACAGCCAAAAAAGAGCCTGGGATTTCATGAGAACTGCCAGAACTATCGATAGACACTGCCATTGGATTTTCGTAACAGTATATCTACTACTACTACTACTACTACAGATACTACTACTGTTACTACTACTGCTGCTGCTGCTGATACTACTACTACTACTACTACTACTACCACCAGCACTACTACCACCACAACCTCTTATCTTCCATAGTAAATGATCTTAACGATGATGATGATGATAATGTTAATAATAATAATAATAATAATATTAATAATAATTCCATTTGTTTTCTGTTTGTAATAAGTGAAAATTAAATTGACGGCATTTATGGAGTTCAGGTGAAGATAAGAATACATTTCTTACGAGAATGATGAAATGGAATGCAGATCGTAGGAACGAAGAAATATTGGAAGGTGGGAAAGAAGGTGGTCTGAACAGCCGTTACAGAGTTTCGATGCAGGTACTGTAGGCCCAAATATTCACAACGCAGAAGAAGAAGAAGTAGAATACGAAGGGCAAGGTGAATGTGGCTTCTTGCTTGCGTCGCAAGTGATCGCAAGGCACAGGAAGACAGTCCACGCCTGGAGTCGGACTCTGCCGCCCTTTCGTTCCGTCTGTGAACGGCCAAAACGGTCTGTGTGTTACGCCTTGCTATGCGTCAGCATGCAGAAACCGAAGTCAGGCAGTTGGCAGTACCGGCGACAAAGCTGTGTCTCTCCGGCACTTTAACAGCGTCCTAGACGGACGATGCGAAGAACCAAAACGAGTAGCAACATGCTACTGGCACGTCTGTGTTTCTCTCCAAATAACTTTTCGAAAATACTCTATGAAAAAAATTAAAATTAATTTACCTATTATTTCAAAATTTTGAACATACAGAATTTTGAACATTTGCGGTATGTAACACGGAGTAGCTTGATAATTCACTACCAACATTTCGGAGGAAACTGCCACTTCCATTTTCAAGGCAGAAAATTTAGTTGCGAGTGGAACAGATCATAGGGAAATATATTGTAAACTTTTAATTTTTAAAAGTTCAAATGACTTACCTACTCCGGTTTATGTGAGGTTTCTGGTTAAAAAGCGGCTATTAATTGGAATTTGTTCTGTAGTTCTGAAGTACGCACGGACGTTTCGGAATAAAGTCTTTGGAGAAAATTTCGCTTTTCTTTATCCGTTTCCTTCTTCGGGCGTGACATCTTAGTGAACACGGCAAGTGCGTGATTTGAGGCTGCCGCCGGGATGTAAATGACATCTGCGCTCTTCTGGGATTTTACGCAGCGTCGAAGGGTAATTGAGTGGCGACGTTTCGGCCCCACTTTCAAGGGTCAAGCAGTCCGAGAATGATTCTTAGTGAACTTCTTGATTCTTGCAGATGGGACAGATAGGTTGTTCCGAAACGTCTGAAACTAACTACCTCTCTACGCTGCGTAAAATCCCAAAACAGCGCAGATCAGCATGGGAAGTTATTACGAAATTTCCTTCGTACTTTTTCGATATGTTTGGTAGCGACGGGTACAAATTGTGCTAATGTTTGGGGATGCGATTCGAATTCTGGTCTCACTTATCGTTGGAGTGGCGGTACCGCTGAGTTGGGCGAGTTGCTTTAGAGTTGCCATCATGTACTGCTATAATTATGCTGTAAAAGGCACACATTTAATTTCTTGTGGTCTTGATGTTAGGCCACTGCATGAAAATCGTGTTCCTGCAAACAAGAGTATCTCAGTCAACATTCTTATTTACTGAACTAACCGGTTTACAGAAAGTTTGTATCTTATAAGAAGTAGAATGTTTTACCTTATGTAAATGTCATTCCTCTCGTAAAGTCAAAGTTACACACATCTTCACGGAGGCAAGCGATGGTACAGTTGGTTGAGAGTCTGGGCCACAAGGTAGATGGTCGCGGGATCGTTTCCCGATTATTCATTGACTAATCCTTCCGGCCGCTGTATGGTCCTGGCTGTCGACTCGACTTCTAACAGAAATCAGTACCAATGTTATCTACTGGGGACTAAAAGCGGACGATGCACAGGGCTGACAACCTTCACGTGCCGAGTGTCTGGAAACCTGGAAGCCTCAACTTCCTGGAACCTCAGGGCCTGTCAAGGTTTTTGCATATTTTCTTAGTGAAAAGGAAAGCAATTATGTCCTAGCTGACGAACGGTTGTTTCTGCTAGTAATTTATAATCTTCATGATATCCTTCAATACTTTCCACAGTTGTGTAACTGTAAATTAAAATCGTATGAACTTTTAAAATGCGCGGCATTTGTACAGATTGGGAAAAGTTAGACTCTTGACTGGAATACATGGGAAGAGATTAAAACTCCTTTGAACGAAACAATCTATGAAATAAAGTGCAAATAAATACGGTTAAAGAAAGTCAAGGAAAAGTAAATTGAAACACGTTCCTTCTTATAAAGTGACCATCTCCCGTTCTTCTGGTCTTTCTCTTTTATGCGCTATTTTTGTGCCAAAACACATAGAGGTCCGAACCTCTTCTTTCTTCTTCCTGTCTCTCTCATTCACTTGCCCCACTCTCTGTGGTATAAATGTTCTGTTTCTTTCTCTCACTGCTCTGTTATTCACTTTGCGCCTTTCACCCCCGCACGCTGCTTCACACCAACTGTACGCCTACAAACTTATTCTTTCATCACACACATTTTATCGGTATGTGGACACAACTTGATACTCCTGTCGTTGCTCTGCAATGTGATTTTCATTCGGATTCTTTCATATCAAACTGTTTCGAATATTGCCGACTTTAGGCCTCATTACACAATTATTGTAAGGTCTGGTGTTTTCGCGACAGTCAGTTATTAGGCCGCGGCCTGCTGAGATACAGGCAGACCTTTTGGAGGAACAACCCCTCTTTATCTGCGAAGGTAAGGTCATTACTTCAAGTGGGGGCAGCAAAAGTCACGTACATTTTTGTAAATTCCAAGTAATACCTCATCATATACCTGAAATTACAGACTTGACTAATCCATTAAGATTACAAATCTCTTAAACCTATTTAAGTAAAGCTAGTATCTTACTAAGATAAGCGAAACAGACTGTTGGGATTAGGAAATAGCGCCCAGCAGAGTATAACACAGTTTTCCAAATTAATTTTTTTCATGAAAATTTTGCAATATTTTTTACCGAACCCTTCATAGGTTGCATGCAATGTATGAAGCTGAAAAGATAGTTCGGAGATAAGTCAAGACGACTTGAACAGAGAGATTTTTTGGAACTTTTGTGTCTCATGTATTGAAATATAGTACAGTATTTTCTGGAAGCAGGATCAGTACCCATCTTCAGGCTCGTGCTTTCACAACTGTCACTAATTGATAATTATTGACATTTAATTTAAACCCGGCCTCAAGTTTTGGAGGGAGTAAGCCTGAAGATGAGGACCGAGCCAGTTTTGGAAGCACAGTGTGTTATATTTCAATAACACGATGATGAAATCCCTAAAAATCTATGAGTTCCAATGTCTTATATCATCGTAAGAACCCTGTGAGAAAGTGAGAAAGATAAATAAATAATAACTGAAAAAATACATAAACGTTAAAATACAAGAACAAGAAATCGTTGTATTATTTATTGAGTGTGTGTGTGTGTGTGTGTTTAGGTACTTACTTACTCCATGGTGCAGAGTCCTTCTTGAGAAGCTAACTGGTTTGCAGCTAGTCAAGAAATTCCTCGCATTTCACGAAACCCGAAGGTTCATTACCGCACTCACAAGCGTCCGCCACCTGTCTCTATCCTGGGCCAGCCCAGTCCAGTCCATATACCCACATCCCACCTCCTGGAGATCCATTCTAATATTATCCACCCATCTACGGCTAGGTCTCCCCAGTGGTCTCCTACCCTCCGGTTTTCCCACTAAGACCCTATACACTCCCCTCTCCTCACCCATACGTGCCACATGCCCAGCCCATCTCACTCTTCTCGATTTTATCACACGCACAATATTGAGTGAGGAGTACAAAGCAATAGAATTTTGATCTGTTAAAGTTGTTCCCAAATATTTAAACTCTTCCACCCTCTCGAAGGTACTATTATCAATCCTCACACTGTGAATTCGTCCTATATTCTGATCTCGAGACAGTATATATATATTTAGCAGGTTGTTCGACGTTTCCACATCTTCCTGCGCCCATTTGACAAGTATCTTATCTTTATCTTCCATTTGTCTCTGTCTTTCCAGTGTTCTTCCATTAATCCCTTTTCTCCCATCAGTCCTCTAATCCCTTCCGCCCAGGTAGCTTTAGGTCTACTTCGTTTTCTTCTTCCTGGTTGGCTCCATTTCATAACGTTTTTGGTAATCTCCCCTCTTCCATTCTCTGAATATATCCATACCATTTCAGTTGTTGAGTCTTAATATCGTCTAAAAGACACCTTGTTAAATTCATTTTTTGTTTAATAATTGTGTTCCTAATTTTTTCCTTCATGGAAATTCGAGCTGAGCGTCGCCAAAAGCCCATTTCTGTGGAATTCAGTTTTGCTACCGTTTTTGTTTTTAAACACAATCTTTCTGCTGCTTATGTAATTGTACTTTTAACTGTTGCATGATAAATGTGAGTCTTTATATATATATATATATATATATATAGAGAGAGAGAGAGAGAGAGAGAGAGACAAAACTTACAATTTCCTACTCGCGAAAAATGAAGACATTTTGGCGAAAATTTTAAAATTATGCACCCAATGCCCTATGATTAATATATCAAAAAACACTTAACAAATAACTTTTCCGAATATGCTTATTCATATGTTCTAGCCCTGTATAATTTACTCATACCAAAATTCGAACACATAGGTCTAAAGCAAGTACATAAGGTACACACATAACAACATATTTACGAACCAACGTACAAATGCAGTGTTTCTTGCACAAGATGCACTCAGCCTTCACGTAACAGAAAGAACTGCCTGCTGTTGTCTAAGGACAAGGTGGCCTTATTCAGGTAGCTTAGAGTGCGAGGTTCTTGCATGAATATTTGGGTCGGTAATGTGGTCAAACTTTAGTAGAGATATTTTTTCTCTGATGCTTGTAACTGTGTTACTTGGTGTGTACCATTTCATTACCATTATTATTATTACAACAGTTTATAAATTTCATGAGAGTGTTAAGCTATCAATGAATTGCCTTATTTTTGTTGATAAACGATGTGTTTTGTTCTTTTTGTTACTTTTTGTTCATGTAGTTATGTCGTATCCGTATGTTTGTACTGTATGCATATTGGTCTTTGTGCTGGCTTTATAATTGTCCTGTGTGATGTTAAGTCAGCATAGAAACAAACAAATATTGAAAGTAATAATAATAATAATAATAATAATAATTGGCATCTTCTTATTTATCATCATAATCATAATCATAATCATAACTGCATTATTTGTAATTTTCTGATACAGGCATTCAACAGCGTAATGTGTTTTTTTTATACATCTGGTCTCCCTTTTCACTGGTCTCTACAATTTCCCTTATTTTCATTGAAGAAATTGTTAAATAAATACAAATTCTATGTAGCTTCATTTCCACTAAATTTCTTAGTATGCCTTATAATAATTTTATGTATTCTCTGCTTTGGTAATAGATGTAGTAATAATGTGTAATTTAATTTCTACTGGTCAACTGAAGTCTTTAAAGACAGAAATTAATTTAAATTCTCTCTAAAGGTACAGTTCTTAATCTAAAGGAAACGTTCACAACCTCCATCCGAAGGCCAGTCACTTAAATTTGTGTGGGAAAATAATGGCTGTTTATTGTGAGAATGACATGAACAAGGAATACAATTAGTGGGCAAAATGCAGCGTATCTGATTTCTTGATATTTATAATACCAAATCACTGTTAAATTTCTGATCTACTTACATATATTTTATTTTGGGTTTTGCCCTTTAACTTTGATAAGTTTCCGTTCTTTCCCCAGACTGAAATATTTGGTGTTATGAAGCACTTAAATATTAATATTGTGTTTTGAGTGTTTGAATTTGTTATTGGTTGTTGTTCGTAAATTGTTATATAACTAGTTGTATACATTTATTATAGCCGATATCAGTCTGTTTTCAGTGCTTGCCCAAAATTATCTTCTTTTGTTACTGTCAATTGGTTAAATACCTACTTTAAATTACTTCGCTAAAGCTAAGTGTTTTCTTTACTACCTGTTCTGAACATTTTACATTTTTCAGACACAAATTAAAAAATTCCCAACTTTACTAGGCTTGTGCTTTTAATTTTTAAATAGAGTTAAATTTTGTGTGTGATTTTTAAGCTTAATTTTATAAATTCCAGCACTAAATTTCGATTTTCTATTAACGTAGCTTATTACTCGCTGTATGCACACTTAAAATTAAGTGCCTTAAGTGAGTTCCACATTTTTCGAGCCGATATTGGCACACTAAGCTACATAATTTCAGGACCTTAAATTAAATTTCTGTAGTGTTTTTCTTGCCTCATAATTTTGTATGCTTGCAGTGCTTTACTGATCAGTTTAGGAAATTGGATCTTTCACGAAGATGAGTTTTCCTCCAGTTGCATGAAGCGCGTATCAAATTTCTCAACTATCGCCAGCTGCTTCAAGAATTGAGATAGACACACACACACACACACACACACAAACACACGTACAAGGTCCATAAGATGATATCATAAGCCTCTATACTTTTAAAGGTAGTGGGAATGAAAGATAGAAATCTTTTTGCGGTAATAACCACGTTTCGATTAGTGACAGAGGTTAGGTTATGTCGTCATCACAAAGCCATCTGTGTTTGTAAATATGGCTGTGCTCTGTTATGGGAAGATTAGGCCAATTTCACGGAATCTGATACGGCAATCGCAACATTAAAACACCACAATTTCACACACTTTCCGCATTTTTTCCATTCTGTTTAAACAATAAGAAGGTGAACAAATTTGTGAAGTTTGGATGACGTCAGCTGCACTTTATATATGGCTACAATTACGAATTATTTTAGCACTCGTGGAAAAAATGCAGGATTTCTGTCATGGAAAGTACTTGAGAAAAGTGAAATGGCGTGTCATAAGTGGAATGTTTTGTTTAGCTGGAAATATTCTTGCAACAAATGATGAACATCTATAACTAGAGAAATATCTGTGTTGTCGACATGCATCATGTATGTAAGTGCACATTTTGTACTGAATATTATTTTTGAATTCAAAATCTGTTAAAATGAAGCGAGTGCCAAAATTTAATATTACAGTCGATTACATCTCGAATGGAATATGTACTTAAACAGTGACTTCTTCTCAAAACTAAACTGAAATTACATGTATGACAGCAATAGATCTGTAGAAAGCAGTAATTATGGAACAGTAACTCCATGCTGTGTCTCATTCATTTCTTGTACACGGATTTCCCTAACCTTATGTAGCCCGCTATGAATGCTTCTGTATTATTGCTATCAGAAGTAAAGCAATTCTCTTTGACTTTAAATTATTTTAGCACATCTGTCTACTGCACAGAAGTCCGGAGTCGAAACTGGCCACTCACGTATGGAAGCCTGTACATCACATTATCTTGGTCTGAGGAATATAAATACTTCCTGTTTTGGTAATCTGTAACATATATTTGGTTTAATTGGTGTCGCTAATAAGAAAGTAGATTTCATTTGACACGGACGTGAAATTTTTATATTACGGTAAGGTAGAAAGCAGACGGTTTATGATTGATTGACTGGCCTCATGTGTTATTCATTCACAGAGACCGTGGTTACTCTTAGTGTCTGACGGATGCCATTAATCGCCAAACGACCTCGACGTGCGTGAAAGACTTGAATTTTCACCGGATATTTTCCACCCGTGTTTAGCTTACAAGTGAATCTCTTGCGTTTCCTGCTGTGGGATCAGCCGAGAACAAGCTACACGTAATGTATTACGAAGCTTACTTCTCAACCTTATCACTATGCACAAAAGTCAAGGCTACTAGACTGGAGCAAAACATTTCGGGTGGTCTTGTTGAGTGCGATTCTGATTCTCATTCTGAGTTTGACAACAGAGTAAATATTCCGTTTAGTAATTTTATTTTTATTATTTAGTATTACTGTTTAATACAATCCATTTTATTTACTGTTTGATTCGAGTTTAGAATCGAGACGATTACTACAGATATTTCTAGTCTTCAAAATGTCCAGATCCTGTCTGGAGCCAAAAAGAGCAGAATACTCAAACTGTAATCGGGAATATTTTCCTAGGAATAAATGGACCCGCCGTATTGCTATACACTCATACCTGCCTCATGCACAACTTTGCTTTAAATTTTGATATTTTTAACAAAAAAAATTCGCGGAGGGGAAGGTTTAGAAAGTTTACTTCGGACTGTACACTACATCATCAGGTTGTAGTTACTTTGGGTCTTGTTCTTGATATTAAACAAAATATTGTACACATACATGGAATATAATTATATAAAACCCTGGACTCTTGCTCACGTCCTCATCTTGTATCAACTCTGACGTCAACGAACTTCGTAATTTCATAATTTTAAACTTTTAATATTTTATTACTGCAATACCAAATTTTTCTTTACGTAGCGGCACTCCGTATTATTGCGCCTCTCCTGAAGTTGGCGTCTCTGCATTGAAACATCTCGGAATGTTAGATGATATGTATGATTTGTAGTTGTTTTTTTGTGCATTTGTTGGTTACTGGAATTGCTTGTGAGAATGTATGCTGTGTTTAATATCAAATATACTGTGAATAAAAATCCAACAGATGCAAAAATATGCAGATATTTATTCACTGCAAAACTACTCTACATGTTTCGGGTGTCAAAGCACCCATCATCAGGAGTATTAAAAACTCTACCCGCAGCCTCCGGTACAGGTCACAATACTTGTACCGGAGGCTGCGGGTAGAGTTTTTAATACTCCTGATGATGGGTGCTTTGACACCCAAAACATGTAGAGTAGTTTTGCAGTGAATAAATATCTGCATATTGTTGCATCTGTTGGATTTTTATTCACATTGGATTACGATGCACGGAACCACAAGCTTAAAATCAAATGTACTGTTTGTCAACAACGTAATTTGTTTCATGTAAAACAGATAATGTTTACGAAACACAAAAGACATACAACTTATTAAATTAATTCTCCAGGAATAAAAACACTAGAAGAATTGTGCAGTCCGGACGGTGATATAGAGAAATGAAGAGACCGCAGTTAGGAAGATTTGTAAGAAAGCGTGGCTGATCTTGTCAGGGCAAGTGGAGAGTGAAACGTTGAAAGAAATTTGGATTCTGAAGAACTTTTGTGATGCAAGAGAAAAAGGATAAATTCCTCACAACTCAGAGTTCAATACTGGTGCATCATGGGCATTGCTTCTTGAGAGACTTAGGTGAGATAATGTTTGAACATTTATCAACTTTCAGCATTGCTGGATGTTGAGGCATTAATTGCAATTAGTCCACTAAACTTTCAGTTATAAACAGCCAGAATGGTGACAACTAAAATGAATACCCATAAAGTATCCAGCCCTTTGCAAATCATCTTAATTAAAATTTTCCGAAGAAAACAGAGGGCATGCCAAATGACTGTAGACGCTTTACCGTTTTCCACACCCAAACCCGGTATACGCTTCTCTTCTACCCTGCTACATTCCGCGCCCATCTACTTCTTCTCGACTTTATCACCCGAACAATTTTGGGTGAGCTCCTCATTATGTAGTTTTCTACACTCCCCTGTTACCTCATCCCTCTTACGTACAAATATTCTCCTCAATACCCTATTCTCAAACACCCTCAGCCTACGTTCATCCCTCAATGTGAGCGATCAAGTTTCACACCCATACTAAATAACAAGCAAAGTTATAATTCTGTATAACTTAATCTTAAATTTTAGATAGACAACTGGAAGGCAAAAGATTCTGATCCGAATGATAGCAAGCATTTCCTGTCTTCAGGGTTCTCTTAATTTCTTCCTGAATAGAATTTTGATTTGTTGATTTGTTCCCAAGTATTTTAACTCTTCCACCCTTTCAAAGGAACTATTAACAGTCTTCATACTGTGACTTTGTCCTACATTCTGATCTCAAGACTTGACCAGGTACTTAGTTTTATCCACATTTACTTCTAGACCAGTCTCCACACTAGCCACTACTAAAGCTTCTGCGTTTTCCTTTACAGTATGCACGCTTCCTCCCAAAATATTAATATCATCAGTATAAGCCAGAAGCTGATGTGCACCATTTAATTTCAAGCCATCCTGCTTTACCTCAACCATCCTAATGGCGTACTCTAAAGCAAAGTTGAAGAGCAATGGCAATAAAGCATCTCCTTGTTTCAAACCATTCCTTATAGGAAACACGTCAGACAAATTCTTGCCTACCCGCACTCTGCTATACGTTTCAGTCAGACACACTTTTATAAGCCTTACCAGTTTCATGGGAAAACCAATCGCAATGAGAATATTATACAAGACTTCCCTTCTAGCCGAATCACAAGCTTGTGAAGTCTATAAACAGCTGTCGCAGTGCTTTCTTGTATTCCATTTCTTCTCCAGTATTGGACGAATGCACCATATATGATCAGTAGTTGACCTGTTGCGTCAAAATCCACTTTGATGATCCCCAATAATTTCATCTGCGTATGGAATTAAAAATTTGTACGTACTTGGCAATAGTGATATGCCCCTATAATTACTACAGTCTGTTTCATCGTCCTTCTTACAGATAGGTACAATGGTCGACTCTTCCACTCCTCAGGCAATTCCTCCTTGTTCCAAATAGAAATAATAAATTTGTGAATCTCACAAAAAATGTTTCTACCCCCTGCGTTAATCAATTCTGCTGGTATTTGATCAATACTTGGTGATTTTTGACTTTCTAGCTTTTCAATAGTAAACTCAAAATCAGAGGCACTTGGCTCAGGTACTACTGATTCTGCTGTGTGTATTTCTGTCTGCCTAACATCACTTACCCCATGTAAATTCAATAGCTGGGGGAAATAGTTCCCTCACCTAACCAAAATACTGTGGGAGTGTTCTTCGGAATTTGGAGTCATATAATATGGTAGGTATGCAACAAAATTTCGGAAGAATGTATTGCCTTTCTCTTTAGATTAGAAGAATAAGTCGCAAGAACAAAACCGTCAGATATACGGATGTGAATTTTGATGGGGAGTTAGGTTAGGAGCGAACCAATGATTTAAGAATAGACAGTGGCCCTGAAGTGGCAGAAGTATTAGAACACATGCAGCTTAAATGTATCATGTAGAGGCAAATAATGAAGAAAGAGTATATAATATATACAGAATGAAACAAAACAAACAAGTAAAACAAATGATAAGGTGGTAAAACAAAAGGAGGACGAAAGGCAGAATTGGAGATAGGCGAGAAAGTAACACAAAACAAAATGTAGAAAAATAAAATAGTATAAAATAAAGGCGAATGTAAAGTAAAACAACATAAAATCAGATGGAAGTGAAAGGTCAAGCAAAGACATAATATAGTTATTCAACATGATAACTACGAATGTGGAAGAAGTTGTATGTGTGTGTGTGTGTGTTTGTGTGAATGTGTGTGTGAGTGCGTGTGTGAACGTGTGTGTGTTTTGTGTATGTGTTTGTGTGTGTGAATGTGTGTGTGTGTGTTTGTGTGTGTGAATGTGTATGTGTTTGTGTGTGTGTGAATGTGTGTGTGTGAGAGTGTGTGTTTGTGTGTGTGAATGTGTGTGTGAGTGTGTGTGTTTGTGTGTGAATGTGTGTGAGAGTGTGTGTTTGTGTGTGTGTGTGAGTTTGTGTGAACGTGTGTGTGTGTTGGTGTGTGTGTGCTTGTGTGTGTGAATGTGTGTGTGTGTGTGAGTGTGTGTTTGTGTGTGTGAATGTGTGTTGTGAGTGTGTGTGTGTGTTTGTGTGTGAATTTGTATGTGTTTATGTGTGTGTGTGTGAATGTGTGTGTGTGTGTGTGTGTGTGTGGTGTGTGTGAATGTGTGTGTGAGTGTGTGTGTTTGTGTGTGTGTTTGTGTG
>Ga0123357_10005428_pt1 | contig 15263 bp, 13 predicted proteins | sample TergutEmb28metaG_FD_89873 | JGI IMG/M metagenome (GOLD analysis project Ga0123357, IMG submission 89873) | Embiratermes neotenicus P4 segment gut microbial communities from Petit-Saut dam, French Guiana - Emb289 P4 | ecosystem: Host-associated > Arthropoda: Insects > Digestive system > Gut ... | reverse complement strand
TCATCAGGGAGTATTATAAGTGCATGGTAAAGTTACTGAGGTTGGCTATCGTAGCTTATTTTAAGTATGATGGCAGTATGCCTGCAAGCATAGATTAGGCATTTATTAGTAAACATAATGTCATACGAGTTCAATTCCAACTTTTCTAAGCATAGCGGGTGTAACTATTGCTGCAGCAGCTCGCTTTCACACAGATATTTCCACCAAAGTTGTGAAAAAAGTGGAAATAAACCGCATCAATTACGTGTACCAAAAGAAAGAATCAAGTAAGGCAACTTGAAGAAAAGGTTGTCGAAGTGAGAGGGCTGCAACTACCAGTCCAAATGGTGTACGGGCCCTTTCCTTTTGCCGAAAGCACTATGATTTCTGTAGTGTAACTTGATATGTTGGAGAAAATTCCCGTGCCGATTTTTGAAGAAGACGTTCCTAAAGACAACCTATTCCAGCACGGCGGAAAGCTTCTGTATTTTCACATTTCAGTTCAGGTTGGACTTCTAGGATCGAAAGGTTCCATAGGAATGTGTGTGCACACAGGGACTACAAATCAGAGGCATAATAACAACCAAACAAGACGAGTAGAGTAAACAACAATATATGACACAAAGCTGCGCAGTCTACTACGCCCATACACACAGCAGGCAGATATTTATACAAGAGTCAAGATAGAGACTTTCAGTAATACATTTTGGGTCTTTCAAATAGCTTTCAGGCATAGGGACTGAGAAGTGGAAACAAATGTAAATAAGAACTGCAGGCCTACTAGGATTAAACAGAAAAGACAATGTATCTGTACCGCAATGCTGAGCCGCGTTCGCTCCTGCACTGTGCCGAGGAAAAGGAATAAATTTGTGTCTGTAACCTTAGTTATTCAGCACGCAAAGCGCATGCGCCGTACTGTCATCTGTGGCCTCTCTGGCTGTAACATATGTTTCCACATTATCTCATAAACGGCACGATTTTCGGAAAAAGTCACTAATCATAAAATATTTTGATTTCCTCTAAAATTTTTGTCTGAAGCATGTCTTATTCTGAGAAGAGCTGAGCAAGATATTGCCATAATGTACTTAGGTCTTCACGTAAAGTACCCATTACTGTTGTCAGTTTTAATGAAAGATGAATTTTCTGGACATATTTTCGAAAAATACTCAAATTTAATTAAAATCCGTCCAATGGGAGCCGATTTGTTCCGTGCGGATGGAAGAATGCAAAGACAGACAGACGGACGGGCAGAAATGATGAAACTAATAGTCACTTTCCGTAATTTTGAGAACGCGCCTAAAAATTGCTGGGATCCAACTATTCGCAATTGTACAATTACTTTAAAAGTATTTAACAATCTTTTATATAATTCCAGCTTTCGAATAATTAGTAACACGCAAAACTGCCAGGTAAATCATGTAAATGTCACATCATGACACAGAAGATGGTCTTATGGAAAACAAAACGAGTCTTATGCAGGTGTACGACAAATATCATAAAGGGCTTAACTTGGTAAATGTACAAACTGTGTATTCAGCATAACTAGAAGCCACAAGTTTGCAGTTCATAAGTTCACCCGCTATTAGAAGGTGTGCAAGTCACCTCGCAATAGATTATGCTTTTCATATCATACGGCCTGTTCGAGTCCACCACTCACACGTGTGCTTCCTTCTCATTCATCACGGTTTATCATACATCAGAGCCTACCCCTTCTTCCTACACCATACAATATGCAAACATAGAAGTCTCTCCGACCTGTGGGAAGAACGGAGAAAGTGCGTCCAATATTGAACAAGAAGGGTCTGCTGCATAGATATTTGCCTATTTAGTCTGTATGATAATAAGAGAAGACGAATAAAGGTTATTCCTATCAAAGCCTCGTAAACAAAATTTACTATGAGCCATTTTCTGTTTGAATATACCCGCGATGTGGGCTTAACCGTTTTTTAGGGCGCGGAGTTAACGTAAGCACAGTGCAGTTTAGTGTATGGGCTAAATATATAATTTTTTTTTTCTGACGGCATCCGAGTAGAGTTCAAGCCAGGGTACATTATGTGGAAGGGAGTTCGTATTTTTCATCAGTCTTCCTGGAAGAATTATGGGATTTACTTTCAAATATACCACGAATCTGCTTTCAAATCCATACCTAGTAACTGTCTGTGACTATTTCCGAGCACAATGGAGGTATGTACACTATGTGGCTTAAACTAGCGTTACTAAACAATCTAACAATATTATTACAGTACCTTTATTTTCAGCATTTGACATTCACAGGACCGTGCATCGTGATATATTCTTATAATAAAAGCCAACAAGATAGACAATTTCTCTGTTTTATTTTGCTAAAGACCTCTAACGTTTCGGAAAGATTTACTGTCCATCACCACGAGTCTTAATACTGTATTCACAGCAATTGCTAGTGATGTTAACTGTCTGCTAGCGAGGTCGGGATGGAACTGAGTTCCATCTTGACCTCGCTAACAGACAGTTAACATCACTAATACGACAAATACCAGTTGCTGTGAATACAGTATTAAGACTCCAGATGATGGACAGTAATTTTTTCCAAAACATTAGAGTTATTTACCAAAATAAAATTGAGAAATAGTGCAAATTGTTGGCTTTTATTTTATGAATTTATTTTCAAAGGGAAGTGTAAATTTCTAGATTGAGCTGTACTGATACATAAATATTATTAATTTGAGATCGCAACTACGAGTATATCTTACGGTCATCGCGTACACTTTCCTCGCTACAAGCAATTGCTCACCGACACAATCACAAGGAGATATGGAACCTGTGCACCTTCTGTCGCATTGAGTGGCAGATGACCACACGTTTTGTAAAACAAGAACTTCCTTCTTACAGGCAGCTGAACATAGTGGGATGCAGCTGAAGCAGGCAGAAGACAGTTCAGTCGTTAGCAAAAAGAGAAAGGTCCTTGAATTTCGTATTCCATGTCGTCAAATGGCATCTGTCATTATTATAGTTTCTTGTAACAAATATATTATATTTTCACTAGCTTAATAGAGAATTATAATTCGTTTTCCTCCCATGCCAGGAGAAGAAGTACGAATGTCATCTCTTATTGAAATGCCCAAGAATACAGAGTCGGAGACAGAAGCTCCTGAAAAATAAATTGAGGCATATCAAAAAGGACATAGCACTCGGGAAGATACCCTCTGTTAAAAATTCAAATGAGCAGATATATTTAGGTAACATCGCTTATAAGATTAAATGTAAATTCGTAAACCACATGAACAAAGCAGAACTGAGTTTGGGGGAGATCAAGAATAATACGTACTGTACGTAAGCTCGACAGATTATACGTAATGTGGATAAGACAAAACATTTGTTATAATAACAAATATTACAGGTAATTTCAGTCATAAGTAACATACTGGATGTGCACTGGCTGAAACTTGGTGTCACCAGTCAAATCCAAAGATATGTGTTTAAAACTCATCGAGCAAACTTTACGTTGCTATTTTCATTTGTTAACTGATTGTTATTTCTCGCCAAATATTAATATGATTATCAAATAATGGAAGATGGGTGAGAGAGACATGTGTCAAGACAAATGAATAGAGGAATTTTATGGAAAACCTTAAAGGAGAGATATTGCTTGGAACACCTAGGCCCACATGTGTGTGTGTGTGTGTGTGTTCATATGTATATATGTATAGTTGAAGAATAAAAGACCAACTTAATGTTACTTGCTATTTCATTTCAATTCTTATGTGCTCAGCATGTTTCGGATATTAATATATCCATCATCAGGAGCTTGCGACTATTCTGTTGAATTACCACATTGAACATATTGTTCTTGGTTCGATGTGTTTTGGAATTTCGGTGTAGTTGGGTTGGAGTGGTATCCGTTTTGCAGGCTTCAGCCTGCAACACAGATACCACTCCAACACAACCACACCGAAACTCCAACACACATCAAACCAAGCAAAATACGACGAATGTGGTAATTCAACATAAGAGTCGCAAGCTTCTGATAATGGATATATTAATGTCCGAAACATGTTGAGCACATAAGAAGTGAAATAAAATATCAAGTACCATTATGTATGTCTTTTATTCTTCAACTATCACAATGATGCACGGTCCAATAAACATAAGATATATATATATATATATATATATATATATAAAATCTCGCAGATTTTAAAGAAAGAGGATGACAGTTTGTCAACAGTATTTATTTGGCTTAGGATATGGACGACAGGCAGGGTTTGTGACCATGATATTTATAACCGGTGGGAACAATTATTTGGTTAGAGAATACAAAATTATTTTGTGAAATGTAGGAATACATATCTTTCCGAATGAGGGAGGTCAGAATCATCTGGTAAGGGATAAAAAAGGTCAGTTGAGTAGCAAAGAGAAGGATGGTTACAGGGCAGAGAGTGAGAAAGTGTCATATGTGAAGTAGGATAGACAGATAACAGAAGAAATAGAAGAGTAGAGGTTATAATAGGATAGAAGGTGCGGTAAGCATTTACAAAAGAGAATCCTTGTTGTTACGTATCTGCCAACGTCAAGTTTAATGGAGTCTTGAAGTTTGTTGGGACAGCCAAAGTTCGAGGGTTTGACACTTTTTCGAAATGTAAATCACGAAGGGGTGGATGCTGTGTTAGTCACGGTAGCACATTAAAATATCCAGTAGGGTACGCTTATACGGGGGTTACATTTATGTTAAGTTAAAAGATATCGCGTCGGTCATCAGAATCAACGGGGAGGAAGAATACCAAATTTTGAATTTTTCGGCCTATTACGAGACTGCTAAATTTACTAGGGAACAATCAGACTTGTTAGGTGGATTAAAGTAAGGGGGATTTTGAAACAAGGAATCTAACTTCGCTTGTTATAGCGAACGTGACACAAGTTCTTCGATTGTCGTAGGTGGAGGACGCGCATGCGTATCGCTCCATATTTAGGCCAGATTAACAGGATAAATTAGGTAAGTAGAAATTTATAAGTGTTTCTACGGGGGTACAGTTTTAAAACAAATAATATTAAATTGTACATACTCAGTATTATCAAGTTTCGGACAATATAATTTTATTATTCCTTAAAGGTTAATATGCAGTGAATACGCTACGTGAGAGAGTGATCCGTGCTACGTTTATCGTAAGCAATAAAAACCTGTACCAAATTATCGCCCAGTGACTGAAAATAAAATCACAACAGATTCTTCAGATTATCAATTCAGCAAAAATCGTATCAACAATTTATCTTCACCAAGCCCATCAAACTCAAACCACGGTAGTCCCTGAAACTTATGTCTCATGCGAACCGAATGAGTTAGAAAGGTAAGCCAGACGGTTATATAATGAAACTTTACACTGCATAAAATGTGGGGAATTTCTTGACTGCGTAGGAATTATTAGCTACTCAAAAGGACTCTATTCTACGAGTTAGTTAATATGTTTTATTTTTGTTATTTCTCAGTCAGCACCTCAGGCTACGTAGTGTTTAAAGGCCGGATTGTAGTGAATGATGAAGTAGGCAGCATGTGGAAGGAAGTGGTGGTGATCTGATTTGAGGTATATCCCGGCATAATTCTGAGGTGTGCCATCCCCGTTGTGCGTTTAAACTATATGGTGAGTTGAATTCAGTCAACAAACACAACTATAAAATACGGCTATAGCAAAACTCTGGAGGCAGACCACAACACCCCCGCCGATAAGTTCCGAAGAATAAGGAGAATAAGGAGAAGGATAAGAAGAAGATGTCAGAGTAACCAAATCCGCATAAAATACTACCCCCAACATATGAGCATATAAGACACCACACCTGCAGCCACAGGCTCCACCTAACCCCACACCTACCCATCCAATAAGATCCACATCCACATCCACACCGAGCTACCTACAAATCCATTGACATCCCACCAAATTAGCTTAGCAATAGCACGCAGAATGATGATGAGATCTCAACATCACCACGCGGTTTAGGCATATTATATAAAATTCTTTTAGCAGAAAATTGTCAGAACTTGAAGATGGCCGCTACAGGCCGAAACATGTAGTTTTTCCTTGCTAATAAACACCATCATTTAGCCATATTTTATATTTGTGTTTTTTGACTGAATTCACCTCTCGGCAGTTGTCTGGAGATCACAGGAAAGGTGCAAAACGAAATGGTCTCTATTAGACAGGTTTTTAGTCTAGAAGTCGGTAGAGTTGTGGTCATTTTTGTGGTTCATGGCACCGCGTCTCTGATTGATTGGTACCATACTCCAGAATAATGGAGATTTCAGTCGGTGCATTACAGAAATTCCGACTTACTGAATTAAGATCAGAAGCTACACCTTTACAGCCACACTGGTATACGGTTTTAAATAAATATATCAATTTATTATGCTACTCATCTCTAATACAAGGTCATTTAATACGACTACGAACTTAACTACTTGTTTACATGTTTAATAAACGTCATAAAGGGTATAAGCTTACAACATATAGCAAGAAAATGCTACGTTGTGAATTACAGGTTAACTTGAATGCAAACCGAGAAACAGAAACGTAATCGAGATGCGTGAGATTTTGAAAGCGATGTTTAGGAAGATTAACGTTTTCGGGCAAACGACGCTGTGTCGATTAGGAAGTAGCGACAGGCGTCTTCTTGGACCACATGCACTCTGAACATACAGACAACAACCCTTCTATCACATTAGCCCTTATTTGCGAGTTAACACAGCATGAAATCTCAGAATATTTAAATTCCAACGTTTGTTCTTCATTTTGCTGCATTCAGTTGATGTTGGCGTACAAAGTCAGTGTCAAAGACGTGGGAATAATAAATGAAGTGAAATATCATGACATATCTTGCGTGAATGCCTTACCTGGAACTTACCTGGGTCACCTTGTCATTATTTACGTTTGTGAAGAACCTTTGTTCCTACCTCAGGCTATTAAGTACGTACTATGGGAGGGAGGGGGGCTGATAAGTCCTTAGCCCAACCAAGAAGGAAACAAGCTCGGAAGCATGTCAGGGACGTGTGCGATTTCAACAACATCGAGACGCGAGCGGTCATAAATTTAGTTTTTTCTGTAAGGTAAGGCGCCGAAGGAAATTTACGCCATTCTGACAGAAACATTAGCTTGTTTCCTTCCCGGTCGGGCTAAGGACTTATCAGCACCCCTGTATTTAAGAGTGTGATGAACTGGAGAACATTCGGGAGAAAGTTTTAGACAAGTATCCTGTCGTTATCTTTCAGGGACTGAGGAATACCACGAAACACCTTAGCCAGAATCCTGGTATTCTCACCGCGACTAGAATCGTGCACACCATCAACCCCTCCTCAACCCCCGAACAATTCTGTAAAGTTACTGTTCCTTCCAAATTCTCGGTGACTTCCTTCTTATCTCTACTTTCAGAATTACGTAATTTCTCCCCACTTCATGTTTTATTCACTTGAAATTTTGGAGTTGTTTCTACTGACAGAACCAATGAAGTATGAAAGCCATCTTCTGTTATTCCCACTCAGAAATTACTAAGCTACATAAAATTTAATGGCGCAGCATATTAGCATAACTACTCGCGGTTTGTACATATATATGTAGCCCTGGGGTACGTGAGGAGAAGCAAGTAGAGTTTCCATGTTACTGCGCCGGCACGTCAGCATGAAGCGTCTTGAGACCTGTGAAAATGTTATGAGCGTGACGGATGTTTCGTTTGCAGAAACGTGAAACGTCATCCACAGATGACATGTTCTAATACCCAATGCGCTTGGGGAAGGTGTCATATTCTCCGATTTACATAAAGTTAACCACGGACATTTCAACAAAAGGAGAGACAAACAGGAAGTCCATGAAATGACTATCTTCTGAATTGTTCTGAAGTTTCGGACGAAATTTTTGCCTCTATTTTCAGGGTAGTTGGACCACATTCAGTCACACTGAACATGGAGACATGAGTTTCCTCCGAAATATCGATAGAAACTTGTTATACTACACGTTATAATAAACCAGAACAACGTTCTTAGAGCAGCATCCGCGTATCAAGCAACTTTTCAATTCGTCTTCATGGTATCCTGAATTTTGAGATAGAATGTTCATCCAAAAGTCTGTACCTGGAAAATACAAATCATCATATCTCACATAGCAGTAAGCTTCATTGCCACCAACGCGAGACACTCTGAACTCAAAAAGAATCAAACTGTCATTGCAATGGACACGCCGTGCAACAAATCAGTGGCCCAAAATTTTCTAGATCTCAAACCGAAAGTAAGAGTCGCACACATATCCCATCTTATTCCTTCTGTATGTGTCAATGCGTGTATTTTCTCTGTCTATCGTTATTTACAATTATGTTTGATTAGAATATTGACGACCCAGCAAATTTTTCATTATTTTTCAAAACACATCACTATATTCCCCGGTAAAGTGTGTGTGAAGCCCTCAACATAACAGAACACTTGTAGTCGATTTTGTTTGAATTACAGTGCAATTGTTACCTGCATACGTGGAATAACGAAACACGAGTCTGACATTATTTTGCCCTTGTCTGTAAAATGTTTAGTCTCTAAGAACAACGTGTTGCAGGCTGAAGTACTGCAACACAGATACCACTCCAACCTAACGACACCGAATCTCCAACACACATCGAACCAAGAACAATACGACCAATGTGGTAATTCAACAGAATAGTCGCAAGCTCCTGATGATGGATATATTCATGTCCGATACATGTTGAGAAAATAAGAAGTGAAATAAAATAGCAAATGACAGCAAGTTGGTCTTTTATTCTTCAACCACACATTCCTACTTTATCAGTTCTGCGAAAGTAGTGTATGGTTTTCATAGACTAAAAGTGTACCTAACCTACTAACAAAATAAAGATGGGATGAAAGGGCACACGTTCAGGAAGGCGGAAAAAGAGCTGGTCATCCAATGTTTCTAACCATCTGATCTGAAGGTAACTTTGGTAGACGGAATATTGTCATAAAAAGTAGACTCAAATTCTCTCTGTGGCATATGAAGCTATCTGTTTTGACCTCAGATGACACTAGTGGCGCAGTCTGGTTTCCCCTTTTCGTCTCCTTCTTACAGGAATTTGGCCCTTCAAGGAGACCTCATATTGATTGGGAGCGAGGATCTGATACTAGCAAAGTTTTGTCCAGGTGCGTTATTTGGAAATTCCATTTAGTGGGCAAATCGCTAGTTCGGCTCCCGTGTCGTCGTGTTGTAGGATAAGCTTAAATAAATTGTATTCTGCTATTTTAATTTCGCGTCACTCCGGAGATTATTTTTGTTGCAGTGTTTGTGTAATCATGGATACTGAACACAAGGATGTTAATTTTGAGCTTTTGTTAAGTAATCATATATGTTCATTTTAAGGATTATCACTACATTTCACGTCATTTCATTTAAATTTTCTCATAATTATGGTTTGTTGTTTTATAGTATGGCGCTTGTATTCCTTGGGATTCCGCGAAATGGGGTCGGAGTAAGTGAGATAGAGCCTGAGCCTAGAGAGGGGATGCATACCCACTCGATCACAAACAAAAGTGTAACATCAAAGCTCTAGAAGGCAACACGCTAATATGTTTGGAGGTTCAAATCTGTTAGTCCGATTCGAGCAGGGAATAAATTTCTTTCATATTTTGTAGTCACACCAATACTATTTATACTGCGTAGTTGTATTACTTAAAAGCACGTTTTAGACGTAACTTGTGCTGAATAGGCGAGTGGAGTGGATATTTGTTTAATATCTCGTAATTTTTATTGGCTTTCTGAATTAGAACAGACAGTGCTGAAATACAGCTCTGGACATATAACACACACACATACTTCATATTTTTTTTTCTTGACGTATACCACTTAGCGAAACACGGATTAGTATTTTAGCGAAAGAGAAAAGTCGTATTCAACGCCTGGCATCTATTAATATGATATCAAGAATCCCTGGGATTCCGTTACGGATTACATTCGTCTCGGCATTTACTGAATTATGGTTTGATACAGCTTAGCTGAAGCAATTTCAACCGAAGCGTCTGACACCAGGGTCCAGAAAACATCACTAATTTTAAGAGGAAGGCAGGCTGAACGTCTTCCTTCACTTCAGTTTAGTTATTACGAGTATCAATGGGGTTACTATCAGGCAGTATTAGTGGTCGGTCAATAACTTCGACACAGGCCTGTAAAGATAGTCATTATTAAAACACAAGGCATTCGTGAATGGAAACATTTTCTCGATAGAAGTGGGTTACACCATCGAGATAAGGCAGCCTTACAGACAGCACGATTAATTTCTTCAAAATGTGTTTATACAGAAGAACGCTTAGGTGCTCTGCTGTGCGACTGCATATTCAAGCCTCTTCGTGGGAGATCCAGCTCCAGCTATGACGACAATTGAAAGTCGTAGCATTCTGCCCGTAACTTTTAAAAGAAAATCAGCTCTACGTTGCTGAGTTTGACGTAGATTTTTCAGCCAATATGACTGTCCCATGGGAACTACTTTACTCCCTGAAAATTCTAGGTGTTTTAGACTATGTTTTTGGGTTCACGATGGCTTGTTTGCTTTGAGATCACATTTTTATTAAGTGTCGCAATAGTCGTTCGTTTCTAGCCAGGAATGTCAGTGGCAGCTTCAGATCGCCTGGAACTGATGAATGGATTCTTTTGAGCTTCGTCTAATAGCACAGCATCTTGAGAGAAGTGCAATGCGTGACGTAACCCAGTGGTGTTGGGTCTTCCAGTCTGCAAACACGTATCCGTCGATTGTTTCTTCTGTAACCTTGCTTTGGCCAATAGACTCTGGACAAACCATAATGTCCACCTGCAGTGCTTGCATTTAATCCTCCCATCTCCACCAAAGCGCAAATGCCATTGCGATTAGATCTGTCCTGATGAGCCATGGTAAGAAAGTGCAGGAGGAATACTTCGAGCTTCAGACATAAGCGTCAGAAGAAGGATTAGAAAACCCCACTCCTTGATATGGAGTGACTTACCGCTGTAATTCAAACCATAAATAAGAGCAGCCAACTTTAAAAAAAGATGACCATCAGTCATATTAAATTCTCTCCGATTCCCGTTGCATGATTAACAACTGTACTGGTCTACTTTTATTACCAACCTGATGCACAAGTTCTTTATTTTAATACATTCATTGTACTCCTGTAAATGTTTCGAACACTATTGTGCTCATCTTCAGGGGGACAATTGTATTAGTACAGAATCTGGTATCTTCCCTCTCTTTAGGTGACTGTTCGGCACACAGTTTACGAGAGGACTCTAATAGCCTGTGTACTGAACAGTCACCTAAAGAGAATGACGGTACCAGATGCTGTACTAATACAATTTGTCCTCCTGAAGATGAGCATAATAGTGCTCGAAACATGTAGAAGAGTATAATAAATTATTAAAATAAAGAATTTGTGCATCAGGTTGGTAATAAAAATAAACTATCATTCTTAGGATGCACGGTCAACCAAACAAACATTAAAAAATCCTTACTGTTTTCCAACTAAAATAAAACTTACGAAGAATGTACATATCAGTAACAGCAAATCTGTTCCTCCTCAATTTCTTGTTCGTTCCATAATTTATTAAACGCCGAGAAGAATGTGGCCGGTTGTGGAAATTCAAGGATGTTAAACATGACATTAAAAACGACCGAACTTGAAAACAGCCCTTTCAAGGAGCAGCAAACTAAATCATATTCCGTTTAAGTAAGTGATATGTCAAGGGGGGGAGGGGAGAGGGGAGAGGGGAGTTCATGCATGTTGTGCAAGTGAAGGTTTGGTCTACAGTCGCATTTCAACAGGGCCCCTTTAACTCAGAATGTCAATAAACAGCAAATCGAGGGAGTAACAAAACCATCTGCGTCATTGGTATTTGGGCCTCTTTTACAGCCATTCCTGCGACACGCTAAACTTTTGGGAAAATGTATGTGTATTTGATGTAACAATGCTGAAAGGAATAGGACTGTGGTCAGGTAGAACTCTATTGCAACTAGTAGAGGAATAAGAAAGGTAAGAAAGGAAAGAAAAATACCCAAAATTTTTATTTTAAAAATGATCGGTTTGTGGCATCTGCACTCAAGAGGTTAAGGCTATTTGTTACATCTTTAGGCAAAGCTGCTTCCGTAAAAGCTTTAGAAATCAGTAATCATATACGTCACTGAAATAAAAAATGTTATTGAATTTTAAGGGAAAAGAAAGTTATTTTTAAACAGATAAGTGAAAAATTAACAACAGAAAATTATTTTTTAAAGATTTTTTACCCTTCGTATGTACTTAAAGACTCTTTAGAGACGAAGCGCAGAATGCGTTATTTAAAGACCCAGCCCGTACCGCGCTGTAAACACTTTTCATCTCGGTTATAAAAACCAATTAGTTTATAGTGTAAGTGGCACAAGTCGCTATTGGTTCTGAGATAAATACAAAACACATACATGCAGTGTGGGCAGAGCGTACAGTTGTTGAATGTTAAAGGTTAGAAAGTTTTATTTTTATTTCACGAAAACAGAAACTGACAAAAGCACTTCTAGAAATCTGTTTTAAAATAAAAGCAATACACACAATTCACAGATCAATGAACAACTAAAAAAGACAGTGAAGTTATGTGTAAATAGCTAAACCGAAAATTAATGTCAAGAAATTCATATTTATTATTTTTTTTAGTGGCGATCTGATATCTACATTGTTAGAGATATGAGTGGCGGGTTTATGATATACCACTCTTCGTAATTTTGAAATAAAATGTTAGTTGACAAAACGTTTTGTACGTTACTTGTACAGTTATGTTTAATATTTCTTTACTAGTGACAGACTAGGGAAACATAGTGTTAAGAGGTATCAGCTGCGGATTGTAAGAAAATATCTTTCCGGTTTGGTATTAATATTCTTTCTTCAGTATTTATTGGTGTGGTTGTACCAATGTTACATTCCCCGTTGCGGATTATTATTTTGTTGGTCCGTTTGGGATAAGTGGTAAATTCCTAGTAATTATTATCTCTCCCACTTAGTTTAATATGAACACCCAAAAATGTAACCTAGAAAGGGAGATACAAATCCAAAACCAGTTGAATACGAATAACTGGAAGAAATCCTGAGGCATGAGGAATCTGATGTAATAAAAGAACTGAGGGAACCTTGTGTGCAGTTCTGCTCATCGTCAGAAGAAGAATATAATATCGAGGAAACCGAAGGAACCCAAAATGTATCAGTCACGTGACAACTTGGTTTCCGCCAACAAAGCTGCTGCAGTAAACACTTCATCTAAATTCCAAGAAGGTAAATCCATCTAGCTGCTAAAGAAACCAGCTGCGAAGACCAAATAACTTGGAGGATTAGTAGAATGGTTATTGCAGGGGATGCCGAAGTCCTCAAGAGAGGAACCGGTCCTTGTGCCACTCTGTCCGCCACAAAGCCCACAGAGAAAGGCACGGAATCGAGCCCCCCCCCCATCTGTGCCAAAACCCAACGTAGTAATCCAAGAAATGCTGCACGCACAGTCTTAGAATATAGCCTGGTGGACCAAACTTCTTCTGCGACAGATCGTCGGTTGCTACGCGCGTCGTTAGAGTCACAAAACGCGCCAGTTGGCTTCGCAATATCCTTCCGAACCTCTGTCTGTCCGTCCACCAGGCCGAATGTAGCACTTCCGTGAAATTTGTTCTTGGGGTACTTTAAAAAGAGACTGAAGAGAAAATGCAAATTTTATTTAAATGTAACAAAATATCAGTGCCTTTATATGAAGAAAAAGTACCTTTGTTTTGCCGGCTAGATAAATTCCTCGTAAGAGCATTATTTTGCAACACTTAGTATTTTTATATTGTTTTCAGTCACATGCATGTAAACAGTACGCTACGAACACATTGTTACCTTCCCATTTCAAGAACGTTGTACGTACATTCCCCACCTTTTTTTATCTCCCACTGTAATGTGCTAGTTGTTATTCCGTTAAACGTAGATGCCTGATACCATTATCGCCTTTTTTCACGAGTTTTATGGCTTACCTCATATTTTAAATGCTTATTTTTGTCAAAATGAAGCACTAAATTTTCGTATGTACTTTCGTTGCGTGCCTTCGCAAGGCATAATAAATAAAAACCTGGATACATATCCGCCAAAAGAATATTAAAAATCGTAAGGAAACTGTATACATATCACGCCTCACTTCAGATCCATATAGACAGGTGTCTTGGGTGGCGTCGTATTTATCCTTTCAGAATTCTTAGATCTGTGCCACCTTCCGACAGAGAAATGCCACACTTCACTCCACAGCTTACAGATATTCTGTATCGGTGAAACCTACATGAATTTATTTATAAATCCTGTAATAGAGCATTCAAAATCTCATACATTTCACAAACAAATTTACTGAACGCAGTTAAACACGACATATTAAGGTCCTATGGATTCGCGAGGAAGATGACTTTATTAAAAATTAATATTTTTGTGACTGAAACACGTGTGACGAACCTATGATAATCGCAAGACTCAAATAAATCTATTTTATTTCCGGTATATATCAATCTGCTGCCTTCTCCACTGTACTGCCACTGAATGTGGATATTCCAGGCTTCAGTAGCTGAAGCCTGCCACACGGATACCACACCAACCAGCCACACCGAAACTCCAACACACGTCGAAACAAGAACACACAATCCGTGTGGTGATACAATAGAAAAGTAGCAGGCTCCTGATGATGGCTGTATTAATGTCCGAAACATGCTGAGCATAGAAGAAGTGAAATAAAACTTAATAAATTGTGACATCAAGTTGGTCTCTTATTCTTCAACTAGTTTTCGCTCATTAGCCAGGCAATTATCAGTCATAAACAATGTCAAGAGACTTCCTAAAAAGCGTACAAAACCCTTATATGTTGACGTTCCTTTACAGCCCGTGCGTCCTACCGTCTAGGACGCTAACCTCCAAACGTTGCATTTAATGTATTTATTCAACAAGTATAACAAATATAGTTACTGAATATTTTAAACATGGTATATACTCTCTGTTTTCTTCTCTTCAAAATGCAGTTTGTTTCATAAATCTAACGTACTTGGTTCCTGTTTTATTCACATTTTATATACAGGATGTGCTAAAATTAAAAAAATAATTCCGGTGCCAAAAGGTGACTTTAGGCAATTTAACACTTTTATACCTAAGGCACACTGCAGTCCCCTTCTTCGCAGTATCGGAATCGACATTATAGGGGAAACTGAGCCAATGTTTCTGGCAAATACCGTATGCTCAATATGTGGACCACTCCATACTTTTCCAACGTAGTAAGACTTGCGTATATCAGATTTTGACTTTTTAC
>Ga0123357_10005426_pt1 | contig 15266 bp, 8 predicted proteins | sample TergutEmb28metaG_FD_89873 | JGI IMG/M metagenome (GOLD analysis project Ga0123357, IMG submission 89873) | Embiratermes neotenicus P4 segment gut microbial communities from Petit-Saut dam, French Guiana - Emb289 P4 | ecosystem: Host-associated > Arthropoda: Insects > Digestive system > Gut ... | reverse complement strand
GGTGTGGTTGGTTTGGAGTGGTATCCGTGTTGCAGACTTCAGCCTGCAACACGGATACCACTCCAAACCAACCACACCGAAACTGCAACACGCACTGAACCAAGAACAATACGACCAATGTGGTAATTCAACAGCATAGTCGCAAGCTACTGATGATGGATTTATTAATGTCCGGAACATGTTGAGCACATAAGAAGTGAAATAAAATAGCAAGTGACATCAAGTTGGTCTTTTATTCTTCAACTATCACAATGATGTATGGTACAATAAACATAAGATTATTACCGTTAAATTTATTGATAACATATTTAATTCGAATAGTGTGCAGGTTACAGATGTTACAAAAAATATGCATTTTCCGAAACACGAACTTTATGATGATTGATATTACAATTTAAAATAAGGTGTCTATTGTCTTTAAAGAAAGTATATCAAACATTCCCTTAGACAAAATCTTCATTTTAACCGCACATCAGCTAAAAACTTTTCTTGTTCATTGTATTAATCCTAGTAATGTATAGGGCCTCTTACTATTATGAAAGCTCTAAGAAATGTTTATAGACCTATTCATTGCATTGTGCTATTTCAATAGTTTCTATCGCATACACAATGCCTTTTTTATGACAATGTAAAACCTACTTCTGATAATCTTATGAATTTTATCTGCTCTCGTAGCGTCTTTCACCCCTCTGTAGCAAGGGTTACACAAGCTTTATACACAACGCAAGCCATGCTCGATAGCCTAAACAATTCATACGCCTGCATTGTGTTCGTGAGAAGCTTATGAATATGCCAAATTGGAAGACGCAGATCTGCCAGAATTGATATGTATTTTGAAAGCTAAGAAACTAGCCGACATTTCAGAAACGATTTTACTCTCTTGAGCAATACCTCTTAAATTACTGCAGTCCGGAATAATAGGCTCTTTATCAAAATCCTTTAAAACGTTTCTAAAAGAACCTTTCCATAGGGATTCAATAGAATGTTTTGGTCGTTCGAGTGGTACAGCTGTTGAAGGCTCTTCATCACTTCCACTTCCACAGAAACTTGAAGTACTATTTCATTAAATTGCATCCGTTTCAAATAATGCTGAAGACTGTGGGAGCATTTCGATACACGCACGCACACACACACACACACACACAGGAATGGTGACGCGAAAGAGATGGAGTGGGGACCCGTAATACCAGGTAGCATCCGATAATTAGAGTACTTATATCCTTGGAGTTGCTGTTTGGTAGTGACTGAATGCGTGTGTTGGTTTACAGTGGCAAAGTCGCGACCGTCACTGCAGCACGCCGTATGCTGTCAAGCCACAAAAATGGATACTAAAACTGGTGCTGTGTAAAAAGTGGTCAAGTGAAAGCCACTAGGAAGAACATCGGTTGTAAAGACTTTAGTACAAATAAAATATTTTTTTTTCGCTCGCTGTACCAACGGGTGTAACATGAAAAAGCTCTGCATGTTCACACACACACACACACACACACACACACACATACACACGCACACACAGTTAATGCACTAGTCAATTTTCTCTTACGGATTTCAGAACACCGCAGTTGATTTTCCCCAGTATTAAAAAAATAATCTTTATAAAGCAGACGTACTGTGCTCTCTCTGAGCTAGAAAATTTATATTTAATATAATTTAGATTGAAGTATTTAAAAAAAAATATATACACGTAAATCTCATTGTACAAGAACTGCGATTAAGCTTTTAACATTCTTCGAAGGACAAAATATGTGAATATGTAGAACCATTGATTGTATAAGCCAAAATTGGTAAAATCCGACTTTAGAATCTCTTAAGCCCTACTAAATACTGTGAGAGCATTTGTTAAAAGCTAACAATGCACTGTCCATTTATCATGTTGCGGGCACAGATTTAATCCTTTCAGGTTTGAAGGCGGTCTGAATAAAGTTCAGATCCCACATCACAGGAAGCAAAAGCCTACACTGTCCATTTTAATTTCCATTCGGCTAATGGAGGCTTAGAAAAAGGCACTTTTCGCGACTATTCGAAAAGCGACTAAAAACTATGGCTGTTTGTTCTGAGTACTGAATGAAATACTGGAAATAACATCAATATTTTATATTTAATCCAGACGGGCTACACGAAAACCATTGCTCACTGAAGGCTGAAGGCCAGTTGTTGTGCCATTTGTGTAACGTCCTAATAAAAGATCAGTTTGTTTTATCACATAACACACTTTGCAATATTACAGCATATGTTTTAACAGCAATAATATATATTGAAAAAAAATTACAAATTTCCTTCAGTCACAATTTTGTTATATGTACATATTCATTTTAATAATATATGCTACATACATTATTAAATAAAATATAGTAAATTTGTTATGTCTACGGAAAATTATAATTTATTGTTAGCTAATTATAACACCACGGGCTGTTATCTGATCAAAAGAATAAAGCGTCTATTGCATTCGAAATAAATAAATAAATAAATTCGCTTTTGAACTAGCTAGGAAGAAAAAATAGAGTGGTTTTAGTAGGAAACCCTTTAAAAAAGCTACCATTTGGAATTCCTAGACGTATAATTGAGGATAAAATAGAAATTCACTTAAAGAAATATTGTAGGACGGTGGGGATTGAATTCTCTTGACTTATGACAGTGACAGGTTTCGGGATATCTGGACAGTCTGATGAATACTTGTCTTTAATAAAATGCAGGTAATTTCCTACCTACTGCAGTCTGTGACTATGCCATCTAATGTCTTCTAATTAATAATTTTCTTCAAAAATTGTGGGCTGGCATATTACAATTATACATGATCTCTTCCATGCGCATTATAAGCGCCATTCATCGTAATGTGACTGAGTGAATGATGTTACCACTCGTTACACATAACGAATTTTATTTACCGTATTTACAACCAGTAAAATCACACAGTTTGTGAAGGATTACTTACTCAAAAGATTATACTGACGACATGTTACTGCAATTTGGAAGTTACGCAAAATATTTTATAACCATAACAGAAATATTTTCACACATTCTTACGTGGCAATAAAAATTCACACAAGAATGTTTACTCTCTTAAATATTTATGTTAAATAATTAAATTAAATTAAATTGTATTCTCCATAAAGTTCTGTGTACTTTTGTCTGTCTTTCCTGTAAAGTAAGATAAATTTCTCTCCACACTTTTCTCTTTAAAATCCCTTCGTATAATCCTGATTCATATCGCAGATAATTCTTATTTTATTTTTATATCGGCAAACACCTGAAATTTATAGAAATTAGTTGAGTAAAGAGAAAACCAACTTGATGCCACTTATTTTATTATTTTATTCAATGTTCATTCAATGCTCAACATGTTTCGGATGTTAATACATCCATTCTCAGGAGCTTGCGTCTTATTTGTTGAGTTATTTCATGGGTTGTATTGCTGAGTAAAGAGAAAACCAACTTGATGCCACTTATTTTATTATTTTATTCAATGTTCATTCAATGTTCAATAAGTCGCAAGCTCCTGAGGATGGATGTATTAACATCCGAAACATGTTGAGCATTTAATGAACATTGAATAAAATAATAAAATAAGTGGCATCAAGTTGGTTTTCTCTTTACTCAACTATCAAGATGATGCACGGCCCCATAAACATATGATTATAGAAATTAATGTTATTCCTTCACTTATATTCCGCGTATTCCCATGTTAGCACATCGACATTATAACCTGGTTAGTCCTTTCTCGGCTAAGGATTACGAAGCCGTTTTCTGTTACGAGTACGGAAAACTATGGGAGGTTACTATCATAATCGTGATTAATGTGCTGGTTGTATTATATTCATATTTGATAAACAGTCTTGCACAACACGACTTACACGTCTATAAGTAACCAGTTGCGTCCCTTGTGTCACGCCATCCTCAGACCCATGTAATGTCAGGAACCTTACCAAGCTCATACAAAACCTGATACACATACGAGTGATAGAAATCTCATTCCTATTACAAATAAGTCATATTGCATATGTTAAAATGCAGCATAAAATTGGCTGAAAATAAAAAGAGTAATATTTTTGTAAAACAACATTATTACAAAAAATATTACTTGCTGTTATTTTGACTGCAACCTATTGCGAACCTAATATTACAATAAATTCTGTTGCTTCGGTGTATTCAACGCTGTATTATACAGTGTGGTGTGCGCTGGAGTGAGCATGTACCGACATGTTGCATCTGACACCAATAAGATCCTTAAGTTTCTTCTCGTATCTTATCCAAGACAATGAAAAATACACAAAACCACGATAGCTGAATGTTGCTGTTGTTAGGCGAATGAGCTTATTTTTTAAGTGTCTGTTGGGCGAAGTCCAGGAAGCTAGCAGTGTTCGGTATGTAGTGTATTTGTTTTACGCCAATTTGCGTTAACTCTGCCGGACAATTTACACCCTTCACTAATTTGAACCTTTTTCTAGCTGTATTCTATTAAGCTAAACTCTTATTTCTGTTGGAAACGTAAATTTGAATTTACGCCTATTTTATTTAAGCTAACTTTTCAGGCATGTAACTGGGGAGTAAAACGAATTCCGGGTGAAGATGTAGGCGGACTGGCCCTTTTAACTGTGTGTGTTGAACTGATACTAATATTACTATGATATCTCAAACACAGGACGCGAAATACTCAAAAGTACAATTGGCATGTAAATTTTCTGTAACATTTGTTTTGCTAACATTATTTTTCCAAAAAAAAAATGAATTACGTATATAATTACTGTGGGCTATCTAACCGTGACATCATACGCCACATAGCACAATGTTACAGTACGCATTATCCTCTCAACTTCATGTCTAAGTATCCTTACAAAAAACTTAATCAACGAGTGATGTTCAAGTTTTAAAGGCCTCGAATTATCCACGCAGGTAACGTGGATATTACAGCCAACGTAATTTGAAGAGACTACTCAACTACGCAGCTGGCGTTTGAAATAAAACGTGTCATAACTACCGACCTCTTGATATATCTACAAGTGCATTATGCTGACTGCAGTACATTGTATTATTATGACCATTGAAGCGATTACGCACAGAATACTTAATTATCCAAATGCGGCAAATCCATTAATCGGATTTCATGCGATTTCGTGTATTTTTCCGCAAACCATTATGGCTTCAAAACTGCTGAAGTATTGTCATATCAGATGTCACATCCAGATCTCACTGCGCAACATATTAAAGGCAAAACAGGCTATAACCCTCTGAAGTCTGTATCGTATGTAAATACGTATTACAAAAATTCAATTTCAAACTCAATGGAAACACCGACAATCTCTATTACACGAAAAATCAGTTAGTTCTCTTTAGCGAGATGGTTATTCTTCCTTCTGTGAATCATAGAATTCGTATAAACACATTGTGTTGGCAAAATGCAGAGGAATGTATTGTTAAAACGGGATATACAGATAGTTACCACTGTTATCCGAAAAATAAAAGCCAACTAGATGTCACTTATTATTTTATTGTACTTCTTATAGGCTCAACATGTTTCGAGCACTACTATGTCCATCATCAGGAGCTAGCGACTATAATGTTGATTACCACACTGGTCGTTTCGTTCTTGGTTTGCTGTAGGTTGGAGTTTAGGTGCGGTTAGCCTGGAGTAGTGTCCGGGCTGCAGTCTGCAGTCTGGACACTAGTCCAGCCTAACCGCACCTAACCTCCAACCCACAGCAAACCAAGAACGAAACGACCAGTGTGGTAATCAACATTATAGTCGCTAGCTCCTGATGGTGGACATAGTAGTGCCTGAAACATGTTGAGCCTATAAGAAGTACAATAAAATAATAAGTGGCATCTAGTTGGTTTTTATTCTTCAGTTATCACAACGATACACGGTCCAACAAACTTCAAAGTTATCATTGTGTTTCAAAGGGTTAATTTTATTAAGACTTGCGTACATTTCCCACACAAACATCATAATGTCCTGCCAAAAAATAAATTTTAAACTTTCGCAGCTGTCCAGTTCAGGTCAAAGTTTTTTGAGGATAAGGTGCTGCGTCACTGAGTGAGTGGTATCAGACGTTTCGAGACAGAGTTGTCTCATCTTCATTTCTTCATTGGCCATTCGACTTTTGAAGACGGTAAAAGCAAGCTATCTCAAGGTCTCGAACATCAACCTCCCAGCAACATGAGGCCATGTACCGTCAGAACAAAACCAGAAGTAATAATTTTAAATACGTTTATTCCCCACAACATTTTTCAGGTACGTAAAAATATTTAAACACTAGAACATTATGCTCTCTGTGTTAATTTAACAAAGAAGAATTTACAAACGCATGTGGTTCATATACAGGGTGGCGCAAAAAGAAAGCATGTTTTTGAAATGGGTAGTAGCCGGGAGAGTTTCTTTCTTTCGGATTACCTCAAATCAAAAGTCTGCGTTCGAAAACCTCATACAGTCGACGATCTGAAAGTTTCCATTCGCGAAGAAATTGCAACTGTGCCACAAGAAATATTAGTAAATGTGACGCAGAACTTTGAGGAGAGGCTTCGGACGTGTGTACGGCAAGAAGGACGCCATCTTTCTGATATAATTTTCCGTAATTGAGTAATTAATGTAAGCAATCAAAACTGCATTTATTACAGGTTGTTTTGGTGTTAACATAATTTTTTTATATTGAAAGTAAAAAAGTTAAAATTATTTGAAAAAATGCTTTCGTTTTGCGCCACTGTGTATATATTGAACGGACCAGATTACTTGTTAGCTGAGTTTCTTAACACCGTACATAGCTGCAGTTAACACGACATGCTCACTATTAGTCTTACTTCAGAAGGTTCAAGGCGGCGTTACACTTGTTCCAATAACATTTAGGTCCTACTCTGTTGGAAGTACAGAGTTTATTGCAGTGTGTTGACAGATTACACTGTCACTCTTCCATTCATCTCGCTGTCTTTGATGTAAATTATTTGGTGAGACTGTTTAACAGTCCAATGCCTTACATTTTTCAAAGTAAACAGAAATGCACTACGATTTGTACAACAGTGTTTTTGAAACGGATCGAAAGTGCATACGCAATCCTAAAAATATCACTGCAATATGGACGAAGAAGAATAAGAAATGATGGAGGCACATTTGGGGAGCCATGTTAAGGAAGAGCTATAAGATCTTTAACATTTTTCAAAGAAGGACGTCTTTAAATTAGTATATGGTTTGGCCTAGGGCATACACACACCTCCTAAACTTAATAGTGAAAACAGCCCGCTGGAGAATATGTTTACGTCTTTTATAAGCAGGCATACTCAGGTATTTGTTCCAAATGCTGTATCCACAAGCAGGAGTCAGAAAATGTCAGTTTTCATAATTCCTTTCAGAACTAGATAATGTGATGTAAAAATTTGCTTTCGTCCGTCTCGCATATTCAGTGCAGATGAAATGATAGTATCATACGTCCAAGCTAACCGCAAAGTGCTTTTATGTGGCAAAAACGAGCGAGTCAGTTGACATCAGGAGAGGGGATTCGGGGTTTGATATGAGTGATCTCTTTGAATGTCACCGGACAATTTACTCACCCCTCTCCCTCTTGGGTATTCCATAGAGCAAACATTGCCCACAGACTCATGATATTTACACCTCCTATCGCTATAACCGTTTTTAAAAAAATTGCGTGGATGGAAGGTGACATTTTTCTTGTCTGGTGACGCTGAGTTACAATTCGTCAGATAATTCTTTTCCTTCTGATCCTGGGTGGCCAAGGTGATCATGAGGATCTTCAAGTTCTTTGTCTTGGGCGAATTAATAATGTGTGTATCCTGTGTACTCCACCTTATAAGTTCCCATATTACACCTTTTGGAGAGGAATTCCAAGAAAACCCTCAAAGGTGTATATTCCGCAGCTTTGGTCGTCAGGGACGAGAAGAAATCCCAGCTCCAGAGTAAGGCACAGCAGGATTTGTAGAGTGCGGATGGCAAGCAAATGTTTACTTATACCAAGAAATGTCTGTGAAGTGTAAACATTTTTAACAATTTGAATTATCTGCCTTCTCAAGTGAAGGACAATTCTCAGACTGTAATGGTCAAAACTGTTGAAGATGACTTGACCAAAATTCACACCCTCTGAACAAGCCGTGTCACTGACAGAAGGTCTGGAGAAAATTACACCATTTTCTGATGGCAGGCAGCATAATCAAACACAGAAATAAAGCACACACACACACATACACACACAGGGATAAAAGTGAACTAACAGCCCAGGTTCCGTAAAGAATTAGGTGAAGGAGAAACAAGCCAGCCAATTTAAGAAATGACAAAACATCAAATGGAAAGTAGGTCAGCTACGTAACAAAGAGTCAGACTGGTAGACTGCACTTCGAAGAAAGAGCCACACCTGAGGCATAGCATATCTCACGGCATTTCATATGTGAAGAGTCATTTGCTGACGATTGAATACAGGATATCTGACAGAAAGACTAGACCAACTAAAATTGTAATAAATTTTTATTCTGTGCCAATAGCTATTTATGTAAATGTGGATGTGTGAGTTCGTGCTAATTTTAAGTGATTAAAGAAAAAAAGAATTAATTTATATACGGGGTTAAGGATCGAAATTTAATGGTACACGCGTAGGCCTGTATACTGATTGAGTCTTAAAATACACCATCAACATGGAAGAAGTTTTAGCTATACAAATTCATGAGTTGCACAATGCAAACAAAAATATTTCTCGCCCAGAACTGGCAGCGTCTTCTGTAAAACTAGTTCCCTGTATATTTTCAAGTACTCATCTATTCCTACGCGGTTTAACACATTACATATCACTCTCCACTCCTTGAGCTATTCTCGTACAAAATCTCGCTAGCACAGACACACAAATACAAACGTAATTTTCATTCTTCTCCTTTGCCACCACACTGGGGTTTATAATGCAATATCCCTTTCACAAAAAATTAACTATTTCATAGTTTAATAACAATGTTCATGAAATCTTCCCCTTCTGGGATGTTAGACACCCTAGGTTGGTAGTTTATTACGGACGTTTCGGGACTAGATATCGACCCCATTTTCAAGGGTCAAGCAATCCAAAAAGATGGAGCCGATAGGTCACGTCACTTACTAAGTAACGATCGACGCTGCGTAACATTCCAGAAGAGCAAATGCCTTATTTACACCGCCGGGGAAGCTTTAAATCACGAACAATACAAATATTTTCGCCTGCTAGTTACCTAAGTCGAAAGTGCCAAAAGTTATACAAATTGAGTGAAAAAAGGTACCATTAGTCCAGTAGGTTTAATTAAAAATACAAAAAAGACAAAAATTTGAAAAAGGACGCTTATTTGGGCGTTAGAGGTGATTCAACGATATGTGTGTGGCGGGGGGGGAAGCTATTGGTTGAACATCGAAAACTGAAGGAGAAAAAACATGAAAACCCGATGACATTGGTTCCGACCTCTCTCATTCATATTTGTTGGTGACGTTTGAATTTCAAACAAGTTCGAAAGGAGAACTCAGCTGTAAGTGCCTATATGAATGCACGATTGATTATGACAGCAGAACGTAAGCGGCATAAGGGACACAGCAATGTCTGAAGTTCTGTGAATACGTACACGTATTTGGAAACCGTGTGCGGTCAAGTGCGTGTGGCTCCAAACAAAGTTTTGGCACTTGTAAACTTCCTGGTTTCAGAGCACTATTACATTTATTCTGCACAGTGTTGCGAAGTGTATCTACCGACAGGAAGTTTTAAGGGTAAAGTGGACTGATTGAATTGTGCTGCTTAAAATGTCTTGTTGGGGAAAATAGAAATGCATGTATTTATGTAATAAGAAACAACAAAGTACAAACTTTTTACATTAATGTTTTAATTTAATTATAGTGCTTTCGACATTTGCCTGCATGTTGTATTATACCATATCGCTGTATTAGTTTTGTAACTTTTTATCTAATATGTTCTTTTATTGATATATTTGTTTTGCTTGTTGGGCAATAACAAATTTTACTTCTTTTGAACCGTGCATTGTGATATACCTATGTAATGAACGCCAACAAATATTACATTAAATTAAATTACAACATTAATGCGAAAAGTGTGCATTTTGTTGGTTCTTATTACACAGTTATATCGCAATTCAAGGTTCAAAAAACGTAAACTTCATGCAGGGTCTGATGAGAACGCGTGAAAAACGAAACCTCTTAGACGGACTGGTATATGAGTGATGTGAGGCTTAAACCGCGGTGAAAAGATCTTCGAAATTCGGGGGTTTTACGCAGAGTAGATGTTTCGGACAACATATCGGTCCCATCTTCCGAAGTCCAAGAAGTTGTGACCTATAAGTTGTCACGAAACGCCTGTAACTGACTACCAATCTAGGGTGTGTACTATTCCAGAAGAGCGAAAATCGAACTAGAAGTAGATTGGGAGATATTATTAAAATGTATCTGAAAGAGGCAGAAAGGGATTGGTTGGTGTGGTTTACGACAAGGAAAAGAGACACGTCCTTGTTTATGCGATATTAATCTTTCGAATTCCATAAAGGGGGGGGGGTAATTCGTTGCTTATCTCAGGAAATATTACTTTCTCAATCAGCACTCTACTAACTGGAGTTAGTTAATTGGTCCTTGAATGATATGAAAACATAAGAGTAATTAATAGAATATTGTGGAACTCGATGGATCTTACTTCACCGCTTACCAGAAACCTAAAACAAGGTCACTGTTATCATATGACAATATTTAACCATTTACCTGCTAATGTGGAGAATATGGTGAGCTCCGAATAATGCTAGCAAAGGGCAGATGGGATTTAACTCGACATTTAAAGGGTTAAGGAATGTGAGAAAAAATATTTCTGAGTTATGTGTTTGACTGTTCACCGGAAGGTGCAAGTAAGGGAAAAACACGTATAAATTTGACTTCGAAAGATAGCGGCTTGAAAAATGGAGACTGAGAGAAGATGCTACTGTGCAAAAGTTTACATAAATATGGTTGGAGGACGTAGATGGAAGGTACCACTTTGGAAGAGCAACAGATGGACTGCAGGATTATAGTAAAATGGATTTTAAAAATATAGTACATACTCTTTGTGACTCTATTATATTTAGGAACATATGTTTTGTGAACTTTTCTATTCCATAGTATTTGAAAGAGGAAATCATCATGAGACAGTGGATATATTCCCGTCCTCAGTTATAAGGGTGAGGAGGCATGTACTGAATTGTGCAAGGTAATGATAAACACACATTACACGTAGCTCTGGACAAGATTTGTCAGTTAAATATCTGTATATGCACTTTGCATCAGGGATCGGACCCATATCACGAGGTGCCTCTGCCACTTCTAATCTGAGGGCGGAAGTAGATGAAGTCCAAGAAACATTTTCTTCGCTTCTAAACATGACGCAATGATAATTCCAGAACCCACATACTGCTCAATGTAACACACTTATATAACCGTGAACGTGTAACATTCAATTCATTAATTTCGTTAATGCCTGGAACTGGTTTCGGATTCCTTTAAAGGCAAACAAATTTCTGTAAAACATAAAAAGTATTACTTGCTTAGGACGGACTCTGACCTGCTGAGATATTTAATTAACTGTAATATTTCAGGATTCAAATTTGATACAATTTCGCTTTTCCTTCAAAAATATCCTAGTCCATTGCTACTCTCAAATGACGGATACGCAAGTGGGATGCACGCAGGAACATAAAGTCGGCACTACAGAATTTTTTATTACGAATTGATGAATCACACATAGCCCTTAAAGACCCTACTACTAGTACCTCACCAACTCACTCACCCCCACCCTTTTTTACCCCTTACTCGCAGCTGCACACTCCTTCACCCCATATAACACTTCTAGCCCTTTCCCTTCTCTTCAAAAATCACTTGCGTACTAGATTCGTTCTTTGTCTGGGACTTCTTTATATAGAGTTGTTATATGGGGTGGGCGAAATCACAAACGAAGTTAGGTATTTGAAAGAAATCGATGAAGAAACACAGGGAAAAATAAAGAAAGGAAGAAGGAGTATGAGAAAGGAGCGAGAAAAGGTAGTAATTATGTGGCAGTTAGCATCTTCTTTTTGACTCATAATGGCAATATCATTTGACATGACGTGGAATGTTGGGACAGTTGCAAAATTACTGATGGGACAATAAATAAGAAGAAAGATATGATAAAGTAGTTTCAGGAACAATCACGGATTTTTTCCGAAGACAGTCAACGAAAGTTTTTAAAAAGATAGCCGGTATTCCGACCAAGAATTAAACTCCGATATGCCAGCTACTTTATATTAGAAGCCAATAGGCTATTATTACATTAAAACTTGATTCTCAAGCTAAATGACACTGCGCACCCATTAGTAATGATGTGAATATGTGAAAAATAAGAAAGAATGACTTTACACAATTGCGTGGTGTCTTGACGATGATGTAACAGCTGTGATGTCTTGTCACTTTTTGAACTTTCTCCATCTTCCTGCTTTTAAAATTCTGCTTTCCTGAACTTCAGGATAGGAGATTTATAATTGCTTTGCTGTCGAGCCAAATGTGTAGATATTCCCCTCTGTTTTTCCGAGTACGGGGACCGATCATGACTTTGATGGGCTGTGTAGTTCTTACTAGGGACATGGAAAGAAAGACAAAACACAAAGAATGAATGATTCCAAGTAAATTACGTTTAGATAAACTTCAGCCTATAAAACGTTAATCCGAGGAACAAGCCTTTAGGTGCATACTTGAATTTACATCTCTATAGTGTTACAGAAAACAGGAAACTGGCATACATAAAGAAGGTATCGACGCCAGTGAAAAATGAATTTGCTGCTTCTGGAAAAAAAATATTGAGATAGCGGGGAAAATAAGCCGGCACGGACTTACCCGCTCTCCTTTCAAAAATTCTCAGTACACAAAAAATATTTAATGAGGAAGCCAAATAAATCATAAAAGAGGATACTGAAAACCAACAGATGTAGAAAAAGAGGAAATTAACTGAGATTAATAAAACAAAAATCGCTATATAGTGAACAGATAATAACAGAAGATCAAAGTTCTGTCAAACTGAAAACTGAAATAATTCAGACGTTTTCATGTAATATTTTTCAGTTCGGGGTAGCACTTTATACTACACATGTACCTGTATTTTGAAAATATTATTACTTGGTTTCACTTATATGTAAAAACATAAAATGCTATCGCTTTATAATTACGTCAAGATTTACGAATTATATTTAATTTAATGGACTGCAAGAAGATGGTTGCTTATAGCCGCAACATGTTGCAGGAGTTTGCGAATTAATAGGTATAGTGTTACACCCACTGACCGTCTGTTGCTTAATATATAAATAAATAAAGCAAAGTGATCCCGTTACAGGCCCGGTGTGGCCCAGAGGGTGGGTAGAGTTATAGCTCTACTCCTCCATGACCGCAGCACTAGAAGGGGGTGAGTGGTCAGCAGCACGCCTCCGCCGCACTTTACCCCAGGGAAAGACCTGGTACCTATTTTACAGGAGGCTGGGTGGGCCCCAGGGAGGGTCTGGATGGGACGGGAAATCTCGTCCCTACCGGGATTCGATCCCGGACCGTCCAGCCCGTAGCCAGTCGCTGCTTAATATATAAATAACCCGGTTTAAAAGGGAGGAGAGCAACTGATCAGACATGCCGAATTCACGTGATTTGAGTGTTTCAGTATAAATGGTCTTGGCTGTGTGAAGAAAAGATTTTTCACAGAATTTACCGTGATGTACAGCAACTTTACAGATCAGTCGGTACAGGTTCTACCAGCCAGCTTACGTCACTCCCTTACCTTCATCATTCATCGTAACGAGTTTTAGTTGATGAATTAAACTCCTGATCAGATTATCCGCACCTAATGTTCTGTGTAATATGACAGCCAGTGTAATACCAGTCCATAATTCATATGGCCTAATCAACAAAGCTATCTGATATTTCCATTTTTCCACGCTTTGTGAAGTTATCATTATGGTCCAATCTGTCATGCGGATAAACATACGTTCAAAGATGCACGGCATTACAGCTAGATGCTAATTTATTTGAACGCAGCGCACTGTGTAACAATATTTACCAGTTCTGAACGACTGCAATAACAACAGTATTGCTACCAAATTACTAATACTGCTGCTGCTACTGATAGCAGCAAAGGATTTTTGTTTTTGAGCGCGTTCGCAAAATTGCGAAAAGTGACTATTAGCTTCGTCATGTCTGTGCGTGATTTAGAGCTTCTCCTTGGATTCTTCACCCTCGAATATGGGACGGATAGGTTGTCCCGAAACGTCGGTAAGGAATTACCAACACTCGCTGCGTAATAGCCCAGAAGAGCGCAACACCCTTCGTCATATCTGTCTGTTCGTCGGCATGGACAACTCCGTTCCCACTGGACGGATTTCATGAAATTTGATGGAGTATTTTTCTAAAATCTGTCCCAAAAATTCAAGTTTTATAAATGTCGGAACAAATAACGGGTGTTTTACATGATGACCAATATACATTTTTGATCATATATCACTCAGTTCTCCTTGGAATAAGAAATCTTTAAGACAAAGTTGCATTGAAAATCAAAACACATTTAATTTTCAGTATTTATTTTTTCGAAAATCGTACGTTTATTACATAATATGGAAAAATGCCGTAGAGCCGTACAGGCCACAGATGACAATATGGCGCATGCGCATGGCGTGCTGAATACCCAAGGCTACAAAAACACACTCATAATATGCTTTCAACTGCAACAATGTTTGCACGTACGCGCCTCAGTGTTATGTTATACGCACGTTGCCTGTCTTGTTTTACATCCTTATGTTTCTGCATAACATAACTCTGTTGCTACCTCCCCACCTCCTGACCGCTCTCCGTACGGAAGCAAACAGCATTCACTGCGAGAAAAATACGAGTTCACAAATACAATGTGTGGTCAAAATAAAGAAAGTGGTACTGATAATAAGCAATACACTTTAAAGCAGGAATGCTTATCATGTTTGGCAAAAGACCACAGCCACTACTGTGGGTTGGTTCGCGGGCCCAGGTGTAAAGAACCACAGTAAGGAGTATACCCCAATTCCTAATTTTTACAGAGTGTGTGTGTGTTAAGAACATAATAAACTTCGCCAGAGTGCAAAGGTTAGGATGGTATGGTCATATTGAAAGAATCCAAGAAACAAGAATTGTCAAAGCAATACACGCCTGGAAACCCATTTCAAAGAGGCCAATGGGGAGACCAAAGATACGCTGGGAGGATGATGTTAAAAAAGATATACAGAGGTTAAAAGTGCCAAATTGGAAGACTCTT
>Ga0123357_10005424_pt1 | contig 15272 bp, 17 predicted proteins | sample TergutEmb28metaG_FD_89873 | JGI IMG/M metagenome (GOLD analysis project Ga0123357, IMG submission 89873) | Embiratermes neotenicus P4 segment gut microbial communities from Petit-Saut dam, French Guiana - Emb289 P4 | ecosystem: Host-associated > Arthropoda: Insects > Digestive system > Gut ... | reverse complement strand
TGCGCGCCATGCCCTCAAGCTGCGAGACCCGCTTGTCGAGTTCGGCGATGGTGCCGTTCTGGGCGACCACGGAATCGAGGCGTTCGTTGATACCATCAATGCGTTCGTTGACATCGTCACGCACACCGGTGACTTCGTCACGCACACCGTTGACAATGTCGGCCACACCCCTGCGAAAATCGGTCACCTGCGTCTGGAACTCCTCCATGCGCGTCTCCAACGCTGTCATGAACTTGCGCATCCCATCCATAACTGTGGTCACTTCGTCGCGCACATCGCGCATCACGTGCAGGGTTGCGACCACGTCGTCGCGCACATGGCGCATCCCGCGCATCTCCGCCAAGGCTGCGGTCACATCGTTGCGCATTCTGCGCAAAATCGGCACCGTCGTGTCTTCCGGCTCGGCATTCATGTCAAAAAACCTTCCCCAAATATTTCCAGTTTAACCAGACTGCGGCTTTTCTGCAACAGCCTTGCAGTGCGGTGGTCGGTTCATGCAGAAAAATCTGCCCCTGGTTGCCCAGCCCACGGACCAGGGGGGAATTCACCACCTTTTCGGAATATAGTCGACTGATTTGAACGTCGCAAGAACATATTTGGGGTTTATAGCGAAATAAACCGGAACATACGCCAGAGCGCAGGACCTGGTGGTGGCCAACGGGGTTGTCATCCCAGGTGATGTCCGCCGAGGGCTGCCGTCGTGTGCAATGGCTCGCGGTGCCGGTTCCATCCGTAAAGGCGACCGCGACTGAAAGGCGGAAAGCCAGGCGTTCGTGTCTGGGGTGCAGGGCGCATGAGCGTGTTCCTCAATGCCAAGATCGCGCCAACATACCTGCGCCTGGCGACAGAAACCTGGCACAGATCCGCGGAAATCCTGCCGGCAGAACTGCGCCATACTCAAAAAGCAGTCTGTTGCAGCGAACGGAGGCAAAAATAATCCGCATTTCCAATTCCTTAGCGTTCCATCGCAAGCCCTGTTGACGCAAACCCGATCCGCCCCGGCACCGTTTGATGCCTCGGTTTTTGAAGATTCCATCGCCCCCCTTCTCATTTCAGCCCGCACCGCATCACTCCGCCACTGCCAGCTGGTCCTTTGCGCCTGGACCGTCAGCCAATTGTCACCGAAATGTGTAGCAGCTGGCATTTGTCGGCACCATTGCGCTCCATGAACGCAAGCCATAGCTTGCGCGCTTACCGCAGTCCCTTTCTCGCTTGTGATACCTTGATGTTTTTCATGAAGAAGTTCGCTGTCGCCTCCTTGTTCGCCCTTTGCCTTGTTTCACCTCCCTTTGCCTCCGTTGCCTTTGCCGAGACGGCTACACAAGACCTAAAGCAGATTGAAGCAGGCCTGCGCGACACGCGCGCCAAGGCAGAGAGCGGAGACGCCGAGGCCCAGCACAAGCTCGGCGTGATGTACTTGACCGGTCAGGGCGTTGCCAAAGACGACGCGCAGGCTCTCACCTGGGTTGCCAGGGCCGCCGACCAAAGCAACGCTGACGCCCAGACCACACTCGGTTTCATGTATGCCGAGGGGCGCGGCGTAACAAAGGATTTCGGATTTCGCCCAGGCGTTGCTCTGGTTCCACAAGGCCGCAGACCAGGGGAATTCGCAAGCCCAGTACAACCTCGGCGTCATGTACCGCGACGGCCAGGGTGTTGAACAGGACTATACGCAGGCCGCAGCCTGGTTCCGCAAAAGTGCCGACCAGGGGGACGTTGGCGGCCAGGTTGAGGTCGGCAACATCTACAGATATGGTCGCGGCGTTGCGAAAGACATGGCACAGGCCGTTCTGTGGTACAAGAAGGCCGCTGATCAGGGAAGCCCTGAGGTCCAATATATCCTCGCTCTCATTTACAGAGACGGCGAGGGTCTCGAACGAGACGATACACAGGCCGTTTTCTGGTTCCGCAAGGCCGCTGATCTGGGATACGCTGACGCCCGGGTATGCCTCGGCACCATGTACTTGACAGGGCGCGGCGTTGCCAAAGACAACACCCAGGCCGTCCCGCTCTTTCGCAAGGCCGCCGAACAGGGACTGGCCCTCGGCCAGTATAATCTCGCCTTCATGTATCTGAGCGGCCAGGGCGTTCCCCAGGATGCGGCCCAGGCTGTCACATGGTACCAGAAAGCCGCCGCGCAGGGGTTCACTTCCGCCCAGCAGGCGCTGGTCCTTCTGGGAGTGAACGAGAACGGAGATGCGAAATCCGTCGCTGAAATCCAGGAGCAGCTCACCACCAAATTCCGCACCACCCGGGTTGCTGCCGAGCAGGGAGACACTTCTGCTCAGGTTGATCTCGGCCTCATGTACGAATATGGCCTGGGAGTAGGACAAGACTACGCACAGGCTGTTCGATGGTTCCGTGAAGCCGCCGACCACGGGGAATCCACAGCCCAGACCAACCTCGCAGACATGTATGAGAACGGCCGTGGCGTAACCCGAGATGACGCCGAGGCGGTTCGCCTGCTTCAAAAGGCTGCCGACCACGGGCTCGACGGCGCTGAGTACGGTCTCGGTCTCATGTATGCGCAAGGTCGCGGCGTCACGCGCGATGACGCTGAGGCGGTCCTGTGGCTACAGCGGGCCGCGGCCCAGGGCTTCTCTCCCGCACGCCAGATGCTGCGGGAAATGGAGGCAAGCGGACGCACCCAATCCTCTTCCGCCCAGAACACCACAACACCTTCCCCGGACGACCCGAAACGGCCTGCGGCGACCGCCGCCCGCAAACTTGCCATCGCAGAATTCGGCAACACCAGTGCCCAATGCGACATTGGCACCATGTACGCGAATGGCGAGAGCGTTCCAAAAGACGATGCGCGGGCGGTGATGTGGTACCGCCAAGCCGCCGAGCACGGCAACGCCTGTGCGCAGAACAATCTCGGACTGATGTACCAGCGCGGACGCGGTGTTCCGCGTGACGATAAACAGGCCCTCGCCCTGTTCCGCAGCGCCGCCGACCAGGGCCTCGTCTCCGCCCAGGTCAATCTCGGCAACATGTATATGAATGGTCAGGGCGGCTACAAGGACAACGCCTTGGCAGCGGTCTGGTTCCGTAAGGCCGCAGATCAGGGGGATCCCAGCGCGCAGAACACCCTCGGCGTCCTATTCACGGATGGCCGAGGCGTTCTGAAAGACGAGGCGGAGGCCGTAGCGCTATTTCGCAAGGCCGCTGACCAGGAAGACGCCCGAGCAAAGGCCAATCTCGGTCTCATGTACCTGAATGGGCGCGGTGTTTCGCAAGATGATACAAAGGCAGCGGTCTTGTTCCGCGATGCAGCTGAGCACGGGATCGCTTCCGCTGCAGGCAATCTTGCCTACCTGTATGTGGAAGGGCGAGGAGTCGCCCGCAGCGATGAGGAAGCCGTTGCATGGCTCCAAAAGGCCGCCGACCAAGGTGACGCCCTCGCACAAAGCAGTCTCGGCTACATGTATACGAAGGGCCGAGGGGTACCCAAAGACGATGCAAAGGCGTTGGAATGGCTGCAGAAGGCCGCCGACCAGGGTCTCGCCGAGGCGCAAACCGATCTTGGCACCATGTTTATGGAGGGTCGCGGCGTTGCCAAAGACGAAGCGAAGGCTGTCGCGATGTTCCGCAAGGCCGCCAACCGGGGGAGCGCTATCGGCCAGGCCAGTCTCGGCGAGAGTTACGAAAAGGGAACTGGAGTTGTGCAGGACGACGCCCAGGCCGTGTTCTGGTTTCGCAAGGCGGCGGACCAGGGCTCTACCAACGCTCAGGACGCGCTCCGCAAGATGATCGAAGCCGGTCGCGCCAGGCAGTGAGGTGTGGATTCGGCAAACTCCCGCTGAACGGTGGTCGTCCGCTTTGCCGCACCCCGGTCGCAGCCGGTCCTCTTGAGGCGCGCCCGGCTTGCTCAACACACGGGGTTCTCACCGTGAGGTACGAAGATAACCTGCCTCAAGAGAAGTGCCCGGCCATGTCGCGCGCCAAAAAAAGCGCGAGGCATGGCCGGGCGATGGCAAGCGTCTGATTTCCGGCCGGTCGTCGACCTCAGCTTCCTCGGAAATCGCCGGTTCAATATTCGCGCCACCGCCGAAATTCGATCGGACCGGAAAGGCCGGATCCAACGGCAGGGAAAAGTGACGCCCCCGTGAGCAGGCGCTTCGGCCGATCTCCTGGCGTCCTTTTCGCATCTCCGCCGGCTTTCCGAAAGCACCGCGCCCCGGGTCGTTCTAGGTCTCAGTGCAGCGTCGGGGGGCGTGTGACCGGGATGTCATCGTCCTCAGCATTTACCGCGTCCAAATAGGCCTGGGCTTCCACGTGCCCCTGTTCCGCGGCCTTTTTGAACCACTTCGTCGCCTTCGCGAGGTCTCTTGGCAAGCCGCGGCCTTCGCCGTACATCATGCCAAGAGAAACCTGCGCGTCCGCGTCACCCTGCTCCGCCGCCCTGCGGAACCACTTCGCCGCCTGCGCAAAGTCTCTTGGAATGCCACGGCCATCATCATACATCGCGCCAAGACAGACCTGCGCATCAACGTGCCCCTGCTCCGCGGCTTTTCGGAACCACTCCGCCGCCTCCACGGCGTCCTCCGGGACCCCACGGCCGTCGTCATACATCGCAGCAAGACAGACCTGTGCATCGGCGTCGCCCTGCTCCGCCGCCTTGCGGAACCACTTTGCCGCCTGTACAGGGTCTTTTCGAACCCCGTCGCCGTCATCATACATCGTGCCAAGGCAGGTCTGCGCCTCGGCCAGCCCCTGTTCCGCCGCTTTGCGGAACCAGACCACCGCCTGCTCGGAATCTTCCGGAACCCCGCGACCCTCGTCATACATCGTGCCAAGGCAGACCTGGCCATCGGGATCGCCTTGCTGCGCCGCCATGCGGAACCACTCGACCGCCCGCACCGGATCCTCGGGAACCCCGCGACCCTCGTCATACATCGTGCCAAGGCAGACCTGTGCGTCGGCCTCCCCCTGTTCCGCCGCCTCCCGGAACCACCTCGCCGCCTCAGCGTCATCCTGGCGAACCCCGCGGCCCTCGTCATACATCGAGGCAAGATAGGTCTGCGCCTCGGCAAAACCCTGCTCCGCGGCTTTTTTGAACCAGACCACCGCCTCCACAGGGTCCTGCTCAACCCCGCAACCATCGTCATACATGCAGCCAAGACAGACCTGCGCCTCGGCGAAATCCTGCTCCGCCGCCTTTCGAAACCACTCAAGCGCCTGAGCGTTGTCTCTCAGAACGCCCTGGCCCTCCCGATATTTATGGCCGAGTTCGCATTGCGCTTCCGCACAGTCATGGTCCGCAGCCTTGCGCAACCAGAAGAAAGCCTGCGCGTCGTCTCTGGGCACCCCGCGCCCCGCTCCATACATGCAGCTGAGACTGAATTGAGCCTCCCCGACTCCCTGGTCGGCAGCTTTTCGCATCCAGTTGGCGGCCTGAACATCGTCCTTCGCAACGCCACAGCCGATCGAATACAGGACGCTGAGACTGAGTTGAGCACTCGAGAGCCCCTGCTCGGCAGCCTTCAGATACCACTCCGCTGCCATTTCGTCGTTCTGTTCAACAACGATGCCCTCGCTGTAAAAAACGCCGAGGAGGTATTGGGACAAGGCATCTCCCTGTTCGGCCTCCGCAACTGCCTCTTCAAACGTGCGGGTGACCATCACTGCTTCGTCTTCTTCGTCGCGAGGGGGATGCTTTTTCATCAGGAGTCTCGTGGGCGCTGTTTTAAAGACCGCCGGGCGCCAGTCCTCGGTCCGCCCGCGCATTTTCCAGATCCTGCGCCTTTGCGCAATCCCCGCATATCCCCGCAGGGGCCTCTTTCCCTTGCAGACTCCGGCCCGCACCCGAATCCTCGTGCGTCTCCGAAAATGGTGGAACCGCCCTCGGCCGATTTCTGCCAGAAATCCGCCTCAATCCGGCTCTGCCGCCAACCTGACGCAAAGGCCCCGGGGCCCTGCGCTGATCCGACGCATGGTCGTCGACAGCGCCGCCAAATGGCACAACGCCCAAAGCCTCTTCCGGTACGCTCACTTCCGGGCCGGCAGAGAAGAGCGCAGCCCAGCGTCGGGAACTTCCGGCGTCGGCAGAAAGCGCCATTTCGCAGCCGCCGGCCTCCCCGGCCCCACGCTCGGACACCAGCCCGCCTGCCAAAGCCTGGAGGCCCTTCACAGTCACGCCAGATGCTGAAAGAGGTGGAAAACAACCGCTCCTGGTCTCAGACCACGTTCTGGTACACCACGTGCCGCCGGCACTGACGGGCGCGACCAATATCGCAGGGAATGGCACGAAATCGACAGCCTCCCGGGCATCGAGTTATTGCCGCGCGGCAATAGCGACCGCACAACAGCCATTGTCGGGCGCGCCGCTTTGCCGAATTTCGCCGGAGCCGTCTCCAGGGTCCCGCTCCGGATGGAGGGCGTCGGACTTCGATTTAATATCCCTCCGACAGGTGGTCCGGTCGCGCCCGCCCAGGCTCTGCCGCATCCGACAGCCGTGCCCCTGGAGAATACTCCGATTATCCCGTCTGGTTGAATAAACCACCGACGAAGCCGTACTCAAAGCCAGAAGCGCACGGCATCCACCGAAGCTTGCGGTTTCGAGGACACTTAAAGACATCCGCGCGGCAGCCGGATGTCCATTCCGGTCACACCCGTTCAGTGTTCCGTAATGGATAACGCTTACTGTAGCCTCCTTGGCTACAGCCGGAAACCTGCCTTTCACGGACTTCGACAACAGACAAGCGTAGCGCAGCGCGCTACAGTCGCACCATGCCATGCCCGTCACAATATCGAAAAACTCCACAAAGGCTCAGTGGGTCAAGGCTGCCATTGCGTATGCCGAAACCTCACAAGCCGATCTGGCCCGGGACCTGACGGCACGCACAGGAACCGAATTCGACCGCTCAATGGTCGACAAAACGGTCGTTGGCAAACGAATCCTGTCCGCCGAGGCACTTCTCCAAATCGAGGAAATCACCTTCTATCCCGCGGCCGCCCCCCTTCGCCCGAACGCCCTCCCGCAAGCCCGGGTCACCCAGGTCCCGCTGGTCGATACCCTGCCGCCAGCCCGGCTGTCGGTGCCAATCTCTCAGATCAACAATGACGGCCTCCGGCAGATCCCCTTCGCCGGCCGAGGCCGAGGCGACTTCATCGCCCTGACCGTCCAGGGGGATACGATGGACCGCTCCTTTCCGCCGGGATCCATCATCCTGATCGACAGGGCCGACCGCAAGCTGATCTCTGGCAAAGTCTGTGTTTTCTCAGTCCGCGGCGAGACAACCTTCCGGCCGTTTCGGTCCAGCCCTGCCCGTCTCCAGCCCCATCCCTGGAGCGCTGGGCTTGAACCGCGCTTCCTTGAACGGGTTTGAGGAGGCAGAAATACGTGATTGGGCGGGTAAAAAGGACGGTGCTTGACATTTAGAACAGCATCAATGGGGGAATCGGATGACTGCCAATGCAACCCTTTTCTGGAGTGTGGTCGGCCTGACTGTCGTGGCTCTTGGAAAAACTGCCTATTCGCATCATGAAACATATAAAAAAAATATATTCCCGTTGCTGAACCTGATCTGCTACTGTGCCCTGGCCTGCTATGTGACCTGGTTTACGGCCCTTTTTGCCGCACGGTCCGCCGTGTCGGACGTTATTCCCTATACAAGTCCGGCAAATCCCCGCGCGTATAGAATCCTGACGGGCGCAATCGATTCTCTCAATTATGGTCGTGTTCCGATTTTCCTTATTCTTGGTGCAATGGTTATCAATATAGTATTTCGCGTCCTTGATCTCCTGCTTTTCCTGCAGAAAGCTGAACCAGCCAAGGAGGGTGATCATGGTCATGATCATAAATAGCGAGAACACAGAACCCGAATCGATAAAGAGTCGTTCTCGCCTTTCCTGTCATTCCTTGATCTCCAGTCACGATTTCCGCACAGGCGGCCCCAGCCACCACCAGAGTGGCGAGGGTTCGATTGTGGCGCTATATCCCTCCTTGCGTCTTGCGTCCTCTATCTGCTGGCCGACCCGCGCCATATCGGCTTGAACTCAAAGCCACAGATTTTCCGGTCAGCTCCCATGGGTCCCTGACGCCCATACTGACCTAAGCCATTGGTATCTTACGCATTCTGTCCTGCTCACGATTTCTCCGCCCAGATCACGACGTTCCTCCTTCGAAATCGCAGCTGTTGGCTCCAGCAGCCTCCGGGTCGCCGCCCCCATGTGCGACGACCGGCGCGATCGACAGCCGAACCCAAGCCGCAGCATCGAAGCTCGTGAGCAGGACGATCCGCGAGCGGTTCTCAAGCGATACCGACCACTCGGCTTGGGCCCATCAGCCCAGCCAAAGCGCCCCCCTGGCAAGCCAGAGAAGCACGCAAAATTCGCCCCAGCGCGCTTCCACTTCCACTGCTAATCCGTGGAATGACGCCCCCCTGCTGGCGCCGAATACCCAATTAGGGGGCGTGGGAAAAAAACTGCTCCAGAATTGCGCTAACAAATGAGAACGAAAATGTGTTGCTGGGCGGCAACACCCTGGTTTTCGGCCGGATTCGAAGCCACCAATGGAGGTAATGAGGCCGACCTCCGCCAAAATTGATTCAGTTATTTTCCACGGCTCCCTGGGCCACGTTCTCGGGCAAGCCAACCTCGGCGAGAGCTACGAGAAAGGAACAGGCGTCGCACGAAACGACGCGGAGGCGTTGGTGTGGTATCGCAAGGCTGCCGACCAGGGGCTCGTCGGCGCTCAAGACGCACTACGCAGGATGGTTGCGGCCGGTGATGCTCTATATCGCCCAGCGGTTCATTTGAACCTTCCGCGGCGGGAAGCGACGTGCCGTTCAATCCTTCAGGATGCCTTCGGTCCACGATCCGCGATCACCCCGACCACCGGCACCCCGCGCACCCAGAGCTTCGCAGTGCAAATTTCCCGAGGTTCGAGATCAGTTTGCGAAAATATCCCCGGCACCGTCGTACGCAATACGCAACGGCTGACGCCATTGGTAGTCGAGCGCACACGAAGCCCGTAGCCGACACCAGTGTCGGGGCTCCTTTCATGAAATTCGGCACCAGACGAATGAAGGTTATGACAGACGTCAGCTAATCGCACTCGACATCACATCTCGCAGAATGCCATTGAGACAAAAGTGACAATCCTTCCACTGCGGCTTCAAGCTCCAACCATTCCAACGCGTCGCTATCGATATTGATAGTAAGTTATATTGTTCGGGGCCTACGAAGACGAGTCAGGGCCGCCGCCTTGAATTGCTCATCTGTCAGCTCTGGGATATCACTCGTGTCGACTGGAAGAGTCGACTGCACCTTCATTTCTGCCAAACGTTCGTCACTGATCGGCGGCAAATTCTCAAGAGTATAACTGACCGTTTTCGTGCTCATAGCGTCGTCTTTCATATGGTGTTCCCTATCCCCATCTGGCGGAGATAATGCGAATGATTTCCGTACCATCGTCTTCTTCATCAGCCGTGTAGGCATCCACATTTTGGCGAATTGCAGCGTGATTTCAACTGGATTTCAATTCCCGCCCGCCACCTCCAATCCGGGGGCTGCATTTCTGACGCACATTCGATCAGCGATCACCGCCAGCCATAGGAACCATACACCTGATGACGAACGCACAAGCGCTGCGTCGCGCCTGTCACTGCCCGGTGCCCTGCACTGGGCCAGCGCAACCCGGGCATTGGCCACCTGACGCCGACCCGCGACCGCCTGCCCTCGCAATTGCTGGATCAGTTCCGCCAGTTGGGCCACAGCAGTGCCCCCCGGCGGGTGACCACGGCTCAAGAGGCCACCGGAGGGATTGACCGGCACCCTGCCTCCCAAAGACATGACGCGATCCTCAATCTGTTGTCCGCCGCCGCCCGGTGGACACAGCCCCAGTGCTTCACAATGTCAGGATCTCCCCGACCGAAAACACATCGTGACATTCCACCACATCGACATCCTGCGGTCCGAGACCCGCTTCCTCATAGGCCAGCCGCGCACCGCCAAAGTCGGTTTCCCAGCGGGCAAAGTCGGCCATGGCGCAATATGTTCCGCTGCAGGGCACCGCCGCGGCGACGCGGATGGCTCGAGCTGTCGCACACCTCCGCTCGGCGACTGCCCGATTCGGCATGCGCCGCCACTCCCCTCCATTTCCTGTCAGTCTGGTAAAGACCGCGGGCCGGAGAACTCCGCAGAGCGTTCACGTCCTTCGAGTAAACCGCCTTCTGCCGAACACGAACATGGCTGCCGTCTGACCCGACCGCGAAAAGGAAGCCGACCGCACCATCGTGCAGCGCGCCAGGTTCCCCTGGCTGCCGCGTCCGCCGTCCTGGCCTCGGGCTCTCAGCAGCCCCCTCTCTGCCAGCGCCCTCGCGACGTCACCAGCCTCGGTTCAGGATCGTGTCAAAAGCTTGGGGGGCGGATAGCCGCCAGGGGCCTCGCAGGGGAACTTCGCCAATGGCCAAGCCCCTCTCTGGAGGCCGCACCGATCGCATACGCCCGATCGGGCGGACCAAGCCGGCTTCGCAGACCTGCCGCAAACCTGCCTGCTGTATATCGGCAGTCTTGACCGAGTGCCGCCTCAGGGACGCCGCAGCGCCCGATTCGGACCCCTGTCCAGATGGGCAAACTCACGTCCTTCAGAAGCGCCCTTCAGCGACACCCACCGCCATCGCGCGGCCGAGAGACCCCGCTTCGGCGGCCAACCCCGAAATCAGGGATGCAACACATTGCCCACCCCCGGCTGGAACGCCGGGCGTGCCGCACTATATTCTGCCAACACAGTTTCCATTCACAGGGAGAATTAAATGACCATCAAGGTTGGCGACAGACTGCCCGAGGCCAAGTTCCGCATCCTCACCGCCGATGGCATGACCGAGAAATCCACCAACGACATTTTCAAGGGCAAAAAGGTGGCGCTGTTCGCGGTGCCGGGGGCCTTCACCGGCACCTGCCACAAGATGCATCTGCCGAGCGTCTTCATCAACGCCGCCGCCATCCGGGCCAAGGGCGTTGACACCATCGCCATCCTCTCCGTGAACGACGCTTTTGTCATGAGCGCATGGAAACGCGACACCGACCAGCGCGATGACGCCGTCTTCCTCGCCGACGGCAGCGCCGATTTCGCCAAGGCGATCGGCCTTGAACTGGATGCCTCCGGAGCCGGCCTTGGCATCCGCTCCAGGCGCTACTCCATGCTGGTGGAGGATGGCGTGGTCAAGAAACTCAACGTTGAGGCGGAAGCCGGCAAGGTCGAGGTCTCAGGCGGCGATACCCTGCTGGCCCAGATCTGACCGATGAACACTCCGAGCGGTCCAGCGGCCGGGCAGTCGCCTTCTTCGCTCGCGGCCAAGATCGGCCTGGGCTGCAATCCGCGTGCCGCCGCACCGGTTGCTCCCACCAGAGGCATCGGATCGACTATTGAACAGCAGGATGGCCGTGCGACATCGCGGCCATCCTGTCGATCCCGCGCCAAGAGCAGAGCGCAAACCTCCGACCCAGGCAAGCCCCGGTCACCTTGCGACCACCGCCGAAGCCAGGCCTGTGAGAAATCCGGCCCCCTCAAATCGAGGCCAGAAGCGCCTCCTGGCGTTGCACGTCATTGTGCCGCCGAACCGGGCGGTTCCCCTGCTGACACTGCCTGGCTCCGCGGTTCAGGGATGACCCATCAACCATCCCGTCACCAGGCTCTTTCTTTGCGCAAAATGGGGCTCTTTGCCTGCCTCCAGGGCGGCAAAGGATGGACTGTGTCCGGCAGCCATTCCTCAAACACGCTGAAGGCTTTCCCCGCTGTCCTTTGCGCCAACCGCTCACTCCAGCCGGCCCGCCCACGCTCGTTCCCGGCAACGGGGGCCTGGTCGCTTATTGCCCCACCACATCCGCAAAAAGCTTCCCCGACACGCACGCCTTCGGCAAACCCCCATCCCCCAGACATCCGCCCGGAACTACGAGTCATTGTCTTGACTCACGATTTTGCCGCCGCATCTTTTCACCCCGGAGGCGACCATCCGCAAGTAGCCAAAGTAACAGTAACGTATTGTGAAATCGGGGTTTTCCGATTCAGGCTGGGTTCCCGACTGAAGTTTACAGGTTGATGGCTTCCCCTTCCCGTTCCCCTCCCTGCGGGAGGAATGTGACAGGAAGGAGAGGACGGCAGATCTCGAATCTCGAAGGGGGATGATGTCCTCAGGTGCCCATGCATTGACTTGACTCCTTCGGATTCCTCCCCTCTAAATGCACACATGTACGGACCCTTCACTGCAGTACAGATAAAGGTCTCGCTCGATGAAATCGAGCCCGAGGTCTGGCGTCGGCTGGTGTTGCCGATAACGTGGAACCTCGAGCAGTTGCACCTTGTCATTCAGGCTGCCTTCAACTGGTGGAATTACCACGTTCACGAATTCCACATCGGTGGATTGCACTATGGCGATGCCGAATCCTGGTCCATGGCCCTTGATGACGAGGATCCTCGTGTTTTCAGTTCACGCGAGGTCCGCTTTCGCGACATCGACGAATGCACCGTCTTCCGCTATCTCTATGACCTCGGCGACTGCTGGCAACATACGATCACAATCGAGAAATACGAATCCCACGACCCTCCACCGATGCACGCGACCTGCATCGCGGGCGCGCGCGCGAGACCTCCGGAAGACGTAGGCGGCGTGATCGGATATGAGAATTTCCTCGAAATCATGTCCGACCGGAAAAACCCCGAACACGCTGCCACAAAGCGATGGTGTGGCGGGCATTTCGATCCCGAATGGTTTGATCTCGCTGTGGTTAACAAGGATCTGCGCAGCGCCTTGCGCCCAGGCGTAAAGCGACGACTGCACCAGCCCAGGCCGAAGCGCAGCTGATCGACAACGGCACGGGCTGCCCGGATACGACGACGTTGCGCCGCATCGTTGCCTGTCGTCCAAGGCGGGCGCCGAAGCTGTGCAAAATATTGCCACCATCGGGTCGTTCTGCGGCCCGAGTTGCCCGAGTCAAAGCCGCATCCGTTTCGATGAGCAGGCGTTTTCGCGTGCGATCGGGGGCGGTGGACGCCGCCATACTCATTATCCGGCTTTTTAGCATTCCTGTTCATTCCCCGTTGAGCGGGAAGATCCGCAGACAGCGGCTTTGTCCCGTCCTCACGGCTCATGGCCCCCTTGCTGCGCGGGTCAGGGCTTTAAGTTTAACGTTACGGCCGTGCCCTGCTATTGCGGGCCTGTTCTTACCGAATCTTCAGCGACTTCTGGCCTTATAGAGCAATTCGCGCAGGTTGGCTCACCGCCAGCCCGACAACAGGAATTTCAAGGTCACGCCATGTCGAGCCAGACTCCCTCCACTTCCATCGAGACCATGACCCCGCATACCGTGCTCCGGCTGCGCAAGGACATCTATTCGCATGACCTGCTGACGAAAAAGGACATGGAATTGCTGTTGCGCTTCGCGCGCGATACAGGCTGCCAGCCCTGCCCGGAGTGGGATGCCTTGTTCAGCGAGGCGCTGACAGACTATATGGTGCACCAGAACGAGCCGGAAGACTATATTCCGGAATTCAAGGCCGATTGGCTCATTGCCGCGCTCAATGCCAATGGCGGCATCTGCTCGCGGCTGGAATTCGACATGCTGATTGACGTGATGACGCATGCGCTCGGCGTTCCGGAATCGCTGTCGGCATTCGCCCTGAACGAGATCAAGACTGCGATCCTTACGGGCCATCGCAACGCCATCACGGGGGAAGATTGCCCTCCGGGTATGGTCACGGCCGCCGATGTCGAAGCGTTGCGCGCAGTGCTCTATGCGGAGACCATGGGGACACCGGATCACATCACGCGTGAGGAAGCGGAAGTGCTGTTCGATATCGCCCATGGCGCATCCAAGACCGATCCATCCTTCGATGACCTTTTTGCACGTGCGATCGGCAACCACGTCCTGGCGATCAGCCCCCACCCTGTCGAGATCGCGGCGGCGCTGCATTTCGAAAAGTGGCTCGGCAGCCGCGAGAGTCTGGGGAGTTTCCTGGCGCGCTCAGTCAACGCCGGTGCCTGGAGCCAGGAAGGCGAGGATCTCCTCGATCGGGTCCTCAAGCCCTTCCGCAGCGCACTGAAAGCACTCGGCCTACGCGGCCGCACACCTGCCCCTTCAACTTTGGCGCCGACGGAAAGCGAGGAAATCGACGACACCGAGGCGGCTTGGCTGATTGCGCATCTGACGCGGGAAGGCGAATTGTCAGCGGCGGAGAAACACCTGCTGCAATTCCTCGGTACCGAGGCGCCATTGATCGCACCGTCCTTGCAGCCATGGATCGAAAAGGCGACCGCAGGTGAGCCAGAGCTTTCTGAGCCTTCTGAGTCGACCGCCCGCTGATGGGCGAAGGCGCGCACCAATCCGGCGCTGTCCCCATTCCGGGGCACCAGTTGGGGACGAGAGCGCGGCACCAAGGGCGCTCAATCAGATGTGTGCCGCGCGATCAATTCCGTGACGCTTCGGCCGCCTGCAGGCTCATGCAAGGCCACCTTTGACCACTGTCCGCCTGCGGACTTACCGCATCGCCGTCCAAAGGCCGATCACAATTTCGTGAACATGTGTGAGAGGACAGATGTGGTTGAAGGTTTTGCACACGCAGCCCGCTTCTTGATTTTACCCAGATGGATGGGCGTAAAAGAGGGTGGCGGTGCCGCGCGTTGAGTTGAGCTTGAATCCGGCAGAATAGACAGGTGGGGACGTGTATTGTCTCGCATACGGGTCGGCGATCCCGTGCGGTTTGTTGGGGATATTGAACCCTTTCTGACCGGTCGGCCAGCGGAAGAAGCACAGGAGATCCGCGAAGCCATGAAGCAGCCCTTTCAGGTATCCGATTTCAGATTCGGTGGGGTCATCAGAATCGAGCTTCCGCTTGGAGGCAAGACGCACTTCTTCAACGTCAGCGCCAGCGATCTTCATCCGTTTGAGGTTTGACGTTTGAGGGAGCCGTCTTTTGTGTGAGCGGACACGATATTTGATGGTCGTCCGGACACGATATTTGATGGTTTTCCCGTTTCCCTTTCCGTCCTGTTGTATAGGGTCCAGGGAAAAGGAAACGGGAAAAAGAACCGTTTCGCCAGCCGACGGGCTGCCTCGTCTCAGGATGGTAACCGCGCTCAATGGACGGCCGGGTGGTCGGTCAGCCTCCAGTCTGCGGAGGGGCCTGATGCGGCAGCTGCGCAAGCGGGCTCGGCCGACCCCCGTGGGTCAACAGTTACCCCCCACGCGCACTGCTCCGTCTGCTGTGTGGGGCCACTTCGCAGCGCGCGCGGGCCCCCCCTATTGACTACGGGGACGGCCCTCATTTT
>Ga0123357_10005423_pt1 | contig 15273 bp, 10 predicted proteins | sample TergutEmb28metaG_FD_89873 | JGI IMG/M metagenome (GOLD analysis project Ga0123357, IMG submission 89873) | Embiratermes neotenicus P4 segment gut microbial communities from Petit-Saut dam, French Guiana - Emb289 P4 | ecosystem: Host-associated > Arthropoda: Insects > Digestive system > Gut ... | reverse complement strand
TATATATATATATATATATATATATATATATATATGTAACAGTTGCTACCATTATTTTTAGTCTATACATTGGATGACATATTATTGTAAATTGTTGTTGTGAGTTATTTTGAAATGGAATCAGGAACTATTTTGTGTTTTTGTGATTTCACGTTCAGCTATGGTTTAAATTTCTAATGGCATTTCAGTAATCATTAAAAACCAGGTGGGATATTTATTCTGCTCTTCATAGTTAACCATAATTCCCTAACGTAGTGTAAACACAATAATTCATCCAGACCCCATCATGACCCTTGTGTAGCAGATTTCACAGTCCTGATTATTCATCCACGTACATCCTGTGTCCCAAATGTTCCCATTCAATATAGTATCACAACCCACATCTGTATTAAAATTCTGTTTCATGTATGAGTGAATGACAAAATGAATTAACCATGTTAAGCTGTGGGCAGTCTTGTTAGGCTTATCATATTCCATTACTTCTAACAAATTATAACATAAGCCGTCAGACAATACAATTCCAAATCTGTGAATAATGGAACGAATAAAATTACTGTAGTGAGAGGATGTGAAATTAACGTGCAATATTTTACTCCGATATAAATCTGTCTCTTAGCGCTATGAAACCTACAAACCTTCTGAAATACTCCTCTTGCAACCTGTCACTGAAGTCACTATGTTCTTCTGTGTCTTCTTGTGGCTTTTTAAGTTGCATATATTGCCGCAGTGCATAAATAAGCTATTGTGAGCAGTTGCAAAAAAAAGAAAAAAAGCATGTATCAATATATTTCATTTTCAGAAAAAATCAAAATAACGGATTGAGGTGGTATGGGGAAATACAGTCAAATAAAAAAAGAAGAAATACACCGCTCATTAACCATGTGAACATAAAATAATGAATTACTTATGAATTTTACAGAAAAACATGTAATAGTGAAAATAACATTTTAGCAAGGCATGAGATTTAAGTGACATCACAACATGGGGAATTGGTTCACTGAAACACCCCAATTTGTTTCCAGTTTCATAGTATGCTAGTAAACCCTCCTCTGATTTTGTGGCCAAAATATTAGATGTTAACGTTTATTTGTTCATTTTCAGCACACAGTTTTACTTACATGGTCATTGAGTTTGTGTATGTGTTGCCCATAGTCCATCATCTGTAAGTGTTTGTGTGGAGCCTGCAGTCAAGGTTTGATTCCTGTTTACACCACTCGCTTTTAAAATACTAAGTCTCCATTGGTTTTGGGAGGAGTGAAAATTCTGAGAACATCAGATTGGGTCCCTGTTAGAATTATTTCAACACAGAACATTTGCCTAATGATTTGTGTGGTGTGTTGTGACCCAGTATCCATTTTGTTTGGTTTTTTATTCAGCAAGCACAATGGGATTTTCACCAGTTTTCCCCTCCTAGAAGTGATGGGAAGGTGTTAATGGTAATGAGTTTATAGACGTATGTTTTATTTGAATTTTGATCATGGAAAATTTATGATTTAGTTTTCTCCAGCACTAGCAGAACCACATTTAACATATGACTCATGCAGAACAACATGCTGTTCAACAGTCATTTCAGTCTCACAAGCAGTACTAGGGCAAGAGTCTTGCAAGAGTTTCGACTGTACTCTTCATAAATGCAACAACAACAACAACACAAAAAATGTTGATGCCAGGAACATTGCTGCTGGCATGAGTAACCATAAAAATCAGCAGGTTCTTACTCTTACGTTGAAACATTCTGATGGACAAGTGGGTCTAAAATCAACAGAGTTCTTAATAGCTCCCCAAGTCACTGCAGATGTGTGTGGGGGAGAGAGAGAGAGAAAGAGAGATTACCTAGAACTGAACCATGACTGCTGGCTCTGCAAACAAATGCTGCAACTGAGAATCCACAAACAACATACTTATATTTCACTAATGAGACACACTAAAGGTTAAGAACATGAAATGTAACACCACATACTACAAGGGAACAAAGAAGTGTTGACACTCTTTTGGTTGGCTTCCAGTACATCAGACAAGTGTTCAACACTACACTGCAAAACTGATGCCAAATAAAGAGGCTGTAAATGAAACTAGTCCCCTCGTAAACTATGGAATTCTAAATTTTCAGTGTTATCATTCCTCATCCAAGGTCCTAAATAAACATATAAATTCATTTTATCCTTATAAAATTCTATTATACAAACACTTCAGTTTAATGAGCAGAAAGTGAGATCTCGTACATAAAAAAGAATCCAACAAAATTAAATTATTTTACAGGTACTTCAAACATCATGCAACTCCAATTGAAGCCGCTGCGTGTAAATGTCCTTTGCTATTGCATACCGGCTTGAATGAAGCAGTGCATGTTTTGACACCACAAACAAATCTGCAGAACAGGAAACACATGTTGTTTCAAACACTCACCCTGCGTCTCCAGATGTAAAATATGAGGGCTGCAACCATTGCAAGCAGAACAAATATGCACACTATTGAGGTGATTGTTACCGATGTAGAGTTTGCTGAGTCACCTGTAATAGATGTAGTACGATTGTCTGGTTAGTAGGAATAATGTATGAGGATACAGTAAATAAAAGTCTGGTTATCCCTGTTGTGTTTATAGTCATATACATATAAAACCTAAAATTAATCCATCAACACAATGGGTGTATATACTGTGAACAATGTCAACAGCTACACGTTTTGGCTACATTAATAGTGATCATTGGAGTGTACAGAAGAAAAAATTTTTTGACATACAACTACAAAAAGTAGTAAGAGGTCTCAAACTTTACACTGGATTCATTCACAAAATTAGTATAAAATATGTAGTGTAAAATAAAATGGACCAGGTTTCCCTCATATTTATATGCTTTTTAAATGTAGGAATTTATATCTTGTTGAGAATGACTATTACACCATCATAGGTTCAGTAGGATATTTAGTCCTAATATGAACACTTCACTTATGTGCTTGCTTGCAGGTACTAAATGCAAGGTTATCTCACGACCCAATTAACCTTTAAAATAACACTATTTGCATGTGTGAAAGCACATAAAAAACCCTAAATTAATTTTACATATACAGGCAACAAGGAAATTTACTACATTTTTAACACAAGCTGCATAATCTGTGTTCCATTTTCCACATAATGCCCTTTATTTCATAAATTCTTCTATTTCTATTCGAATAATTCATTCTTTACAAACCATGCACTCAACTGTAAACAGAAGTTTTTAAAAATGTATGTAATTTGACAGTCTAACACAACTTTTTGTTGTATAAAATATATACATAAATGATATTTAAAAGATGACAACTACATGTTTCGGCTTTCCTTTTTAAGCCATCTTCAGGCTGTAACTCTAGGATTTCACTGTACAATTGACACTGCTTTAAAGTACGAGATCTCATTTACATAAATTCTTCTAGTATGCTAGGATATAACATATAAAATAAAATATATACTATAAAACTACCTGTAAATTACATAAGGTAATAAGTTAAAATGATATGGTTAAAATAAAGTCTTCTTTAGTGGAGATTAAATTATAATTCTTGTGAAATCTGTTTATCATGTGCCTATTCTTGTGTATTTATTCTGCGCAGAGATGTGTTATTACATTATGTGAAGACGTAGCAACTCCTCGTATGGGCTGTTAGATGAGAGTGTTAGATCTGTAATTTGTAGAAAATCCACGTGTTATGTTGGTGTATAGCAGATACCTCATTTCATTTTGTATACACTATTGAGTGTGCATTGTGTACAAGCTGGCAGAGTTTTGCTTCTTGTATGAATTTCATTATTCTTGTAGAGCATAGTTGTACTTGATTTTTTGATCTGTGGATATTTTATGTATTGGCACTTTTGTACTTGAAGTTTTTTTACTATTTAAAGTGTTTGCATAAAAATTATCACACTTTATGTATAAGGCACTGATCCTGTCTTTAAATACGTATAGTTGTTATGTGTGTTGGTCTGCACTATGTGACTGCTGGAAGGTTACTGATTTGGGAAGTGACATAGTGGGTACAATATGTAGTTGTCATTATCTTTTAAATATCATTTAGATATATATTTTATACAATAAAAAGTTGTGTTAGACTATCAAATTACATATACTTTTAAATATTGAAAAACACAACAGGGATGCTTGACTTGAAAATTGTAAACAGAAGGTTAAACATCATACTTTGTTACCTAGGTGTACCAACAACAGAAGCAGATCAGATGTGCTGCCAGACCACAAACTGCACGAAAGTGAGGCTTGAGGTTCTTACAGTTGTGCTAATGAAGATTTAAGTCTTGCAGGTATGTCATCAAGTTGACTGAATTACCAGTTGACACAACATTTTAACCCAGAAGGCTAAAATCATCAATTAACTAAAGTTTAGATATTAGCAATGGGAACAAATTAGTGCTACATGACAACACTGAAATTCTGTGGATCATTTTGAGCTGAGATATTAGTCACTGATGATACATTTTCATTATCAATATTGTAAGTGGCTGCACATCTAATTACAGGGAACAAAGACAGTGAAGCATTTTATTCAATGACATTGTTAGCTGCTAAGACTTTGTGCTGGTAAAGAAGTACAATTTGCAGCTTTGGCAGAATGGTATTATAATGGGAAAACCAAAGTACTGAGAGGAAAACCTGGGCCTCTGCTATGAGAGGCTGGTGACTGACTGTGTGAGCCATGGCACAGCTTAGGATGTAGGAGTACAAGGGCAACAGGATAACACAGTAATTCTGATTTGTATAATTGCATATCACTCAGATCGCCAATGCAGTAAAAGCGGGGGAGATGGTAGAAGCCTGCTATAGCAAGTCACTGTCATGCTGACATAGGCAATGTGACCTGAAAGACAAATGCACAAATATTTGTTTGAGGGACTGTTTGGTTCTAAATGGTACAACAAGTTATTCAAAAAGATACTCAAGGTAGCTATTCATAAGGGAGTAGTAATAGGGGTCAAGGGGGGTTGGCTGGACCATGCCTGGGTAGGGGAGTTGCCATGGGGATGACGACAGCTGCCGGTTATCCCCTAGAGGTCGTAGATGCAAGTATATAGCTTGTCTCCACCCAAGACAATCTGTGTGTTGTGAAGAGACACACCCTACAAGAGGTCACCCGATATGTGCAGAACACACAGGATCTGAGGGAGTAAACTTTGAATAATAATCACCAAACCTATGGTATGAGTGCAGAGCCAACTTGATGAACCCAATGGGTAAGTCTGTCATGAATGGCGCCCTCTAGGATACCAGGCGACCTGCCAGATGTAACCTAGCCTTACCAAGCATTGGGGCTGTGTTTGGTGGACTCAATTTTTCCCCTCACTTGTGGGATCAGAATTAGAAAGTCTGAAATTAATCCCGAACCTATGCAGTGATCTTGAACTGGAGACTCCAGTCACAGGGACCCTCTTTGCTCAGAGGCTCCGCAAGGGGTAACCAAGCAAAATCCATATTAATCAGAGGCCAGTGGTACTCCTGCTAGCTGGGAGGAACACTTGTCTCCTTATAGTCCAAGTTCTGAGAATTTTGAGTTGGTGAAAGGGAAGGTTGGCACCTTGGATCCCTGGAGCAGAAAAGAGAGCTGTAGTGGCTCTGCTGAAAAGTGGGCAAGGAAGGTCAGGCTTGCAAAGGCTGGCAGACAACCTTGGCAGGACCCCCCCCAAAAGTGGGGCCTCTGCCTGACAGCAGTCAGAATCTGACCATGCAGGACCCCAGTGCACCTAGGCTCCAGAAAAAAGGAGGTGAATGACTATGAAAGCACGTGCCTAGTAGGTCTGGGGCCAAGCCTCTGGAAAGTGGAGGGCTGTTGCAAGGTCCTGGCAAGCGCCAGAGACCCTAAGGCAGCACTCCTGACTGTGGGAAGGCGAAGAGGCCCAGACATTGGGCAACTGATTTATGTCAGGAAGGACTGCTCAGGAGGGTCTGAGGATGGCCATCATCTGTAATGGGTACCCAGAGGTGTAGGTCTCCAAGGTGAAATTTGTTGACATCCAGCAGGAAATTGGTGGGCTTATGAATGGGCTCCCTCAGGAGGGGTTCACCCCCATGCTCATCGATAACTACTGGGCTAGAGGGGTTGCCATTGTGGTACACCAAGATGAGGAGACCCGTAACTGGCTGAGTGGCCTAAAATGGTGGGCCTAGATGCTCTCCCTACCTATAAAAGAGTGGTGGCTTGGTTTCCGGGCCCTAGGAAGGATATGGAGCACTGTTTTCAACAACTCCGTAGGCTGAACCAAGGACTGAATACCAGCCACTGGAGAGTGTATGAGTGCAAGAGGGAGCCTGACAGAGTCCACCTTGTGCTCAGCATTGATTCACCTTTAATCACCGCATGGCACAGGCGATATTTCCCATCTCGATGTCAACCCAGAAGGAAGAAAATAAGAAAAGAGGCAGAGGAGGCCAAGCTTGACATGGTAAGTAACATTTCATTTATTCAGGCCAACTTACAACATAGTATTGCTGCTTCTAGGGTTCTTACCAGAACAGTAAATGTTGAAGTAACAGACATGGCTCTGATACCAGAACTGTGGTGGCTGTATTATTGGCCTAAATATTTCAGGCTATACCCTGTTTTGCGAGAGCGGAATAGACCCATAACATGTATCCTCGTGGGGAATATGAACATACGGATGCTAACGGGATTCTCTTCCAGGGACCTTGTGGCACTTCTAATAAACTATAATGAAGGTAAGGTAGAAAGATGTTTGGTTTCCTGCTCTGCTTTGCTGCCTTAAGATTCCAAGAATATATTTTTATTCATTGTATTTATTTGAAATACTTTCCATAGATCCTAATCGGACGAGACCTTAGGATACAGATGAGAGTAAATGTGTTACATAACACGTCAATTTAAAATATAATAAAAATTCATAACTTATTAAATAAGGTTATAAATATTGTCATAATAAGACCTGTAATAATTGTAACAATATGGAATGCAAATATATATATATATATATATATGCCAATAAGATAAAATATAAAATATGCATATCATAATAATATAATTTATAAATTATACGTTTGTTAATAAAATTCATAATCAGTACTTTTTTTAAGAATCACAATGCGGTGGAACTTTTAATAAGTATGCAAGTAGCTCCGTATGTTCCATTCCAAGTATTTATTACAGGAGTAAAAAGATCCTACTAAAACTTTTTCAAGGCCAATTTAAATTTCTTTGTATCATGAGATAGTCGCTTTATGTTTAGGGGCATATTGAAAATTTTGTACATCTATGTCAATTTCAGGAATGGTTTCTGATACAAAAGTTTTATTACTACTTACTGTATCCGTAGGATGTCCCATTATAATGGGAGGATTTGTTTTGTTTTCTAATACTGAATGTACAATGTTTGTTTTGCAAGTTGAGCTTTTCCCAATTTGTTGAAGTGTAATTTGTGTCTCATGTAAATATCCAGTCGGATTCTAGTTCTAGGAAGTTTGTGTGGTCAAATGCTTGTGTAATTTTGAATAGGTTTCCTTATTTCATTATTCACATATGTAAGGCTATGCAAGTCATAGAGATGTGGAACACTAGTAACTATAATGTCATTGTGACTGTTTAGTGTGATAAATTCTGTAGTAAGTTTGAGAGCTGTTTTGAAGTTTTTCTTATCAAGATCTTCCTCCCACAAAGGAGTTCAAGGAACTCATGCACGATTGTAAAGAGGAAAATCTCTCTCTAGTCGTAGGGTGTGATTCCAAGTCACAAAACACGACGTGGGATAACACCAACTACAATGATAGAAGGATTATTGGAATTTCTGAATTTGGAAATTCTAAATCAAGGCAATGGTTCCATGTTTCGTAGTGCCCTAAGGCTAGGGGTGACTGATATTACCCTGGGGTCCTTTGGACTCTTGGAAAAACTTCAAAACCTGGGAGGTTTCCTCTGAACCTTCCCTATCAGATCATAGACATACCTTGTATTCTGCTCACTTTGGAGGGCTCCATACTGGTATGCCAGATCAGGGATCCTGGGGGTACCAACTAGGACTTCTTTTGGGAGGAACTGAAGGACAGGTTGGAGTGGGGCCTGGAAATGAACATAGCAGATGATGCCGGATTAGGACTTGCAACTCTTTGTGTTCAGCAGGCCCTTATTTCAGCCTACGAGGACAACTGTCCTCTGAAACCTGTAATGACAGGTAAATAAAGTGGATACCTAATTTAGAGTCCCTTAGAAGAGCACTGAGACGGCTCTTTAATAAGTGCTGGACAGAAAGGACCCCCTGAAAGCTGGGAACTCTATAGAGAGGCTCAGTGGAGATAAAGCAAGGAGGTAAGAAAGGCCTCAAAATAAGCTTGGAGGACTTCCTGCAACACTGTTAATGATGTACTCATGTCAGCTAGGTTACACAGGGCTCTTCCTAGGGACCCCAAGATCAAAGTGGGGTCTCTGGTGGCTCCTTCAGGGAAGCATACACAATCCGAGGGCAACACCTTAGAACTGCTGCTTGCTACTCACTTTCCCAACTCAGAAGTTACTCAAGACATGGCGGCCCCTGCTGCTGCCCACCGCACCCAACAATGTGATTAGAGGGTGGCTTTGGAAGTTGTCATTTATGGGAGAGTGGAATAGGCAATCGACTCTTTTGCCCCATATAAAAGTCCAGGAATTGGTGGCATATTTCCAGCCCTGTTGCAAGGATGGAGGATTGTTGTCCTTACTGGGTCAGGATTTTCTGTGCCTGCCTGGCGACTATCTATGTTCCAGCCATATGGCTTCAGGTTAAGGTAGTGCTTATACCTAAGCCCAGTAGAAGTTCCTATACTAGACCTAGGGATTTTAGATCTATTAATCTCATATCAGTCCTGCTTGAGACCATGGAAAGGCTGGTAGACAGGTTTTTAAGGAAAGAGGATCTGACTTTAATGCTTAACTTAAGGCTGACATTCATATTGGTTTCAATTATCTTTGCTGGCTCTAAAAAAAAAAACAAATTAAATTCAATTTTTTTCTGAAGGTTGGTGGTTCAGCACATACAGTGATGGCAAATGAACTTACTCTGTGATGTAAAGCAATCACGTGTGAAAATCAGTAACTGTGAAGATGGGAATACAGATGTGGAAGCAAATGTCATATTCATGCTCCAACTTATGCATAGAACAAATTAAAAAATAAATGATTTTAATGACATGATGGTAATATGAGGGGCATTCATAAAGTAAGGTCTCTTCATTTTTTCCTCTCTATTCTATTCTACAAAAGATACATAAGAACAAACTTTAAAAGTAATACACCAACTTCTTCACACATTTGTTATTTCAGTCCAACAGGAGGTCCCAGGTACCATCTATAAAGAATATTTGCACTAGCGCATGAAACAGTGTACGCATGATAGTAACATAATTTCAAATATCACCTACACAATGCATCTTTGAGCTTCCCCAAAATATGGTAAGCTAATTGGACAAGGATTCAAGTCCTCTGGGATGGTATGCTGTGTCAATTGGTAAGTATTTACCGATCAACATCCTTGAAAGACATAGGTTTTAGTAACACTGCCATAAGGACCTCAAATATTGCAGACTGAGGAGATCTGTACTGTATGCTGGATGAGCAAGAAGCTCAAATTTATGTTTTTGAATCATTTCAACAGTTTCCTCTGCCATATGATGCAGGAGAAGTTTTGTCAGAATTTCTCTGTGTTTGCTGTGAACATGGGGTTCCAACTCCTATTGAGGTACCACACAACACTGTGCAATACTGACTGACTGTCCATGATCTTGCTAGTGCACATCACTCTGCTGCCAAAATGCACAGTTCTGCAGTTCTTGGTCCTGTGTGTTTCTGCTCCATATATTACACTGATTTGCATCTTCATAGCAATGCACTCATGTTCCACTGTTTGTGACAATCCACTGCACAAAAGCAACTTCCTCACTAGAGTATTATCACAGCAAATGCATTCACATTACCACATATACCCATTTGTGCTCATCTGTAAGCTGCTTTGTCCCCCATCTTGCAAACATTTTTTGATTATATAAGTTATTGTCATTGACAGAATGTACAGATCCCAAGCTAATGTCCAAATTGCTGGCTACATCTGCAACAGTAACCTGTCTGTCCTCTTGCACCAAACCATTTACTCATTCAACACTGTCCACTACTCATGGTTAGATGGCCTGAGCAGTAATCATCAGTATTTGTTTTGTCACTCTGTACTCTTTCCATCTATTGGCAAAACTAACATTTGTAACAGTTTTCTCCATGCTGTGCTAACATCCTTCCAGTGATTTTTCCATCTCTGACTAAAACAGAATGACAGCTCATTGCTGCAGAGCTAACATATTTAAACCATGACTGCACCAGCTTCACAAAACATGAATGTTACCTGTCCAGTGATATGCCTAGTATTGGCTCAGTATAAGAGTACTGTCTGACAAAATTAAAGTATGAAGTCAAAGTTCACAACTAAAGGGGGTTTCTTTTAATGCTGAACTGAGCATTGCACAGTGGGTGACATCATCAGTCACTATGCAGCAATGATGTCATTCATTCTGCAGCACACAGTCCACTGATAAAAGAAATTTTCTATTACAAAAAAATCCAACCTTAAATGAAATAAAAGAATCAGCTGGAGAAGAATGGACAAGATTTGAGACTGATTTTACTGCAGTGGCTATAAAACTGTGTTGCAGAAAGAGTCAGAACGGAAGATACAAGAAGACACCGTTGCAGAATGACAGAATAAAAACAGGAATGATAAAGATGATACAAGCATGGCAGACGTTCAAAAACAGAAGAAATAAAAACAGAGGAGAGAGGATGATTAGGAACAGTAAGTAACAATATGAAATGAGCCAAAACAATCTCAGAATAAATGTTGCATTCATGCATAACATCCGTACTGATCCTACTGCATTTATCATGTCTGCTGCCACTTCATAATATTCTGGTTTTTTTATTATTATTTTCTAAAATGTATAAAATGTAAGACATATATAACCATCAGCAGAGAAGCATAATGGACTGTGCACACGCCGTGACAGGACTTGACTGGAATCTACTTGACTACATGCATTCTGCATCAGGACTTGACTGGAACCGACTGGACTGTGTACATGCTGGCACAGGCTTCACTGGAACCTATCACCATAATTATAAAAGCCCACCTGTATAAGTCCCAATGTTAAAGTACAATTTGTCCCAGTCCATATCATAAAGGCATACAGGGGGAGCAGATTTATACCTCCACCCACACTTAACCTCAGCACTATATGAAGTGATCAACTTCAAGCCTCATCTGATTTACCAGTGGGGAAAGAACCACAGCACCTATTGAATCCAAATATTTTGGAGAAGAGAAAACTCTCTTGCCCCTGCCAAGAATTGCACCCAAAATCATCAGGCCACAGCCTAGGTGCTGTACTGACTCTGCTATCATAGTTCTGTGTCAATTAGTTGAAAGCACTGTGTCATTCATAATTACTGCACTGTTACAGTACTACTGCAGTTCAAATGTGCAGTACTGGTATATCAATAGTGTGTATGTCCTGTGACCAACAGACATGCATGCATGTTCAAATTTGTGCACATGCACACACACACATACAACTCACTAATAAGCATAAAATGCTTATGTGCTTTAGTACCCATGCCATGAATGTGGAGAGGAAGCAAAGCTCTGAAAGTGAACAGAATGATAGAGTGATACCACCGAATCATAATCAGTGTAACGTATATTTTAATGTACACTGTTTAATAAATGCCTTAATAACAGTACGTATCACATTAATGTTGTGACAAGTAACTATTCGTTTTTGCTGATACCTCTACATGCAACTGTAGATAAACAAAGAAGTGTGATGAATTACTGTCCCTGTGAGACATGAGTTGTGGTGCACATGATGTCAAACAGGTTTCACAGATTCTTAGCTTGAACACTAAACAGTCAAGTGGTTAGCTTTATTACCTGGACACCTCTATGTGCAGGATAAGGGACCCCACTGGACAGAAAAATGAACTAGTCCCAATTCTGATAGGTGGGTCCCTACACTATGGGACAAATGCATCCTCAAGTTATGAGTTGAGGAACGGCCTCCAATATGGAGGATAGCTGCGAATGTATTGAATAAGCAGTTGCACACATCCAGCAAGGGGTGATCCTCTAGCTTGGGGATTGGGTGAGGTGCTGTCTACTACACACCAAGAAAACTTACCATGTTACAAAACCATTCACAACAGTCTGGCATACTCGGGTCTAAGAGGAACAAGGCAGTGGGAGTCCAGAAGGCTACATAAATACCAAATATTATTTGGCTGAAAAATCAAGAAGACTGAAATGGGTGGGGCATATTGCATGTATGGGGGAAAGGAGAGGTGCATACAGAATTTTTGTGGGAAAACTTGAGGGAAAGAGATTGCTCAAAAGACCTAGGCATAGATTGGAGGATAACAGTAAAATGGATCTTCAAGAAATGGGATTGAGAGGCATGGATGGGATTGGTCTGGCCCAGGATGGGGACAGGTGGTGGGCTTTTGTTAATGCAGTAATGAACCTTCAGGTTCCATTAGATGCAGGTAATTTCTTGACTGGCTCAGAACCTGTTAGTTTCTCATGAATAACTCTCCTTCATGGAGTTAACTGATTGGTTGTTTGGTTGGTTGGCTAGTCAGTTGGCTGATTGGTTGGTTGGTTAGTTGAATGGTTAATTAATTAGTCAGTTTGTTTTGAATTAGTTGATTGGTTAATTAATTAGTCAGTCTGTTTTGAATTAGTCGGTTGGTTGGTTAGTTAGTACTGACCATGATGGAAATGAGAAAGATAACAACACTCCTACCAGAAACCTAAAACAAGCTACAAGATTTTACAAGTGTTGCTGAGGATTTCCTGCTGGCATGCTATCCTGGTTTAACTATGCACAATCCACAGAAACTCTTGTCACTATTTACTGGTCCACATAGCCTAACATCCTAGAAGACATTAATCTTCAGCAACACTAGCTCTTTAATCCACAGCACATTAATGACTGAACTACCCTGTCTCACACTTTCTTCAGTTATAATAATCTTCTTCAATAAGTCACCTACCTGCATTGTAAAGCACAACTTTCAAAAGCTGTAATAATATTTGAAACAAAACTAAGCGATATAGAAAAATATGTCACTGTAAGAGGTAAAATATTTAGATTCATATGGTGCTAAAATGAACATTCTATTTGCTCTAGCATATTTTTTTACTGCTATGGCAGCAGTTCATTATGATGCACTTACCTTTGACAGTTACCTTCCCTTCCATATGTGCTTCTGTCGGTCCATTTGTCGCGACACAGCGATATGTTCCTGCATGTTCTAACTTCACTGGTATTATGTACAACTCCTGATTCTTATGACGCAGCTTCACCGTCCTGTCATCAAGGACCACAGGCTTGCCATCCTACCTCAGTGAATCAAAAGGAAAAATTAATATATGTAACAAACTTGCACTCATATTTTTTAATTCATTTTTATATAAATATATGGATGCACAGCAGGAAGATCTTGGCCTAGGTGGTGTCACAAATACATGCTTTGGTAATTTCAACAATCCTACAGGAGAAAATGAAAAAACAGTAAGGTAGAGAGTAAAGTTGTGTTAGTTATCCCAGTGGAAGCAAGTGGGAGGGCAGAGGTACAGCTCAACTCAGCAGCACAGAAAACACAGGTAAACATAATTTTTGTCACATTAAAACTAATTTGTGTTTCTAATGTATTTTTCCATGCTGAATTAAACTGTGTTATCAGAAGTGCTCTATCGCCTACAGTTTTTGTGTGGAAGAGTTTTTAAAATGCAATCTTAGCAGATTTAGTTTTTGTTTGTCATGCTACCAGCACAGGCAGTTTATTATATTTTAAACATAGAGTGGGCATGAAAATTTAATCATAGCAAAGACAGTATGCATGTGAGCCCAATCACAAACAGCCAGACTGTGCAAGCTCAGACATGTTGTATCATGTTGTGAACATGATCCTAACAGTAAGTTCTGCTTGAGGACCACTGCACTGCTCGTGGTGTGCCACACTTCACTGTGATAAAATGCAAGGGTTGTGTGTTCTTTGTAGTTAAGGGTTTTGTGTAAAAGGATTGTGTTTATTATATTTTCATCATGCCAAGAAAGTGTTAAAATCATCCTGACACCTTCTGTTTTGTGTGTGGTGAAGTGACATTCAATCTCAGGGTTAAATTTACCCCACTCATTAAGAAATGTTATGAGCTTTATTTTGGGTGTAAAATGGGTGACCAAGATAAGAGATGGGTCCCTCATATTTGTTATGAAATGCGTGCGAGGCTTCACCCAGGATGGGTAAATGGTTCACACCTAATGCTGTCCACCATTCCCATGGTTTGGAGGGACCAAAAGACCACTCACCCAAATGTTACTTTTGTTTAACAAACATAACAGGGATCACCTCCAAATCCAAACACACAATGAAAAATCCAGATCTGCCATCTGCAATGAGGCCTGTCACACATAGGGAAGCAGTGCCTCTACCTAAGCCTCTGGAAAATCTGACTTTAGTGATGACAACTCTGATTCTGAAGAAGATTATGGACAAGATTGATTGTGATCTGACATTTTAAGCAAGTTGTTACTCATCTGAACACGATTTATAAACAGGAGAAGATCTTAATGACCTTGTCCATGATATGAATTTGTCTAAAAAGACAAGCCAAACTCTCAGGTTCCAAACTAAAAGGGTGGAATCTTCTCTGCCAAGATACTGAAACATGTTACTTTTGCAATCACTAAACTGAATTCAAAGAATTTTTCCCTCAAGAAAACCATCTGGTATTTTGTAATGATGTTTGCTTTGTTACAGACGCTTATGTACACCAACACAATCTACCTGAGTGGTGTTTGTTTACTCTTCAAATTTAGCTTAAAAGCTGTACTGGTACATAATGGGAATAAATTCCCATCTGTACCCCTAGCCCATGCTGCTAACATGAAAGGGGCCTATAAAAATATGAAACTACTTTTCAAAAAGATCCAGTATGAAAAATATAATTGGAACATTTGTTGGGATTTAATGGTCATTACTCTCTTGCTTAGCTTGCAGCTTGGCTACACTGCGTTTTGTTGTTTTCTGTGTGGGTAGGATAGTAGAGACAGAAAACATCATTACATCCAAAAACAGTGGTCTACTAGGTCTGTAAATAAAGTAATGAGACTGATTCAATATAACTCTGTACTTACTTTTAAACTACAAATCGAGTTTGTCCCCTTCAAAATAGTTCCCTTGGGAGGCTACACACCTCCGGAGACGTTC
>Ga0123357_10005422_pt1 | contig 15273 bp, 11 predicted proteins | sample TergutEmb28metaG_FD_89873 | JGI IMG/M metagenome (GOLD analysis project Ga0123357, IMG submission 89873) | Embiratermes neotenicus P4 segment gut microbial communities from Petit-Saut dam, French Guiana - Emb289 P4 | ecosystem: Host-associated > Arthropoda: Insects > Digestive system > Gut ... | reverse complement strand
GAGAGGCGAGGCGAGAGGCGAGGCGAGAGGCGAGGCGAGAGGAATCGCGAAGGGACTTGCCGAAGGGGTACTCGGGGTTTTCGAGGCTCGCAGCATCCACGTCTCTTCGGAGCAGAAGGCGCGCATTCTCGACTGCTCGGATATCGCGATCCTCAGCGGCTGGATCCGCGAGGCTACTTCGGTCACTTCGGCGGGCGAGCTCTTCTCCGAGCGATCACGGTAAAGTTGCAAGATGCAGCCACCTGCCCTCCGCACTTGGCACAAAGCCTCGAGCTCGTGAGCTTGTCACGGCAACCTGATCTTCGTGCCAAAGAGGTACGATCCACGCTTCATCGCGCACGCGCCGTTCGAGCTCGGCGTAGATTGGTTTGCGCGCATCTGGCAAAAGCTCGGCATCGCCTGCATCGAGCAAGCGATCCACCTCAGGGTCGGCAATGCGCCCACGATTGGCTCCTTTTGGCGGAATGGACGACGAGTGCAAGAACACGCGAAGCACGTTGGGCTCGGTGAGCTCGGGCAACTGCAAGGTTCCGAGCTCGAAGTCGCCGGCCGACAGCCGCGCGAGCAACGTGCCGAATTCAAGCGGGATCACGTCAACGACTACGCCAATGTCCGCGAGCTGTTGTGCGATGACGCGTGCAATCGTCACGCGCAACCGATCGGTCGATGTAAGCCATGTGAAGTGCAACGTGTCGGCGCGGGCTTTGGCAAGCTCGGCGCGCGCCATTGCTGGATCGAAGGACAGAGGACTTTCTTTCGTGTAGGCCCAATGTAGCGGCGGCAAAAGCGTCGAAGCCGATCGAGCGCGTCCGGCGAGCAGCGTGCTCGCGATCCCGTCGCGATCGATCGCCATGGCGAGCGCACGCCTCACGTGCACGTTGGCAAGCGCTCCTCGGTCGGTGCGTGCAAGCATGTACGTAAGGTTCGAGCCAGGGCGACTGGTGACCGACACTCCTGGTGCATTCTCGAGCGCGGGAAGAAGCGTTGGCGAAAACCCGTTGACGACCAAATCGGCGCGTTGTGCATGCATGCGCAACGCGCGCGCATTTTCGTCGTGCACGGTGCGCACGACGATCGAATGAAGAGGCGTAGTGCTTACGCCACCTTCGGCGGGTGCAAGCGTGATGGCACCTGGCACACGCTCTTTCACGACGAACGGACCGAGGCCATCGAGCGTGCCGTTTGGCTGCGGTGCCGAAGCGGCTTGGTCTTCGCGCAGAATGGGCAGCTCGAGATCCGTGAGCAACGTGGCGTGAGGTCGAGCAAGATGAATGCGCACGGCGTAATCGCCTTCTGCCTCGACCCGGTCGACAGCTTCCACCACACGCGCATGGCGGGAGGCCACGGCGGCATCGGCGAACGCACGCAGGGTTGCGATGACATCGCGCGAGGTGAGTTGACTACCGCCGTGGAAGCGAACATCGTCACGCAATTCGACGCGCAACACTTGCGGACTCATCCACGACCAGGCGCGCGCCACGTAGGGCACTGGCATGAGCGTGGCTTCGTCGAGCCGCACGAGCCCTGCGTGCACAAGCCGCGTGGTTCGAAGCGCCACGGCGTCGGTGGCGTAGCGAGGGTCGAGCGTTTCGGCATCGTTCGCGACGAGCATTTCGATCGGCCGAGCGCTCTTGTCTGTCACGGCGGCTTGGCTGCATCCGCCGAGTGAGAGCGTGCATGCAAAGAGGCCAATGACCTTTGCACGCTGGGTTTGCCAACATGCCAGTGCTCCTTTCGCGATGCCTGTACGCGCAGGTATAGTTGCGCGATGCGACGGCATCGTTTCTTGGCTTTTGCGCTCACAATCGGCCTTTTCATGCCCCAAGCAAACGCTCGCCCCAGGGGCGCGCAGAGGGCTGCCGAAGCGGGTACTGCAGGCGCGGGCGCTGCAGACTCGGCAGGCGCGCCGACGCGTGCACCAGAAATCGAGGCCGCCGTGCGAGCTTTGGTGAGCGATCGATCGCTGAAAGATGCACAAATCGGCGTGTCGGTGGTCAACGCCGACTCTGGCGCTGTGCTCGCACAATCCGGCGAACACATCGCGCTCAACCCGGCCTCCAACGCGAAGCTTTATACCGCGGCCGCCGCACTCGCGATCCTTCACGGATCTCACAGGTACCAGACCACGCTCAGTGGAGCGATCAAAAGCGGCAACGTTGGCGAGCTCGTTTTGCGCGGCCATGGCGATCCATCGCTTCGCTCGAGCGATCTATGGGCAATGGCCGAGGAGCTCAAGGCGCGCGGTGTTCGCAAGGTGGAGTCATTGGTCATCGACCAACGCTTTTTCGACGAGCAGACAACACCACCCGCGTTCGAGCAGCAGCCGAACGAGTGGGCGGCGTTTCGTGCGCCGGTGAGTGCCATTGCCTTGAATGAAAACACCATCACGCTCACGGTGCGACCCACCCAGGCGGGCTCGGCAGCCATTGCGTCGTTCGATCCGCTGGGGTTCGTTGACGCGCAAGGCACAATCAAAACCACGGAGTCGGGTGCAGACGCGGTCGTTCTCGACCTCTCGCCTGCAGGCAGGCGCATGACGGCGAAAATTTCAGGCGCGGTTGCCGAGGACTCGAAATTCGTCCGCTACACGCGGCGCGTTGACGATCCGCTACTTTTTGCTGGATATGCCATGAAGGCCATATGCGAAGAGATCGGCATCAAAGTATTGTCCGATCCAAAGCTTGCAACGGGCCCAACGAAGGCCCCCATGATTGTTAGACATGAATCGGAGCCTCTTTCGACGCTGCTCTATGCACTTGGCAAAAGTAGCGACAACTTCTACGCCGAGATGATTTTCAAATCACTTGGGGCGGAAGGCAAAGCGCGCCCGGGCAAAAGCCAAGACGCCGCCGAAGTCGTGACGAAGTGGCTCGAGCATACCAATTTGTCTGATGCAGGCGTTGCCATCAAGAATGGCTCGGGCCTATTCGACGCGAACCGCACAACCGTAAGCAGCATCACCAAGCTTCTCGCGTATGCGTGGCAAAATCCGGCAATTCGCACCGAGTTCGTGGCGCAACTTTCGATTGGCGGCGTCGACGGCACGCTGCACAAGCGCTTTCGTGAACACCGCGAGCGCCGCGCCATTCGCGCGAAAACCGGCACACTCGACGACGCCATTGCGCTCTCTGGCTACGTGCTCGGGCCAGCCGGCACGCCACCGCTCGCGTTCTCGATCATGTTCAATAAGGTTGCCGGAAAAGCGTCCTTCGCGCGCGCCGCCGCCGATAAATTTGCAACACTGCTTTACGACAAGCAGTGGCATTGATCTGCTAGCTTGGTGGCACGATGGATACGGAAGAAGAATGGGTGGTCCTCCGGGATCTGCTCGATCGGGTAGAAGCTTCGCTTCTTGCCGAGTTCCTCGACAACCAACAAATCCCGGTCACCCTTGAAGGTGTGTATTCTGCCGGTCTTCTTCCGGGCGTTGAAAGCGTGCGCGTCATGGTCCCATCCGGTCGCCTGGGCGAGGCACGCCTGGCCGCGGAAGCGTTTGATGGAAAAACTTTCGATCCACCCTAGCTAGCGCGCTCGCCGACAATATTGAAATCCTACGTGACTGCTTTTGCGCATAGTCAACCTGTTCACCAATTCGGATGAGGTTCAGCATCCTGTGAGGGGATGGGTCAGAAAATTCACACAAGAAACACTCAGTCAAGAATCACTCAGTCTTCAACTTTTCGGTTGATCCGAAAACAAGTTGACAGCAGCATACTAAGCTCTGTCGATCGACAGACTTTTTATAAAAGGAGACAAGCCATGGCTGAATCCACATCTTCGTCCATCTCAGCGCGTCTTGATGCCATCGAGGCGCAACTCAAGGAGATCGTCAAAGCACTTTACGGCAGCAGTGGCGCGGCTGGCGCGGCGCCCACGACGACGACGATTGAACTCACCGACAGCGAGTTCGATAAGATTGCCGATGCGCTGGACGATCTTGATGCCAAACTCACCGACCGGCAGCGCCTCTATATGTTCGCCATATTCGGCGCCGCGGCCAGCCACTTCGCGACGGTCCTTTCGGCTGAAAGTCCGCAAGTCGCGAACATCCGTACAATCCAGGTGCAGAACGCGGATAAGATCAGCAACGTCAAGCTATCGGACACATTCCACAGCCTTGTCCAGATCGATCAGGGCAAACTTGGTTCGATGGTGAACCAGGGTACCGTTGCGACCTCGGGCGGCGCCACGACCTCGGGCGGCACCGTGATGGATTCGGTCACTGCCGGCGTAAGTGTCAGCGCAGGCGTCGTCTCGGGAGGCGTCACCTGGTCGAAAAGCGATGGCGGAAACCAGGTCGGCAGCTGGCAAACCATGGCGGCGACACCGATCGACGACCATGATCTTGGAGGAGGAAATCCGACCGGCAACTTGCAAGCCAGCAGCGCCGTCAATCAGAGCCAGGTCGCTGCAAAGGGCGGCATCGCAGGGCTTCCTGGAGGCTTTACCCGCTAGGATCGCGGTATGATGACGCGCCACACGCGAGGGCCTGGCGCAAGCGCGGCCCCGCAGATTTGGCTGGTGCCTGAAAATGTGCCCGAATCCCACGCAAAAGCCGCAGTCGCGAGGCGCAATCTCCCTGGTGGCGGCGCCGTTCAACTCGTTTCGGCGACCGTCGATACAAGTTGGCCTGCTAGCAGCCATCGCGCGCGACTGCGGCTGGGCCGCTCGTACACACCACCTGTTCCTCGATTTCGCCGCGATGATTGGCGTAAAGCTCTACGAGCGCATCGCCAACGACCGCGGCGTGGCGGTGGGAGACTGGCTGTTCTCGACCGAGGCGTTCGGTGACGACGCGCCAGACCGAGACGGCAGCGCAATGCTCGCTGCTTTCAATCTCAAGGACGAGGCCGCAGCGCTGGCAGCCGCCCGCAGGGAGACCGTTCCGCACTTCGTTCAGCTTGCCGCTGAAGAGATCGCGCGCAACGCGCCGCAGGTCGTCGGTTTCACGTCCACATTTCAGCAGACCGCTGCCGCGATCGCCATCGCGCGCCGGCTGCGCACGCTCCTTCCACACGTCAGACTGCTGTTTGGGGGCGCCAACTTCGAGCGCGACATGACGCTGGAATGGGCGACCCACGTGCCCGAGTGCGAACTGGTGTTGAGCGGCGAGGCGGACGACAGCTTCCCGCGCCTGCTCACCGCGCTGGCCGAGGATGGTCCGCTCGAAGACGTGCCGGGGTTGACTTGGCGCGATGCAAAAGGCGCGGTGCGTCGCAACGAGGCGGCGCCAACGGTTGCCACCCTCGACCGGAATCCCACCCCCGATTACGATGAATATTTCGCGCGGGCGGAATTCCTCGGCTTGCTGCGGGCGGGCCTGCGCAACGACGTCCGCATCCCCTTCGAATCAGCCCGCGGTTGCTGGTGGGGCGAGCGCAACCACTGCACCTTCTGTGGGCTCAACGCGCTGTCGATGAAGTTCCGCTCCAAGTCCGCCGACCGTGTCCTGCAGGAGTTGGGTGAGCTTTCGACGCGCCACCGCAGCTACCACTTCGAGGCGGCCGACAACATTATCGAGCGCGACTACTGGAGCACGCTGCTTCCGCGACTTTCGGCGCCCAACACAACATACGACATCTTCTACGAGGTCAAATCGAACCTAAAGCCCGATCAGATTCGCGATCTCGCTACGGCCGGGATTCGCACGATCCAGCCGGGCATCGAGAGCCTTTCGACGCCGTTGCTGAAGTTGATGCGCAAGGGCGTGCGCGGGCTGGACAACGTGAATCTGCTGCGCTGGTCGGCCTATCACGGCGTCGCCGTGAGTTGGAACGTACTCTGGGGCGTTCCAGGCGAGAAGACGCAACATTATGAAGAGCAGGCCGCGTTATTTCGTTGGCTGCACCATCTTCAGCCACCCGTGGCCGGGTTCAGGGTATGGCTGGAGCGTTACAGCCCGCTGTTCAAGGACGAAAAGACATTCCCCACGCGCTCCCGCCGTCCGGAGCGCTCGCTGGACTTCATCGTCCCCACAAGCATCAACCAGAACGCCATCGCGTACTTCTTCGACTACGAACTTGAGGACACGCTCGCCAACGGGGTCTTTGACGGAATGGCCGAGGCGATCGCCGCGTGGAAGAACGCCTGGATGAACGACTGGAAGCCGCAACTGCGCTACTTCTCCGCGCCCGACTGCGTTACAGTCGAGGATGGCCGCTATGGCCCCGAACTGCGCCTGACGCGTCTGCGCGGGCGCGATGCGCGCGTGTTTCAGGCGCTGCTGGAAAAGCCGATGCGCGCGGATCGCCTCGCCGAGCTGATCGAAGAGCCCCTACAACGCGTCGAGCGATCGCTGCGGATATTGTCAAGCCAAGGCATCGTCGCCAGCGAGGGTGGCCTGCACCTGTCGCTGCCTCTGCCGGCGCGCAGGCGATAATGGGGATCAATCTCGCGATAGCGCGGCGCTGGCGGGACGATTTTGCCGCGCGCGGCGCGGACGAAGCCGCCGAATTACTCGACCGCGCGGCGACACTCGTCGGGTTCCTGCGCGAGGGCGCCGAGTTGCAGTTGCCCGCCGGTGGCCAGGCGCAGCGGCTGGCCGCAATGCGCGGGGCCGCGCGCAGGCGCAGCGTACTCGGCGCATTGGATGCCGTGCGGACGGCCTTCGCCGCCAATGCGCCCGATCGCGCGCCCGTGCTTGACTATTTGCTTTTCCTCGGCGCCTGCCCGTTCGACGCGTTGGCGACAATCCCCGCCGCCGCGTTGCCGCTGACCGACCCGGCGTTCGCGAATGCCGAGGCGCCCCCCCCCTGCGATGAGCCGCCCACAGGCTTTGGCAACCTCGTGCTCATCATGAAGCTGACCAGGCTGTGCAACCTTCGCTGCACCTATTGCAACGACTGGCGCGAAGGCTCGGGAAACACCATGACCGCAGCCACGCAAGCGCAGCTCATGCGGCGCGTGGCTGAGGATGCCTCAGTATCGTCCATCTGCTTCGTCTGGCACGGCGGCGAGCCCAGCCTGTTCGGTGTCAGGCAAATGCTCGGGTTCCTCTGGCTCCAGGCGCGGCTGCGGCGGCCCGGCCAGATCCTGACCAATTCGATCCAGACCAATGCGGTGGCGCTGCCAGACAAAGTCCTGGCGCTGTGGCGGCTGTTCGACTTCAAGGTAAGCGTCAGCCTGGACGGACCCCGCTCGATCCATGACCTCCAGCGTCTGACCAAGGCTGGCAAAGGCTCGTTCGATGAGGTCAGCCGTGGCATCGCGCGCCTGCGCACAGCGGGTGTCTTCGTCGGAGGGTTGATCGTGGTGACGGCCGAGATTGCAGCCTACCCGATCGAGCGACTCGTCGCCGATCTCCTCGCGGCGGGCGTCAGCACGGCGGGTTTTCTGCCGGTGCGCCCTGAGTCAAGCAAGGGCGCGGGCTCCTACCTGCCGCCCGAGGCCTTCGCGGACTTCATGGTCCGCTTGTTCGATCTCCTGCGTTGCCGACCGGACCTGAAGCTCGATGTTCGCGAGCTCAATGTGCTCCATGCCGCATGGGCTGGTCAGCCGACGCGATTCTGTGAGTTCAATGGTCCGTGCCTCGGCGGCTACTTTGGCGTGGAACCGGACGGGACCGTCCAGCATTGCGACAAATTCCTTGGCTCAAAAGCGCACACGATCGGGCATATCGATGCACAGGGCTTCGGCGAAATGCGCGCCAGCCCGGCCATGACTGCATTACGTGAGGTCGAGGCCCAGCGCTGGCTGCGGCTGTGCAGCTGCCGATGGTATGGCTGTTGTAAGGGCTGGTGCCCACACGAAAGCCATGTCGCCCACCTGACAGGCACAGCTTCCACCTGCTGCGGGCTGGCTTCGGTCTTCGAGCACTTCGAGGCTGTCGCGGGTGTGAAGGGGACTCGAGCATGAGCGGTGCCATCATCTGCGACCGCTGTCACAAGTTGCGCCGCGCGTCGCTAGGCGAAGCGGCTGGGCCGCGCGCCCAGATGCTGGCCCTTCCTGGCTGCGGCTGCCAGCATCTGTCACCCCACGACGCCTGCTTGCGCCTGCTTGCACCCGGCTGCGGTCCTCTCGCCGAAGTCTCGGCGCGCTATTCGGAGGAGACTGGATTCTGGGTCGCCGTCGCAAAGGGCGCCGACGTACGAGTGCTGGGCGCCGTAGCCGACGTCGCATTGGGCCTGGGAGCCGACGTGGGCGAAGCCGTCGCACGTGCAAGTGGCGAGGTGCTCGAACGCTATGGCGCCGCGCTGGTGCCGCCAGACAGCCCGACGCGAATACCGCTGGCGCGCTGGGATGGCAGTCCCTGCGGCGACGGCCCTGCGGCAGATGCTTGGCTTCCCTATCATCGCCATGGCATGCCCGTTCTGCCTGTGCGATCGAGCGGCCTTGCTTTCGACTTCAGGCGCACCGATGCTCTGCGTGCTGCCTCCTGTGAGAAGATGGAACGGCAGGCCATTGACGCACTGCTACACAACGGCCTCGGCTTCGCCCGGCCGCTGGGCAGCATTCCACTCGGACGGCTCGCCGTTCGGGCATTCACCTTGCCCGCGCCTGTTCCCGTGGCTCTGGCACTGCTGGCCGGACCAAGCGGCGCGATCATGGCTGCCGGCGCGGCCGCGGCCGCGAACGAGGCTGACGCGCTGGCCGAAGCAGGACGAGAGGTGGCGATCGACTGGCTGCTTGCGGCAGGCGCGGTACTGCCCGGCAGCGGTGTCATTCCTGCGGCGCTGCTTGGACCGCTAGCCGGGACGCGCCTGCCGGAATGGCCCCGCTCGACCGGAGCCGATGCGCGCTCCAAGCCGATTAACGCCGCGCGCGTCATCCGCAACAGTTTCGGTTTCGCGGACCTGACGCCAGCGGACATCGCCATAGCTGGCGGCTTCGTGACGCGCGCCATGGCGACGATGGCGGATCCATGCTTGATGCGCTGGTAGCTCACCGGAGCGGGTCTGCGGACGACGGCCGAAGGGCACTGCTCGCCGACGCTGCCGCAACTAGCCAAGCGCATCGACGCCACCTCCAACACGTTTGCCCTGTTCACTTCTTTCATCCCTGGAGAATCGCATGAAGAACCACGACCGCAGCCGCTACCTGATGGAGATCCTCCGCCGCCATAGCCCTCATTGGCTCGAACAGAACAAGGCGATCACCAAGCCCGAAATGCAGCAACTGGAGGAATCGACAGGTCTTTCTTTGCCGACCGAGGCGATGATCGATCTTTCGGCGCGACTGACGCCCGAGACCCCAGCCGCCGAGCTTTCACCCGACGATGTTGATACGCTGGAAGCAATTGTCCACACCGAGCTCAGGCCGGCGTTGCTGGTTCAAGACGGCACCTTCCTGCCACCACCGCAGGAATGGATCCAGCTTACGACGTATCGCGGCGGCATCGACTATGCCATTGCGCGCACTTGCCGCATCGAAATGGAAGGCTCGATCGACCTCGACTGGGCGGGTACGGGCTTCGTTGTCGCGGACGATCTGATTGCTACTAACCGCCACGTCCTGGAAGAATTCGCCAGCTTCGAAGAGGCCACAGGGCGCTGGCGCTTCTACGACGGCGTCACCGTACACGCCGACTTCCGGCAGGAAATCGGCAGCACGGCTGTGCAGGATGTCGAGATCACCGGCATCTGGGGAGTGCACAACCGCTTCGACCTAGCGATCCTACAGGCGAAGCCCAGCGGCGGCTGTCCCAGCCCATTGATCGGCGGCATTCCTGATCTATCACCGCAGAGCGACGTGGTCGTAATCGGCTATCCTGCCTACGACTCACGGCGCAATGACGCTGCAGTCATGGACCGCATTTTTCGTGGAATCTACAATGTGAAGCGCGTGCTACCGGGCCAGCTCTTATTGCGCGACCGAGCGAATTACGTGCTACGCCACGACTGCTCAACGTTGGGGGGCAATTCTGGATCGCCAGTGATTGACCTTCGGAGCGGTCGTCTGATTGGCATCCATTTCCGCGGCCAGTACCTTCAGTGGAACGAAGCCATCGACATCGCCTGAGATTGATACCAATGTGCATTCAAGAATCAAAACTGACCGATCCCTGGTTTGTTTATTGCATATTGCGAACTAGGGAGTGCTCGGTTGCTGATGGCCAAGTTCGGAAAGATCCTTGCCAATCATGCGTTTTGTAAAGGAATTGGCGGTATCCTATGAGAGGATGGATCATCAACGTCCCTCCGCGTAGTCCGGCATCTGCATTCGAATTTTCTTGAGCGCTTGCTCTTGAAGCTGGCGAATGCGTTCACGAGAAAGCTTATACTTTTCACCAATTTCTTTGAGCGTTAGCTCGTTTTCGTTGTCGAGCCCAAAGCGCCAACGAAGAATGCGCGACTCGACGGGCGTTAAGTACCCAAGCAACCTTCGCACTTCTTCGCCCCACTTCTGCGAGACGAGGGTCTCAAATGGCGACAAGTTTTCATCTTGCAAAAGATCGATGAACTTGCACCCGTCCTCGTCGCCAACAGGGCGATCGAGCGACAATGGCGTTTCCGCCCGAATGTCAATTGCTTTGTTGAGCCTGCCTTTTGTAATGCCCGTCTCTTTTTCAAGCTCGCGCAGCGTTGGATCGCGCCCGGTGCGCGCGATAACGGCCTGCTTGGCGCGCTGCACGCGGTTGTGCGTGTCGAGCATGTGCACCGGAATGCGCACCGCGCGACCTTTGTCGGCGATCGCACGGCTGATCGAGTGGCGAATCCACCACGACGCATACGTGGAAAAGCGGTAGCCGCGCGTGTGATCAAAGCGCTCGACAGCCTTCATTAGGCCAATGTTGCCTTCTTGAATGAGATCGATGAGCGGGAGGCGACCGCGATTGTATCGCCGCGCAAGGGCTACCACGAGACGCAGGTTCGCTTTGACAAATTTGGCTTTGACGGCTTGGCTTACGCGAGCCTTCTCGTCGATGTGGCGAATGGCTTTTTTGTAGCCAGGCGTCAAAAAAAGCTTTGGATTGATGGTGACGTTGGGCGGCATGGCGACCGCCATGCCGTCGCTCTCGACGTCGTTGGCAAAAGCCATTTTGCCGAGGTGGCGCACCACAGCTTCGGCGTGACCAATCCAGAGCCGATCGGAGTCGGCAAGGCGAATGGCCCGCGCAAGGCTTGTGCAAGTTGCGCGGTATCGCTGCACCTGCTTGGGCAAAAGCTTACGCTTCCTTATTTTGTAAGCCCTGAAGAGTCTTCGTAGCTCGCCCAATTCGGGAAGATCGAGCGCGTCTTCGTCGCGGTCAGGCAAATTGCGCAGATCGCTTTCGAGTGCTGCCACGGCAATCTCGGCGGCTGGAATGTACGCAAGGATCGCGCACCAGTGCTCGACCTCGGCCTCCTCGATGTCCATCGCGGTTCCGAGCTCTTCGGCCGGACCCATGATGGGGTGCGACGCGATCTCGTGATAGTAGCGCACGAGCGCCGAGTCGCTGCCATCGGCAAAAAAGTCTTGTTCGAGCGCAACAACGCTTGTTCTGCCGCTCGGTGGCGAAAGCTCTTCGTCGCATTCCCTTTCACCAGAAAAGCCACCAGAAGAACCAGAAGACGCGATGGATGCCGTCGCGACTGCTGCACTGCTATTTGACCTGCTCATTCCCGCCTCACTCTTGCCGGATTTTTGCTTTCGCCGGCTTTCTGCACGTTGGGCCATGTTCTTTTGAGATCCGGCCTTTTGGGGGTGGCGCTCTCACGAATGGTTGCAACGTGGGTAGCGACAAGGATCCTTCTTGGGCCGTTGCAGATAGATTCGGCAGGACTCCAAAAAAGGTGCTTCCAATTGGACAGGTCCCGCACGAATTTTTATTAATCTCGCTTAAAGCCGCTAAAAACCGCGCAAGTCGCGTGAGCCACTTGCACCGCTTGAATTCATCGCAGCACCCGAAAGCTGCGCAGTATCTCTATGCTAGAGCTTGGCGTACGGCGCGCAGCCGACCCGATCTTGCTGCCCGCTTCGTTGTCGGCTCGTCAATGCACGCAGCCGGGCAAGCGCTTCTCGCAGCAGCCGCTGGCTTTCTCGCACGATCCCTCGCGCAAGCTCCTGGTTCGCTCATTTCGCTCAGGCCTATCGGAATCGCTCTACGCGCGGGCCATGGCGATGCACTCCTTGGCATCGCCGTAATTGGGGCGGCAGCCGCGCTTTTCAAGCTCGTTGGCGGTGCACTCGCCGCCTCGGCCGAAGCTCGGCTTTCCGGACGACTCGCCGCGGACCTCCGCCTCCGGGTTCTCGGTAACGTGCTTGCGGGCTCGCAGGGTTCGCGTCCAATCGAAAGCGGTCTTGCGTCGCTCACCATGCACGTGCAGGAGGTTGAACGCGGCGTGACTCTCGGCGTTTTTGGTGAGCTGCGCGCCGTGCTCCAACTTGCACCGCTTGCCGTGCTGCTTGCTTTGCTTGCGCCACGCCTCGCAGCAGGTGCAACGCTTGCTCTTCTAGCCTTCGCGCTCCTTGTTCTTTTCGCGCGTAGGGCGCAAAAGCGCGCGTTCGCCAATGCTGCGATCGAATCCGAAATGCTTCTCGGCGCGGCCAACGAAGCTGTAAAGCACGCTGATTTGTGGACGACGTACGGTGCCGAATCACGCATCATATGCCACGTCAAAGCTCTTGGGCGAACGATGATCGAAACGGCTGCGCGCTTGCGAACGCGCACAGCCCTGCTCTCGGCAACGAGCGAAGTGGCCGGGGCGTTCGCGCTCGTTCTTGTTCTTTTGCTCGCCCGCGCTGGCATGATCGACGGCGACACGCGCGCGGCGATCGTCCCATTCGCCATCGTCTTTTTCATGACCTACCGGCCACTTCGCGAGCTCGTCGAGGCGCGTCTCGTTCGTGTGCGCGCGGAGCAAGCATTAGCCCGGATGATTCACGACGTGATGGGCACAACGTGTGCGCCGCCGCCTTCTCCACCTGCTCCTGCCACCGCTCAACGCGTATGGCAGCGCAAGATTCTGCGTCTCGAAGGCGTTGTCACCCTACATGGCCGGCATGCCCCCGTCTCCTTCGAGCTCGCACCTGGATCGATCGCGGTCCTTTGCGGCCCCACGGGAATTGGCAAAACAACGCTTCTTCGTACGCTGCTCGGACTCGAGGAAGCTTGCGCAGGCTCGGTGCATTGGGGAAATGAAGACCTGACGAATGACGGCGTTGGGCCGTCGGCACGTCCTTTTGCGTGGGTCCCGCAAGATGCGCCAATCCTTGCTGACACGCTCGACGCCAACATCATGCTCGGCGGGGCCGCATCGCAATCAACCGACGACTCTCTCGCCATGCTTGCGATGATCGGCGCAGGCGAACTTGCCGCATCGCTTGGAAACGCAGTGCTCACGCCACCACTTGCGATCTCGGGTGGTGAACGCCAGTGGATCGCCGTTGCACGCGCTCTTGCCACAAGCTTGCCCGTGCTCTTACTCGACGAGCCGACAAGCTTTCTCGATCCTGCCTCGCAAAACAAAATGCTCGAGGCGCTGTCGGCTTTGCGTGGCAAGCGCACCATCATTCTTGTCACCCACCGCCCAGAACCACTTTCGATCGCCGACGTCGTCGTGCAGCTTGGGCCGTTGTGATTGTAGTTGCGCCTTGCTCCGCGCAGTACAATAACTGGCATGCCCAAGGCGCGAAAAAAATGGGTAATCTTGACCGGCTCGCTCGACGATTCCGACGAGCTAGACCTCTGCTACTGGCTCGAACACACGACGAGCGCCGAGCGCGTGGAAGTGGTTCACGCGTGCCTGGTTGATTGTTTACGAACACGAGGCCAACGTGTTCCCGGATTTCGTAGAGTTCATCGCTTCATTGAACGCCCACCGCGTTCGAGGGGATGACGTTCACAAAGGCTTGGCGAACCAGCCCGCGAGATTGCATGCATTGCGCAATCTCTACATCGCGACTTCGATGACTTTCCAGTTGCTGAATTCCTTTGTTACGTCGATGTGACCCCATACCCCGGATTCCCTGTTAATGTATACATTTTTGTCATCGTTGAAAAAGCAAACTTCAGCGGAGGTTTCCCTGTCGACATACCCTCTTATGTGCACACGGTTCATGATACCAACGATCATTTTTATTGCACGCTCAAAGCAACTACTCGCTTCGAATTCATAATTGAAACGAAATGACAAATATTGTCTAAATTCGAATTCTACGTATTCTCCGGTCAAAATCCTTATGTCCAGCACATTGGTCGGCGGTCCCATCGACTTGACCAGGTTCACCTGAAAGCCCAACGTATCGTAACATGAGTTACAATGAAAAACCGGTTCTTCGGTCGGAGTTTCCACTGTGGACGTAAACCCAAGGTCATGGATCCCTTTGAGCACCATCTCTTCGTCAAGCACTTCTTTTTCCAAATGAAGCGTTAGCCCAATAGCCATTGTTCGTCCTCCTTGTTCGTGCAGCATGCCTTATGGAAACAAATTAATCACGGATTTGCCCTTGACCACTTTAACTTCTTTTAAACCATTGATAGGGTAATCGGTCAATTGTTTGCGCATACTTTCGACATTGCCATCCCAGTCATTCATGTTAAGAACGACTCGTTCTGTCTGTTTATCTTTTACCTTTTTTTCGATAGCAGTACCTATACCTCTAGCCTTCGTCCCTTTTTTGGGTGCATAGCAATCGAAGATCTCCCCTTCGACGCGATAATCTGGTTTTTTATCGCCCGGAACCGTCGGCTTTTGTTCCACTTCATAACCGTTTCTGGCCAGAACGTCAGCGGCCTCATTCTCTCTTCCTACGCTCCTGATTGTCTCGGGTTCGTCTTTACGATTAAATGTCGCGCGACGTCCCCGCGGCACTGCATTCGCGTCCGGCGACTTGCTTGGTTTGACGACATCGGCTTTCGATGGACCGGCAGCGGGCGACGACGCCTTGACAGGTGCCTCTGCTTCCGCAGACTTGCTTGGTTCGGTGGCAACGGGTTTTTCTGGTTCTGTGGCGGGCGTGTCCGGCGAAGCCGGCTTGACAGGCGCAGCTCCCCTCGACATGAGAATGCCCGCGCCAACGGCGAGCGAGCCCGCAACGACCACCGTTTGCGCGCCTGCCGCCGCAAGGGGCACTGCCACTTCCGATGCTGCGCCACTGCTTCCACCTTCGGCGGCAATGCCAGCACCGACCCCTACAAGGCCCGCTGCGCCGGTAACCACGGCTCCAACCATTTGGCCGGCACCGTATGCGTATTTGTCCTCCTTCGTTCCCACGCTATCAACGACGAAGTCGATTCCGAGTTGTGCCACCGCGCCTGGTGGGCCAAGCGCCCCGCTCACAACACTTGTGACCAGCCCGATCTCTCCCATGACTTGCGCGTGATGATCCTGGGCCAAGCTGTCAAATTCTTTG
>Ga0123357_10005421_pt1 | contig 15275 bp, 9 predicted proteins | sample TergutEmb28metaG_FD_89873 | JGI IMG/M metagenome (GOLD analysis project Ga0123357, IMG submission 89873) | Embiratermes neotenicus P4 segment gut microbial communities from Petit-Saut dam, French Guiana - Emb289 P4 | ecosystem: Host-associated > Arthropoda: Insects > Digestive system > Gut ... | reverse complement strand
TCATCCTATTTGTTTTAAATTGTGCAAGCGTGACTAATATAGAATCCCTTCTACAAGATTTAAGATGCCCGAAGCTGTCAGAGTTTACGACGTCAATTGTTCCAAAAAGTTCCCCAATCTTTCAACTCTGACACTGGCAGACAACCACCCTGCCATCTCTCTATACCTGCCATAAACTGGATGTTTCTGTAAGTTTCCATACAAACTTGTTACAATTACCCTCACACCATAAACTAATTTACTAATTTTGAATAGATCTGTCCTGTCCACCCGAATGTACAATTTTGACAACAAACTCCATACTCTGGTTATAAATCTCCTTCATTTCCTGTCTGTACGGTTACACCTGTGATTCAGTATTTTTCCACTATTTATTATTTTTTTGTATTGTCTGTTGAGCTGGGATATTATTTAAAAAAAGTTTGGCATTATACTTTCCATGACACATGTACTTCATAGATGTGTTGCAAATGAACGCTCTTGGTTAACAGAAATATTTTTCTGATGCATTGACAATGACCTGCCCTGTATGCGAGACATGCATTTGAGCTGGAGAATCACTTGACATCATAGGAAAGATGATGTAATGTGTGACGGACACACCTTCCATTATAAAGCTCATATTTCTGCATGCTTCTTGATATTCTGTGCATTACTAATGCATTTTGTACCAAGAAGTAATGATATCGACTGTATCGGTGTGAAAGTTCTTAACAGCCCTGATGGACAGGTTGAAACTTACCAGTTTATATTGCTTAAACAGCAAAGGTGATGAAGTACAGCGCATAGCGAAGTTTCAATTCAAGGCACACAGAATGAAGTTTGCTCAGGTGTATCTAATGATACATATAAGTCAATTTGAGCAGTTCCATATATTGTTGTAATATCTGCATGGCAAATGCCTGTTTGGATCAGCCTGCTTGGTTTGGATTAGAGCTCTTGGACTTGGTTTGACAGATGTTTTGTAGGTGCTGTTTTGAAAAGAGAATTTATTAGGCCTGTATAAATTAACCTTTAATTGCCAAGTGGGAAAACACTGTCTGATTAAATTTAACAAAAGGGAAAACATTGCATTGCTGAGATGCAGACATGGACATTTAAAATGAAAATAACTCCAGCTGTCAGTGGCTACATTGGGTTTTGAAGGCCAGGTGGTAAAGTTAATTTACATTTGATGCTGAATACCAATTACCCTTTATACGCCTACACTCAGAGAACAGAGAGAGTAGATTGAAACAGCAGGGTGTGTGGTCATTTGTGACCCACTGTATGGCTTCATGCAGTGCAACAAAAGAGTTTTTACCTGTTAATGCTTAGTGATGGTTACGCAAAGTAGCGTACATTTTTTTGTAGCTGTTTTAAGTCCGATCATCTTGTTTTTATTTCTTTACAAAATCAGAGCAGCATTATTTAAATGAACAGTTGTATGTCATCTTAGGTCCATCTGTTTGCTCAGAATATCAACCAACAGAGAATACTTTCAAAATTCTGTTCATGGATAAGTTTATAATTACTGTAAAACATTATTTGTCTGTGATAGAGTGAGGGCATCATATTTCACACTCAAAGTATGTTGCTGCATAAGTATTTTTGACATGTAGCAAATATATAACTACAGCGATGTTTTTTCATTGATCAGTAAAAGTAGTGAGAAGAGTTGTGTACAGTGTAAGTGCAAGTCAGCATGAAGTCTATTGTTGGTGCACCTGGAGAACAAATCAAAAGGTGATTCATCATATGCTGACTGTATAGAATGTTGATGTGATATTTCTTATTATTAGGTTTTTTGTTTACATTTCTAATTCTTGTTTTTATTTGTTGCTCTGTTTCAGTTTATATCCAAGACATTGTGGACCTCTGTGATATTTCACAGTCACAACCTCACGATACAGCAAATTCAGTGCATCCCTTGCCTTCTTGGAAGGCTCTGATTCTTTTAGTACCTATTAGGCTCGGTGCAGAAAAGATGAATTCTGTTTATGGGTCATGTTTAACAACTTTACTGACTTTTGAAAATTGCATTGGAATTATTGGTGGCCGTCCAAAACATTCCCTTTATTTTGTGGGCTTTCAAGGTAAGTTGCTTCAGTATACTGCAAATAGTAGTACATTTTTGATGCAAGTGGATTTTGAAGGTTGAGATTCAGGTAAAATTAATAAATAATGGAAACTTTTCATTTCTAAGAAATGGGGTTGTATAATTGATAAGGAGTAGATTTTTAAGTGCTAAAAAGTAAAAATGTTTAGTGTTTATGTACCTTAAAATTGAAAAGAATGCTTTAAAAGAGTAACTGTAATTACAGAGGGTACTTACTGAAGGTATCATAGCACAGAGTGAAGGGCTGCTTCATGAATCTATGTCAGTTGTTGTGGAAGAGTGAAGTGTATTGCAACATTGTGTGCTCCACACCACTTGATATCATTTTTGCGTATTTTGACGTAGGGTGCCATAAATTGAAGCCTTTCAGGTTTAGAATCTCTGTTGTATGAAGAGCTTGTTTTGATTTGAAATATATAAGTACTGTCTTAGACAAACATGAAAGTAGCAGAGATTATACAGAATCCATGGGCAAGTAGCTTGAATTGGTGCAGCAATTCTATGAATTTGAAACCATTGTTACACATCAGGGAAACCAAAAACTCCAGCAAGATATACTGGAAAGGTATGTAGAAAGAAGTTTATTTCACTGGAATTATTATTGTGTTTCAGATGACAATCTTATCCACTTAGATCCTCATTACTGTCAAGAAGTGGTAAACGTATGGGAACCAGATTTTCCTCTTTCAAGTTTTCACTGCAGATCTCCACGGAAGATGAACCTGTCCAGACTTGATCCTTCATGCTGCATTGGCTTCTATTGCAGGACCCGAGATGACTTCTACAAGTTTATGCAGAGTGTTCGGCAGGTGAGGAAGCAGATTTGGTTTTTGTTCTGTCTCTCCTGGGATGTGTCCTCTGATCTGAAAACATGCAGAAAAGATTTTTGGTCCCCGAGTTCAAAGTCCTCATAGACACGCTGTGCAATATCTTCATTGTTCTGTAAGAATATGTGTTAATTGGCAGGAAACCACATTTAGTGATAACAGAAGAAGTTTTGTATTAAATCTAAGCTTGGTTTATTCATTCACATTGTTTGTTAAGTCACCTTTCATAAGAAACAGCAGTATCACAAGGGGCAAGAGAACTTATTTAATAAGTTACCGAAACTATGGTCATTTTAAAACAAGTTGTGCATTCTCTGTTGCCACATGATCGAGTTGCTAGACTTAATTATTATACAGGTGACCTACTTAACACAGAACCCACTTGCATCTTCTACACACCCTTTTATGGAATCTATGTTAACAGTCTGGACCATGTAATGTAACAAGTTAGAGCAAGTATTAGAAATTAACTCATTTAACTTTTAGGCATGCTTGATATCTGTTGAACTTTTAAATACTGGATTTCTTCTCTAGATATTGCTGGTACTGCATGCCATATGAATTGTTTGACCTCTGTGGTTGGATTATTTCCTGACCAGTATCTCTTATTTTGGAAATTTAAATGAACATTTGAAGCATAAAACTTTACATCCACCATTTAAATATTTTACGTATGTAAATATTACATGTTGTCCCATCCACAGAAATGAACAAATAAGTTGAACTGATATGAAGGGGTAGTTTTGAACTTGTTCATATCTGCCACTAATGACATCATTAAACAAAAACAGAATTCAGAAGTGGAAGTTGATGTATGCTTATGATGTTCACTTACATTGAAATAGACCACTAAAAATACTTATCAGGCAGTGATTAGAGACATCCTGGGACACTGTAAAGCAGACAGCAAAAGCTTACATTGCAAAATGTATTCATTCATGCAAAAGCTCCTACAACACAACATCCACTTTGCTAAACAAGCAGTGCTGCTGAAATGGCAGGAACCAGCTGATTAAGCCATAACATGATGTCAGCATTCATGGAGCAGGATAGAAATGCCCCATCACCTGCTGAAGATTAATAACAACCATTATGCACTGGCCCCCTCTCCCCTACCTTTGGGAGGTAGAAAGGCAGGAAAGCAAGAGGAGTAAGTGAAGGCAAGACAGGTTGCTAGTTAACCCACCACAGGCGAGTTGCTGTTAAAATGCAGGAGAAAAATAAAAATATAAGGATATTAATAAACTGACTAAGGAATGTTTGGCTGACCTCTTCTTGGTAATCATTCCTGTACTTCCTGAAAGACCTATGTAGGAAGTGTCCATGGACTGCAAGTTTTGGTTCTCAGTCTGCTGTGCTGTACCAATATGCATTGCTATTTTCTGGATATGGACAACAGCCTTCTTCGGGACCTTCCTACATTTCTTCCTTCCCACCTACTTGTTTTCATTACTTTTAATTTTTACTTGCTAGTAAGTTTTCATTCGTGTACTTGTAGTTATTTTAGTACTGTCTTGATTTTCGTATTCATACTACATAGTGTTCAGACTGTGCTTTTGCACTTAGTGGTTCCTTCTGGGCATAAATTTTCCTTTTACTGGCTGTCCTGAATTTACTGTTCTGTGGTTGGTCTACCAGCTCCCTGTCTGCCCTACACATACTCTTCTTGCTTTCCTGGCTTTCTACTCCCTAGTGGTACTTTTATTTCTTTTCCATTTGTATTATAATTTATTCTAATTCACCATTTTCCTCCCTTCACTTTGTCTCCCTATTTCCTTCTTAGCTCTCCCATTCAATCCACTAAGAAAGATTACTTTGTTTGTTTCCACTTTGTTTCTCCGCTGTCTTCATCTCTCCCACTTCCACTTGACCCATCCACTGTTATGCCATGGTTCACATGGTATTTTTGATGTGCAGCTTACCCATATACTGTGGTGATGGAGGTAACAAGATCCTTTAGTTCTTCAGTGCATTCTGTCATGTTACATTGTCATCACATTCCAGAAGGAGTAGTCATTGTATGTGCAATTTGCCTGTTTCTGAAATACTCTGAATATGTTAAAGATTTGTGTAGTAACTCATTGTCATGCTTCATTTACTTTTGCTGAGAAATCTGACTACATGTTCAACTCTGATATTTCAGATTCTGGTGTCATCTCATGAAGCAGAATATCCCATGTTTGTGTTCTGTGAAGGACGAGGTAGAGATGTGATGACCCTCAACAGATTTAGTATTTCTGATGATACTGTCAGATGTAGTGACGTGGAAGTTGAATCTGATGGTGAATTTGAATGTGAAGAATTTGAGTTTCTTTGAAGAAGAAATTTCCCTATAATTTATTAGTGCCTGAAGCATTTATTTAAAAGATTCTGTGGCCATCATAGTCATAACCACCACCACCACTTCCTTAAGTACTTCAATTAGTACTGCTACTAGTGTGTAAATATATAACAACACGGGCTAATTTGTGTGTTACAGCTGATTTTTTTTCTTCATTTTGGTTTTCCTTGGAATTATCTAATTATGAATATTTTAATCCATTCACTTGCTATTTATTATTTGTGTGGAAAATATACTGACAAGTATTTTTTTCTTAATAAATTATCTTTTAGTTGCATAAAATCTTGTGTTAACGTTTGGTACTGTCTGAAAGATTTGCTACTTTTCAGTAACATGGAATGCTAGTCACCTGGGGCCAAAAAAAATATGTGTGGGTAACTTCAGAGTCAGTGAATGGATTAAGCTTCAGAACACTTTATTTTAGGTGCTGACATCTTATGTTCTGTTTGTCTGTAATGTTTTCAAAGACAGAATCAGCTGTTCTGTTATGACTGCTGTTTGTGTCCATGTATCCATTAAGCAAATTAGGGACCTTGTTGCTTATAGCCCTTTGCACTCACTTCCTCCTATATGCTGCCAGTCAACCAGCTCAAATTATTTAATGCATTTAGGCCAGTTGCTATTTGTAGTAGACTTTGCAATACATGTGAGAATGTGGGGAAATTTTTTACTTACATAGTGAATGTGTAGTACACTATGCAGACAGTCATCTTACTGATAGACTGAGTTTTATCCCGCAGAAATGCTCTCAGTATGATAAGCATGTACTGTTGTTGATTCATGAACTGTCTGTTTATTTCAGTATCTAAACTTTTTCAGTTACAGTCCTCTTACAGTATTCTTGTACTTCTTCTGAAAGTGGTAATATTTTGAAACACTCCTGTGGATGCAGTCCTGGAGAACAGAGTCATGTTTCTCAGAAGTGTGGTGTCCCTCTCCTTCCTTTCTTGTTCTTCATATCATTGCATACTGCACAGTTCTTTGTATGTTTTTGGACATTTTTTGAGATGGGATGAAATAGCCATTCATTTATTCTTCACTGGTGGACAGTGGTGACTGCACTATCTGGCTCCATGTACAAACCAATGAAAGGCAAAGTGTGTATGTCAGTCACTGACGAAAAATGAGGAATGTACTTATACCATATCACATCACCACGGTCTGTGAACAGGCACAATGGTGTAAGTTGCAGTCTTTAATGTACCACTTAGACCACAGTGTATATCAAGGTAGGTTATAGATAATCCCATTGCATAGACAGGCAGAGTGGTGTAAGCTTGCCAAATGAAGAATGTCTTTCAGGAGCTTTTGTGTGCTATATAGGTCCAAAAAATAAGGTAAACCAATTTTTTGCAATGCAGTTAGTTGGAGAGTCTACTCAACAACCCAGACTTGGCCCCCAACAACTTCCATATATTTGTGTCTATTAAAGCATCACATTTCTGGAAGGTGGTGTGACAAATATGGGTGTTCGGTGTGAAGCGTATCATTGGCTGTTGGGTTTGAGCCCTGACTTTTGCTTCAAGGGTATGTATAATCTTATACACCTTGGGACAGATGCCTGAATAGGCAAGGTGACTATTGTTGGAGGATAAAACAAATATGTTAGTTGATTGCTGCATGTTGTTGTAACGGTGCAGTTAAAATTGCTTTCACAGAAAGGTGTGTAATCGTATTGTTGCACCCCCTTCATATCACCAATCAGCTGCTTTGATAATTGTTTGTTGTATGTCAGGTGTGTCAGCAGTTTCAGGTTGTGTTCTTTTACTGGAGGTTACAAATTATTGACCAGTTTACCGCATTCATTTCCAGAAAGTATAAAATTTTGTGCTACAACTTGCACATTTCCTCTTCAAGTTGCGTCATTAGCCAAGGCTACGGCACATGTATTATATGCATAATCACAGAATAAAAGGGGTTTTGTCACTTATCCTAATGCAGCACCTTTGTCTTGGTTATGCTAGTTGATGTGCCGTTTGTGAAATGTATTGGGCATCAGTGTAAACTTCGTTACACCAGTGTGTTATCTTCATTGTTTTTGCATGTACCGTCTGAATGGTCTTTCACTTTCAGTCACTCTTGTCAGGGAATGTAGCTTGTGTAATATCTGTTGGTATATAAATGACATTCCAATCCCCCTTAAGATGTGCAAAACACTTAACCTTCAGCTGATGAATTTAAAATTCAAGTGTATCTTGTGCCAGCTAGAGTTCTTCTTACTAAGCATGGACATTGAAATTTCCACACGCAGACCAGAGTATAGTGTGCTAAGCAGTTCGCCAGTACTTTTTAGAAACCAACATATGGTCATGTAGGATAATAAAGTTTAACACAGGTGTAGTGTAAGTGCACATGAAAAATTGAGGTGGGGCCTTTTGAGACTGCCTCTAGTTGGTTTGCTATAGTATGAGAATAGAGAACTGGTGTTACAATGCAGGAAATAAACTAATATTTTGAATATATTCAGCTGTGTTCCCACCTCTTTTTGAAGGATAGTCAGCCCTTTTAGACAAAACAGCCTGTTTCTCTAGATGCACTTCCTCTTATTGGGCATTGACACACTGTGTTAATTGTGTTGATCCTTCTCCTGACTTTTGGGTGGTGTATGATCAATGGCCCTGGGTCCAGTGTGACATTCTGGATGGTCACACCTCCAACAAATTGATCCTCATTTTCAAAATATCTCCAGAATTCACTTTCTGATGAAGTTTCATGTAAATTTGTTTGTGAGGGAACTGAAATTGCATCATTGATGTTATATTCACTGCTGAGGTCACATGCCTCATTTACAGACCAAAGCACATATTGCCTTGTTTGTGAGGCCTAAACAAAAGAGGTCAAAATCCACATGAGACAAAGTGATACAAAGTTATGTTGCATTGTGGCTATATGCAAGTAGGTTCCCTTCTGTGCACAGTTGCATTAATAAACCTGCAGGAGCACCAAACAGAATGATATATTGCCCCTTGACGGATAACTAAAATGTAATATAATTTGAGATTTCAGGCTTCTGCCGCCATGTAGTTAAGGTGTTTGGTCATCTGGCATGTTACTTGGACTGCTTGACCTTGAAGGTGTGACTGATAGGCTGACCTAAAATGTCAGTAACCAGCTGTCAGCCTATGCCATGTAACACCGTACAAGAGCAAAGGCCTTAATGTCATTTGGTGATGGATCATGAACATGTAGTAATTATTCAGAATTTTTTATATCACTGTATAAAAAGTTATGGTCACATACATGATGTCTGTCCTGCGTGAATGTTCATGCTTGAATTTTGTCATATTCTCCAGTTTGTGATGTATTCTTATAGAAGAAATTAACGCTATAAGAATCGTTGGCTGTAGAGGAAAGCCGGCATGATTATGCAGTGCAGAGAAGAAATGCCTGTCCCTTACGATCTATGAATAAATTGAATTATCTGTTTTCCAGAACATGCGTATTATACATCTTTTGAAGCTTACTGTACTCCTGTTTGTTGCAGTGTGTCTGCTTGACAGATACACTCTTCTAAGCTTTCCATCTGTATAATTGAACGTATGTTTGATTGTTCTCATGAGGTCTGCGACCTTTCACGTCACGTTGCCAATGGACTCACATGGGCACTGACAGTATTAGGAGAAATTCTGTATAGGAAAATACATCTTCAGAGAATTCTTGTAACCAGTAGTCCTGGTTCTTATGTCTGTGGCTAAACATATTTAGTGTCACATCACTCCACAAATTCCACATAGATTGCTGCTCAAGTGGTGTACATGTTTTTACTCTCCCCCTTGTATATGTTTGTTTCAGTGACCATTGTTAGCAGTGTGTTGTCATCTGTGGTTCTTTGTGCAGAACAGTGTAAAGGAAATTTCTAAAATCTTACGTCTGTTCAATGTTCATGCCTACTGTTATTTCTTATTGTGCCTCTGTCTTCACTTTCTTTGTCATCTTTAGCACTATTACAGACACTGTCAAAGTAGTGTGACTAGCACCATTGTCATTGTAACTTGCACTAAATTTGGTATCTTTGATATCATTGCTCTTGCTTCAGATTTCTCTCATGTTGATGCATGTGGCTTCTAGAAGTCAGAAGTAGAAGGCATTGTGCACATTTCAGCAGATAAATGTAGCCTTCATTTGAACAAAAGTGTACGAGCTACCAGAATTGAATATATAGTTCATTCTTTTCTCTGTTAGGTGGCAAAAATGCATACCTGAGCTATATATATATATGTGCTACATTAAAAGGTAAAATGTGTTTGATGCAGTTTAACAGTTGAGAGTATGGGAAAATCTGTGAAAGTACGTGTTGGCTGAAAAATGGGTGCAAAGGGTTTATGAGAGTAATGCTGCAATACTTTCAGCTAGATATTCCAGTGCTGTGAAGAACAACATCCACTGATTTTCAGATGTTGTCATTGAAACAGATCCTTCCCTTGAGGATGCCATTTCCTGTTGTGATCCTGTGTACATTATTTTTACTGCTGACTTGTTACTGTAATTTATTTGTTGTAGTTATAGTGAGTTAAAGGTTATGTGAAAGGAATATCCAGTTGTGCAAATAGTATGTTTTATAATTAGCATCGTGTGCATGTCTGTCATGAAATTTTTCAGGCAGAGCCTTTTGCAAGTGTTAATTGCTTGGAATGTACTTAAATTCAAGCTGGATTGCAAACATGTGTGCTAAATATTCATTTTAACTTTTTTAAAGCACATTCAGTCAGTGGTACTGAATACAAACAAATCAGAAGTGTGTATTTTGTTGAATTTGTTACGGCTGACAGAAGTATCCATAAATATAAAAACGTCATAATTATTATTGCATTAATGGAGTTTTGCTGTATCCGAGAATGTACAAATAGAAAGTCAGCTGCGTGAGGTCTTAATGTATGAGCTTCGTATTTCTGTATGTTTTGTTATTCAGTTGACTATGTCCAAGGCTGTGCATAACTTTTGTGTTTGATTCATTGCAGCTGCCATATTAAGTGGGACATCATGCACAGTATTAGTGTAAGACTGGTGTTTATTTTGTGAAAACTGTTTGCTATCTTATAAGTATAAAACCTGGAAAGCACATTAAACCACCAGCAAAATGTGTATAAGAAACATGAAGGTTTTACAAATTTCTGTTGCTGGAATGATTATGACTGTGACCCTGCACTTATATTTATGATCATATGTGTGTGTGTGTGGTGCTGTGCAGACTTTTGTGTTCTTTCAATGCTGAAGTGTTCTGATGGCACCTAGGATTACTGTTTTTTGTACAGAGGTTTTGTCCACCATCTGGTATTCCAAACAGAAGACAGTATTTTAGAAACTGGATTTTGTTGCATCCTCAGGTGACAAGATTGTGAGCCTGATGAGTGTGGCTTGATATAAGGGCTGTTCTCACTCACTGGCCAAAATGTGTCAGTTAACTGGCTTCTGTATGTTCTTGGTATCAGGTTTTGTTGATGGGAGATATTGGAAAATATTCAGTAAAAATTGCTGCAATACCAGCAAAGACCTAGAACTATAACAGGAAAAGAAGTTGAACGTAATGCCGTCAAACCAATCCAAAAACCCAACCTACAAACAGATTTGGAAGAAACTCAGAATTAATCTGATGTATATTCCCCGTCTATTGTTGATATCCTTCATGCCAGGAAAATGGAATCCACAGAAGAAATTAAAAATTGGCATAATGAATATATGAGGTTCCATTAGCCTTTTTATTACAACATGTGCAAATTATATATGAGCCTGGGAAATGGTTACAGATTTTAGTACATTTTTGTATATGTGCTTCTGCATTGGCAAATCGGACATTCCTTTCTGCATGTTAATTGTTTGGGAACAGCAGATGGCCCAAGTGAAACAGGGTGAAATATGTGTTACATAATGATGCGTAATATTTTGCGTCTTAGCAGCTAATTATTACAGTTCAGCTTCAGTGAGCTATGGTATTGTTTTTAAGTAATACATGAATGAAGTGGTCTGATACTCATCACCAGATGACAAGGATGACTTATGGGTTGTGAAAGAAAGCTAAATGATACCAACTTTTTTACTTACAACATTACAGTGCTGTACAATGCACTGTATCATAATGTGGAATTACAATGCTGAAGTCAGCACACCACCATACACAAATTAATGAATGTTAAAATGAGAAAGAATTCCCTTCAGTGATGACATGCTCATTGCACCATTATACAGCTTTATAAAAAGTTCCAAGCCCAGTAACGTGAAAGTTTTGTTGATTTGATTGCGGAAGCTGCTAGGCCCACTGCATTATGTTTGTCACATCACCAGCATTAAATCCCATTGAATGTATGTGGTCTACAGTGGAAGGCTGGGTTGCATCACAGAATAATTTCTGTAGGACAGAATTTGATAGATGGCCATGTGCAGGAAAGTTGTGTGGTGTGGGAGAAAAAAGGGGAGGAGTGGGGGAGGATTGACGGCCAATGCAATGGCATGTCAAGGAAGTGGAAAAGGAATGTACTGAGAGGGAAAGACTCTGTGACAACATGATTGTTGTTATATTAATCATCATTGTAAGAGGTGTGGGTAGTGACAGCAGCATAGTGGCAGCAATGAAGTTGAAGAATCAGATGATTGCTTGGAAGGTGTTGTGCCATTTGAATGGAAGATACATGTCTGTGAGTTGTGAAAGTTCATAACTTGATCTTTCCTGGTTGTGTATATTGCTTCCTAACTACATCTTTTGTGTGACATTACTCAGACTCGGGAGGGGGTGTGATGTATATGGCCTACCTTGCGTGTGCTGATCAATGTAATCCATATGGGTGCTATTTCAAAGTTAGGTGGGCTGATACGAAATTTTGCCTGCATGGATTCTGCTGAGCAGTAGGGAGATTGTCGAGTAAAGGCAAGGAGAGACTGGATAGTTTCTTTATGTTTATGTTTCTTCATTTCTTTTGCAGGTTGTGTTTTTCATTCGTTGAGGCAGATAATACATGTCATATAGATTTGGAGTTTCTTGTGTATCAGTGTTTGTGTGTTGGGTTCTTGGTTAGATTTGGTGTGATTATTTTCAACTTATTTATCTGTATTAGTTTTAGGTCTTCATGGGTATTCCCACAAGACATCAAATATTTTCTGACACTTTCCCTTGACAAAACATGATTTGTGTCATGTATATATATATAGGTAGTTACGGACACCAGTTGTTCAGCGTTTGAGAATTTCTGTTTATATCGAACCCAGCTGAGTACGTGCCTCTCCATTATGTCAGCTGAGGATGGGAACAGATCAGGTCTGAAATTTTGTGTTCTTTTTAGATTACCAGATATTGGACAGTGTTCAGAAACCAGGTATTCTTGTTTGTGCTGTTTATCTTGGACAACAGTTTGGAATCTGTGTAGTCCATTGTTATTAATAGGAGGTTTAAGATGTTTCTGCTATCCTGCAGAAACCAATTTTTGTCTTCTCCCACTCACTTAAATACGCCATTATTTTTGGGCTGTTTGCTTGTTGACAGCTGATCATACTGCTGTTTGGCTTGATGCAGGCACCCTGACTACAGACAGTGTTGTAGGAGTGCTATTTATACTGTACTACTAGCTGTATGGAAAACATACAACAGTGGTGTGGTGGGGTATGTGTAGGCTGCAGTGTTGCATTATTGAAGGATGAAATATGACATTTGTCTATGGATGTATTTAAATGACCTGCTGTTCTCTGTGGCTGCACACAAAATGACCAAGATCACAGCAGCACAGGTATTGGCCATCCCCTAACATTTTGTACTAGCTGCTTGCCGAGTGTTGATGCATTGCACAGCAGTAATGTTGGTATATGGCTATAATTAATGCCAAGCTCTTTATTTCCAAGAACTACTTCAGAATAGTGCATGGCTATTTGTTTTATGTTGGCTTTTGTGTTGATATTTGTTATGAGAACAGCATTGTTGTAGAGCAACTATTGAAGGACACCATCTGTTGGAAAGCTGTCAGGTGTATTTTAAAAAAATGGGTTGCTTTGGTTTGGTTTGGTTCAATTTATTTGTTCATCCATTCAGGCACACATGTAACATTGGACACATCAATTACAGATTACAATTTATGTATTACAACATAACTTATATGGACATCCACTCAATATAATATAATAAATAACAATACACAATTTAAAGACCAACTGGAAGTGGAATCTGTCAATACATCTAGAAATATGTGTATTTGTATAGCTGTACCTAAGAGTTAAGAATTCAAATTAAAAGCAATAATATAGAATGATATTGAGTTATATCACATGTCAGATTATTTAGATGTTTACTTTTAAAGTGATTACACTGAACCAAGATGTCTGTTGGAATACCAAGTAAAGTAGTCCTCTAATGAGTAAAATGCTGTTAAATGTTTCATTACTCTACCTATTTAATATATTTTCATTACAACTTAACATATGTCAAAAGTTCTTGTAATAAAACCAACCAGATGCACTAATTTCTCTAATTTACTTTTGGAATAAAACTCTACATGTTTAGGACAGTTCCTCTGTCCATCATGAGGAGTTTTTCACTGTACGCACAGCAATGATGTATGTCACACAGGTTTGCTGAGAGCTTGTGAGCAGTATCGGGACGGAACTCTGTCCTGACACTGCTCGCAAGCTGTCAGCAAACCTGTATGACATGATATACCTTGCTGTGTATACAGTGAAAAACTCCTGATGATGGACAGAGGAACTGTCTGAAACATGCAGAGTTTTATTCCAAAAATAAATTTGAGAAATTAGTGCATCTGGTTGGTTTTATTATAAGAATTTGTCACAGTGCACGGTCACCTGGACGTCAAATATGTCAAAAGATTGGCCATTATATGGCACATATTTAAGTCATTCAGTACCAGTGTAGATGACAACACTTTTTTTCCCCTAACTTGTACCTGTTACTCCATTGCTGTGTAACCTTTAAGTATGAATATTTCTGCTGAACACCACAGCCTAAAGTATTGTAGATTTATTGATACTAAATGGTAATTTGATCATAACTGCTGTGGTGAATTTCTGCCATCTTGTGTTTAAACTTCATGAGCTGCATTATTTAAATCAGTTTACATTACCTGAGGTTGGGGGCTGCAGTTTATGCAGAAATGACAGCCCATGATATGAAGTTTTATGTCATGTTGTAGAGTAAATTTTACTGCTTGATCCTTATCACATAGTGCAAGAAAGGACACCACAAAATTTTGGAAAAATATATAGTGTTTTGCATAAATAAATTGTGTGTAGGACAGGCAGTTGCTTGGACTAAATTATGAAATAATGTGGGTGTACCCACACTAAAATCTTTATTGCGGATTTAGAAATCAGTTCCACATGGTATAAAGTACATGTCATATTCTGGATGTTATAATGGGGGCACTTCAGCCATAGTTATTAAGGTAATGTAGCTCACTCTATGTTCTGCACTTGTCTGCAAAATGTGATTCTAGTTTTAGTAAGGAGTAAACATATTTTAAGTTTTCTAAATTAATGTTCGGTTAAGTGGATGAATATTCCTTAGTAACACTTGTTAATATTTTGGTCTAGAAGTAGGTGTAATGTGTGTCAAATGGTATGTAATACCCTGTTATGAAAAGAAATTAAAAGTTGTAATTATTATAGGATGTAAAGGCTGAGTTACTGTCAGATATGAGATGTTGTCAGAGCGTGTAGAGTGATAGAATAAGTGTCAATACAAAAGGCCTCTTTCATTGTGCAGCTCTTGCACCGTTATCAAATGTTGAATATGATTCACCTTGTTTTTAGTGCACACTGCAACAAGGTGCACTCATGACCTTTGCACAATCTTCCAACTGCTGCCGTCCTTACACAGTCCTACAGCTTTTCCAGTGGTTGACCACTGCACAATAAACCTTAGTTTTCAATATGTCCCACAGGTAGATGTGGGCCGGGTAGCTCAGTCGGTATAGCGACTGACTACGGGCTGGACGGTCCTGGATCGAATCCCGGTGGGGACGAGATTTTCCGTCCGTTCAGACCGGCCCTGGGGCCCACCCAGCCTCCTGTACAG
>Ga0123357_10005418_pt1 | contig 15280 bp, 3 predicted proteins | sample TergutEmb28metaG_FD_89873 | JGI IMG/M metagenome (GOLD analysis project Ga0123357, IMG submission 89873) | Embiratermes neotenicus P4 segment gut microbial communities from Petit-Saut dam, French Guiana - Emb289 P4 | ecosystem: Host-associated > Arthropoda: Insects > Digestive system > Gut ... | reverse complement strand
GGGGTGTATAGGATCTTGGTGGGGAAACCGGAGGGAAGGAGACCACTGGGGAGACCTGGGCGTAGATGGGTGGATAATATTAGGATGGATCCCCAGGAGGTGGGATGTGCGTATATGGGCTGGATTGGCCTGGCCCAGGATAGAGACATGTGACAGGCGAACGCTTGTGATTGCGGTAATGAACCTTCGGGTTCCATGATATGCGGGGAATTTCTTGACTAGCTGCAAACCAGTTAGCTTCTCAAGAAGGACTCTGCACCATGGAGTAAGGAAGTAAGTAATAGGACTCTGAGATGTAAGCGTGACCACGGGCCCGAATTTGATTTAAAGTATGCCGAACCTGTATGAAGCGGTAAGCCGTTTACCGAGCGGAATAACACAAAAGTGATAGTACCGATAGACCTGCACAACGAAAAATATGTGCAACAGGGAAGTAGGTATGAGTTCTGCTCGGAACTCCGTACTCAGTGAAGAAGGCTTTTAGGAGTATCATTGCAGCTTCAGGAATGCAGTTTCAAAATCGCGATTGTGCTTGTGTGCCTGTACTTCGCCGCACGTTGCGTTCAAAGCGATTAGAGACGCGCTGCTGAGTTTCTCAATAATACGCGTGCCCGCGCGCGCCAGGATTTCCAGCTTATGGCGTCAAGACCTCTGCAGGAGCAAACCACTTGAAGTTAACATTTTCTGTCCGGAACGGAATCAGAGAACCGAGATGGACACACAGCGTTTTTTCCCCCCTCTTATTGTTACTGGGATATCAGAATTCTTTTAAGGTCTTTACTTTTTAGATTTTGGGGGACCGCGGTAGCACAGTGGTTAAGGTGCTGTGCTACAAATCGGAAGGTCGCTGGTTCGATCCCAGATGATGTCAGTGGTTTTTTCATTGACATTAAATCCTTCGGATCGCACTATGGCCTCTAACAGAGTATTTCCTGGGGGTAAAGGAGGCCGGTGCGTAAATCCGACAACCTTACCACCATCCTGTGCCGTTGTCACGAAATCTGGGAACCTTAACTTCCTGGAACCCTCTGGGCCTTTACCTTTTTAGATTTTATTATGTACCTCTTTTTAACCAGAATTCATTTTACGCCTTCATTTCGTTACAATTTATTTTCCACGCTTACTTTGCCAGAATTTGATATGGTAAAGGCGGTTTCAATATTCAGCAGTTTGAAACTTTAGGAAGGTTTTATGAAAAAATACTGCGTCGAAGTCCCCATTATCTAGCAGGTAATTAGGAATGACCGTTATTGAGTTACAAGCTTTCTTGGGGTTCTTTGGTGCAGAAATTCTTAAAAATATGTATAGGAATCTACCGTTTAGCCGTATGCTAAGCCAAGCCACTCCATTCAAGATAACCATTCTGTATATGTCTAACATTATATTACAAGTTATTCCCATCTACTCTAGACCTGTGACTGCTAAGTGGTTCATATGCTTCAGGCTTTCAGACAGAAACTCACAATGAACTTCTCTTTTTCGCTGCGAAGTCTTTTTCCCGCTTGTCTGGTCCTTGTAATATTCGGTGAGTCGTGCATTGTACGAAGTTTCTCTGTGTGTAACTTTCCTTATTCTTCTGGCTGCGTTCCTCTTTTAGTTATAAATATTCTTCTAATCATTTTCTTTCTAAACGCATTTCATTTTCGTTCTTACCTTAGGGTGAGAAGCCAATAGCTTTACAAATTGGGGTGTCTGACACATAAAACTGTAGACTCGTATACTTCAATTTGTAGGATTTGACACTTTGTGAACGCGTAAAATAACGATACGTAAATGTTACACACCGTTAGCCGAATTATATCTTCTCTTAATTTAAGATTATAGCCTTGATTTTTACTTGCCGTTTGTTACAAGGTAGTTTCCACCTATCGCTTTTGGAGGTGTTTTGTGAGCTTTTCGTTCATTGAAATTTCGTAGACGCTCATTCTTGTGACGCATCATGAATGTACAGTTACTTGGTTTCATTGTGTTTATTTCTGTACCGACTTCTTCTTCGAGTTTTAAGCATCATAATTCAGTATTAAATGAAAATCCAACTAGATGCATCAGTATGCAGTCCGATTTATTTTACTGCAGAATCACTCTACATGTTTCGGGTGTCACCGCACCCATAATCAGGAGTACTAAAAATCGGTACAGCTACTTCCCTCAAACGTGGCCAGATCGGGACTCAGTCCCAATCTGGCCACGTTAGAGGGAAGTAGCTGTACCGATATTATGACTTGTACCGGGGGCTGCGGTTACAGTTTTTAGTACTCCTGATGATGGGTGCGGTGACACCCGAAACATGTAGAGTGATTTTGCAGTAAAATAAATCGGACTGCATACTGTTGCATCTAGTTGGATTTTCCTTTAATATTTTTCTCGAGTGTTTAACATCAGATAGTTTTTGTGTTTGAAGAAGACCGAATGGATACAATAAAGCCCACTGACTCACCTGTATTCAGATCGGCGTTTCTCAGTAAGACATTTACGCAAACTGCGGCGCGTGTCCTTGTGTTGCTTATGCTGGGGAAATAATGAGAGTGCGTTGTGGGATACACGCCTTCGGAAACCCGAACCGTCTCAACATTAAATCATCAGCATATAATGAAAGGAAACCTGGAGACTGGAGACTGGAGACATGCAAGAAGCTCGGCAGGAGCAACTGGAGTGGCGTTCGAAGTAAAGCATAAGCAACGAAATATGAAGAGACACAAGCAGGCCTTTCAATAAGCAGCGGTGTGGCTGAAATTTGAAGCAGAAAAGAGAGACACAAGGCCCTGATAAAGGGAATGGCGTGATTGAAACGTTTAGCAGAAATAAGAGACGTGAAGTGAGAAGAGAGACTATGGTGACCTTGCATAATTAATTGGAGTAGCTGAAAAGTGAAGCAGAGACAACAGAACATGAAATCTGGATAGAGACAGAAGACCTTACAGATATAAGTCGAGTGGTATCCAAAGTGGAGCAAAGAAAGTCACACCATATTGTCGTTGTAAGGTCAAACGGTAGTATTGTCGAAATTTTCATTCACTTAATACGGGCCCGGTAACAAAATATACCACTTGTGGCTTCTCGTGACTTTTCAGTTTCCCAAAGGCAGTGTTCTTGTGTTTGCTTGTAATATCCTTCCACAGACTCGCTCAGCATTTACAATATACTCCACAAAGTCAAGCACTTGAAGGACTATCTTTAAGGTAAAGACTCAATGCCTCTGCTGCGATGTCCAGGTTTGTCTTCCAGTGGTTGCTGTCAGAAATGTGGAAGTATCGGATTAGTATGTGCCTTCCCTTGAAAACATTGTACTGTTTTATTTTCCTTTAGGTAATATATTCTGGCCTACGAGATTACGTACATAGAGTAAAACCACGATGTAGTATTCCCCGATATAGCTCCCACCTTCACTTAGCACCCATGAAAGCCTGTGAACAGGAACTCCCTATTATATAACATTTCGATTTACCGCCACCCTCAACGCGCTGCCACAAGTTGCGGTGTACAAATGGTGGCGCTATATCGGTGTTTGACTCTATATCCAAATAAAGGTAATGTTCACCCTATATGCGCAATTAAGGCATATTATTAAGTGGAGTCAGCTTCACGTGCCTGCCGCTTTGCCGCCAGAGGAAGAGGTCCCGGTGCGTAGTGAATGGGAGGTTGGGTTTGCCCCAAATCCGGCTTGGATGCTTCGGAGATGAGGAAGGGAACGAACCACGATAGTTTCATTAATTCCAACCGTCTTTACACAACAACATTATAGGTTAGATGTTTAGTTAACCAAGCTACATGTTTCGGCCTTCATGGCCATCGTCATTCTCATAGTGATAGATGGAGCGTGCCTGACCGGCTGCAAATCTAAAGTGAATTGTTTCCATCCCGTTGTGTATATATCAAGTTTCATTAATTCCAACCGTCTTTACACAACAACATTATAGGTTAGATGTTTAGTTAACCAAGCTACATGTTTCGGCCTTCATGGCCATCATCAACGATGATGGCCATGAAGGCCAAAACACGTATCTTGCTTAACTAAACATCTAACCTATAATATTGCTGTGTAAAGACGGTTGGAATTAATAAAACTTGATATATACACAATGGGATGGAAACAATCCACTTTAGAACCACAATAGTTCGGTCGTCTAGCCCGCAACGTGATGATCATAACGACTCCTCTTGTGCACATAGTATAGGTATAGTATATTTGGCCGCTCCAGTAACGCGTGTCTGTTTTAACCATATTCACAGTGTCAAGTATTTCCCAAGACTTTTTATTTCATTAGGCAAAACACCATGCTACGAAGTACAAGACATTGTAGACCTATCCGGATATCATCCTCCACGGCCACTCTAATATCCTCCTTGGGTTTCCTGTTCTCTTCCCTCAGACAGGCTGATTAAATCCCTTAGCCCCTCACCCCCCCTGCCCTCCCATCCTTGTTAGCTGCTGTAGAAACATAACACTTTAATATTATCATTACACGACTATATATAAACTTTGGGGTTGCTGTAACGAGCTTCCTCAAGATTCCAGTAACAGCAGAAAAGTCACGTGTACTGGTAAACATTTTGACCTGTTATGTAGATTACAACATATATCGGATGTATATCTATAAACCTAGTGACGTGACTCGATCATTTGTGGTTATGTTTGAAGTTGATTGTCGCTCATCGTTAGGGATTTCTGTGGTTCTTCTAACCCTTCATTGCGAGATGTTAGTTTCTCACACCTATGTTCCTTGCCAATTTCACAAGGTACCGCTGCTGGAACCTGGCTTTGTTAAGTTTAATCCAGTGTAAATATAATTTCCAATGATTATTTTAATACTATCCTTTCATCTGCACATCAGCTTTCCTTATTTCTTCTCCCCCTGAGGTTTTTCTACTGTAATCCTTTTTTTATTATCTGTCCCTGGAATGATACTTGCCTTTTCTGTCTCACATAATGTTCTATAAAGCACTCGAATAATTGTACGCTAACAGTACGAAATTTTAGTATTTTAATTGCTTGATTTTCTTCACTCTTGTCCCACTTAGACTTACATTTTCTCCCCAGCACTTTCTTTTCAAAATCAGATACAACGTTCTTTACACTTTCCTTACCACGAACGAGGATCCTTCTTCACAGAACACTATGTGTAGCGTTATCGGTGAAAGGAATCCTGCTCTGCCATCCTGCCTATCACTCGCAGTATCGTCTTTGCTGAATTTAGCAGCTGCTCTCCCAATTGGAATAATAAAAGCGTATTGCTGCTGCATGGTTTTCTTAATGTCAACAATAGGTTGCATTTGACACTAAAGATCTGGGTTGTGTAACAGAGGTTTGCTCAGTTTTGTTCTCTGTGAAAACGGCACGTTTTTTAAGGTAAAGGTAAAGGTGAAGCAGTCCCTTTACAGGCCTGGAGTGGCCCACAGGGTTCCAGGAAGCTGAAGTTCCCAGATTACATGACAACGGCACAGGATGGTGGTAAGGTTGTCAGCCGTACGCACCGGCCGCCTTTGCCCCCAGGAAATGCTCCTTGTACCCATTTCTGTTAAAGGCTGAGCCGACCTCAGGGCCATAGTGCGATCGGAAGGATTATGTCAATGAAAAATTCCAATGACACCGTCTGAAATCGAACCAGCGACTTTCCGATTTGTAGCACAGCACCTTACCCACTGTGCCACCGCGGTCCCCGCGTTTTTTTACGGTAGGAAATGAAATTTATTTAACGTTCATCTAGGATATAACACCATATAGTTTGTATGTCTGTTAGGTGAATGCAGTATTTTATGCATGTAGGGCTTCAGGTATATTGTCATAGAAATAAAATAAAATAGAATGAATTTTTTTGTATTTAAATTCTTTACTCTAGAAACAAGCTTGTTTGCAACCTATGCCGAAATCATTTGTTTCCTTCGTACGTTGGATAGGTAATTCGACGGCTGTTTAATGTCGCTGGATGACTACCAGAATTATTGTCTTACTGAAGCACGGAACTGCTACATCCGTAGTGACAAGTTTAGATAGTGTGTAAGCAGGTATTTAAAATTTCTCTTTTTGTGTTGGCATTTTGAATAAGTTTTATGTAAATGAATTTTTATGTCAGCACACTAAAGTTTGCACACCCCTGTCTTCATTTATAACTAGTGCACGTCTCCATTTTCCTTCAGTTTCATGCTGAATAATCAGCTCCATAAATTAGATTTCCTCCTGAGAAGCTAACAGATTCTCATCTAGTCAAGAAATTTACCGCATTTTAAGGGATATAAATGTTTATTACCATATATACAATAATGGTGACAAAAATACGCGTAAGTGTATTGAAATTAATTTATATACACAGTAAAGTCCTAGATGTTTCGGCCAATCACGTGGTTAGCTTCAGGGGTGTAAAATACAAAGTTTAAATACATTAAACTTTATAAAATTAAATTATATATGTATCAGAACCAATCCATATGTTTAGTTACGGTCACAAGAACCCATAGTTTAGAAACAGATAAATATAAATTATTACAATAAGAATGTGTTGAAATTTGATTGCATGGTGGACTTAGAAGTTTTCAGATAGTAATTCACTATCCTGTAATAATATATGTGAGTGTAAGATAGTGTATAATATATTGTCAGATAGTTGAAGAATAAAAGACCAACTTGATGTCACTTGCTATTTTATTTCACTTCTTACGTGCTCAAAATGTTTCGGACATTAATATATCCATTATCAGGAGCTTGCGACTATTCTGTTGAATTACCACATTGGTCGTATTTTTCTGTAAAGATGGAGGATTTAGCATTAGCGTAAATTATGTTACGTAGTGGTATGTGTTTGATATGACGTGCTTAGTCGCTTTGTTGTAGTTGGTAAGCGTCTTCCTGTTGATACTGATTGTTATGGTGGTTTCTGCTTTGTGATTATTGTGTTCTGATGAGTGTAGTATGTTTTATTGGTTGATTGGTAATGCTTTGTTAATATACAATGATGCACGGTCCAATAAACATAACATATTGTCAGATATTTAATAATTGGTTCTGATAGTTGAGTAAAGAGAGACCAACTTGATGCCACTTGTTTTATTCAGTGCTCAAAATGTTTCGGATGTTAATACATCCATCCTCAGGAGCTTGCGACTAATTCTTTGAGTTACTTCATGGGTTGTATTCATCTGGTTCGATGTGTGTTGGTGTTACGTTGTAGTTTGGCTGGGGTGGTGTGGTATCCGTATGCAGGCTGAAGCCTGCGTACTGATACCACACCACCATAGCCACACTGCAACGTAACACCAACACACATCAAACCAGATACAACCCATGAAGTAACGCAACGAATTAGTCACAAGCTCCTGAGGATGGATGTATTAACATCCGAAACATGTTGAGCGCTGAATAAAGTAATAATAAAATAAGTGGCATCAAGTTTGTCTCTCTTTACTCAACTACCAAGATGATGCACGGTCCAATAAACATAAGAATGGTTCTGATACTTTTATAATTTCTTTTTATACTTTTAATGTATATAACCTGTGTATTTTACACCCCTGAGGGGGGCCATGTGGCCTTTTGAAACATATAGGAGTTCATTGTTAATATGAACTGATCTGAATTTACTTGTGTGCATTTGTTGGTAATATTATTGTATATATTACAATAATACAAGGGTTGTGGATCACATTAAGTTTATTACCACGTGCACACCATGGCTCCTATATTGAGCCAGATGGATCCACTCCACAACCCGGCAATATGTTTTTTTTTTGAGGGGGGCATTCATTTTAATTTTCTCCCGTACACACCTCTGTCTACCAAACGGCCCCTTCGTTTCAGCTGTTCCCAACCAAAACCGCGTGTGCATTTATCTCATATCGAATTCGTCCCATGTGACCCGCCCAAATGACCTGTAACTATTTAATCGCCCCCTGTTTTCTGGCATGGAGTACAAATCGTGAAACTCGCCATTATGTAGTTTTTTCATGGCCTTCTATCACTCCATCTTGGGCTCACAAATCTTCCTCAGCACCCTGTTCTGAAACTTTTATTCTGCATGTTCAGTAATATAATTGAACTGGTTTAGTGTTTACTGCTGACAGTGATGATAGCATTTTATAAATTTCCCTCGTTGGTTTTGAGAATCATCAATCACTGCCTTTACAAGGAATAAAATGAAGAATAAGAATAGAAGTATTAGCAAAAAAGATGGCCTGTCGACGAGCCAGATTCTGTTGATTTAAATTGGTTTTCAGTCTCAAAAACTCAACTTGACGTTGAAACGAATCCCCATATCCTTAAGTGTAAACAAAAAAAGAAAAGAAAAAAAAAACACGCCAGTGAGGAATGAATTTCATCGGTCGGGAATTGTGTGCGAGAGTGTCGTAAGTGCGTGGCATGGACAGACTGTCCGTCTCAATAACTCAGACAAGCATGTGACTTACTAAGTGGAACTTGGCTTTACCCGGGACTTTCTTCTGCGATAAATCGACCGGAGACTACAGCTAACGACAGTGTTTCTTTTATGAACGTTACTTCTGCCAGAAACCCAGGTTCGGATCTATCCTGAAGATATCAGTGTTTTTCTCAGTCTGTCCAGATGGTTACTATGCAAGTTACTTAAATATCCGCTTCCTTTTCTTTCTACTTCCATTTAGATTTACCATTCGCATTAGTTCTGCTGTTGGCCGCTATGTAACATAGAAAGTTTGGAAGTTATCCTCCAAAAAATTACTAAACCAATCAAAATAAAATCGACCAGTAACCCACGGTGTGGGCCAAGTACGCCTTGTAGATCCATCACGGTAAGGAGTGACTTGCAAGCTATGTTAGGCGCTAGTGATGCGGTCGGTACAGGAGTGACGCAGAGGAAGCTCAATGTATGTTAACGTCCTATTACCGTAACACACGACGGGGGCATAATGTGGGAATAAAAATATGTACTAGATTCTTCGAAATATCGACGATTTAAGTAGTATAGAGTTACAATGAATTTACGTTTACGAAGAAGGTAAACGCAGCTTAAATTCGATAATTGTTTGCAACAATTCAAATCGGAATGTATTGCCTTGTCGTTTTCAATACTAAAACCTAAAAATTTCAATTTTTAGGTTTCCGTAGGGTGTTTTGCGTGATTCTTTAACTTAGTGTCTTACCCAAGGGAGAAAATATAGGTTAGGGTTCTGGAGAACAAAGTACTGGAGAGCGTGATTTCAGGTTTCCGCCGCGAAGTGCTGAGAACTGCTCGCTTTTGGGTTATTGTTATTACCTAGCAAGTAGTGGTAATTTCTTATCGACGTTTTAGAATAACCTATCGGTCGCACCCTATGTTGTCCCAAAACGTCGGTAATAAATTACCAATACTAGTTGCGTAGTAACCCAAAAGAGCGCTGTTTTCAAAGTACTGAAGAGAATATTTGGATCTAAACGAGGCGTCGTGACGTCTTTTGAAGAAAACTATATTGAAGATATCCGTAACTTGTATTCTTCGTCACATTTTGTTACTGTGATTGATTCACCGTTGATGACGATGATGATGTGGTGATGGCGATGACGGGAAGTGGTGCACACGTGAAGAAATGATGAGACCAACCGAAATTTTAATTTTTAAATCTGAATATAAATGTACAGGTGGGAAATCTAGGTGTAGATGTGAGATTACTGATAAATAGACGTATATCGTAGGAATTGGTGTGTGATTTGTCAAGACTGTTCCTCGGTGGGGTTTAGTGAACACAAACTTACAGTTCGTAGAAGAGCTGTTCTCAGTTGAGAAGGGCAGTTGTAATTTTGCGATAAATTATCTTATTCATACGTCTAGAATTATATTTTGACTGCCTAAAATGAACTGGATCTGAAACATGAATGTACACAAATTAGGGTATGGGAGGACAGGCATACAATATGTATTTAATGTTATACATATTCTGTGCATTTGTCTTCCACTAACAAAATGTATTTCCAACTGCACAAAGCTGTTTTACGCTCCTACATGTTTCGCCTATCTGTTGTGGCCGTCATCAGTGAGCTGTATTATTATAAAGACACAAACACCATATCGAATATAAATATAAACACACACACACACATATATACATATATATATATATACACCGTTTAACGATATATGATACGGTTCTTGTGTCTTTATAATATTATAGCTCCCTGATGATGGCTACCATTTATTAGTTTAAAAGTGACCAGAGTAAATAACAGCAAAGTCCTCTGCACGAATGGTGCATTAATTCTTAGGCTTTATGAAGTACTTAATTGTTTTCGGACACTAACGTTTTGTGAGAAAATCCGCCATTGGATGTCACGATGAGTTATTTGAATCCAGTGCATACATTCAGACACTGTCTCCCGAACTGCTGTATAATGTGTCGGCAAATGGTATGCACGAGGGTGAGTCAAATGAAAACCTTAAATATCTACTTTTATAATAATACATACTTTTACGGTTTATTTTAATTTTAATCTTAACAGTTTTAGTGATACTATTCATAAATTGACTGTTATGACAGCTAGTGTATATATCTAATATACAAATCTATATGCTTCACATCTACCGACATTATATGCTGCCTGTGTCACTATAATGTGACTCGGAATAAGATCGCACGCCATTTCGGCCCCAATTACTCTGCTCGTCCGCTCAGCGTTAACTTCTTCTTAAGACTTTCCTTCCGTAACTTGGAAACCACAGTAAATTCTCAGTCTTTTATGTCATTTTCGTGCAGCCCAAAATTGTCTAAGATTAGGTATTTTTGTTTTCGTAACTTTTTGCATGTTGCACAGTGTTATTCATTTTGTTCACCTGCACCAAAGAACAAACTAAAACTAATGTCTCATCTTGGAAACTTCCAAGTACAGATTCTGTGCGACGCCTATACAACGTAAAGTGTAAAATTCCTTGAATCTGAGCAACGCGATGTCTTTTGTATGTGCAAGCAGAGAAGATTCAGCTATTTCTTGTGGAGATTAAACACTGTAGTAGATTCCCTATTGTTTTCTGCAGATTCGCACGGTTGCAGGAATGTCTGTGCCTTGACAAATGGTGGTGTCGCTACGAGTTAGAGAACAGAAAGCGTCTGAACATGGCAAGCGTCTTGCTGTGTTGATGCTATAGCAGTTACTACAGTGACTAAAGTCTTCGATTTTTTGTAACTCTTTTGATGCTATTCACGAGCTATCTCGCTTATACACTGTGACTTTACTGCTTGGGTGATAAAACCGACAATATAAATACGTGTATATCCTAAGTTCACACCAATTTGATATTCGTGTGTCCGTGCATCGTTAGTACAACTTTACAATGACGACCAACAGGATGCAACTGTTTTTTTATTATTTAGTTCTAAAACGCTCTACATGTTTCGGACGGTTCCTCCGCCCATCATCAGGAGCACATAACTTTACATTCAGCTTCAGGTATTGTCAACCAATGATGGGCGGAGGAACCGTCCGAAACATGTAGAGCGTTTTAGAACTAAACAATAAAAAAACAGTTGCATCCTGTTGATCGTAATTATAAAGTTCACACTCGCTGTGGACCTTCAACAAAAGAACGTATACTTTACTACGGAAATTATCTAACAGAAGAAGGTATTTTTGGGCGTTATTTACAGAGTGACAGATGAACACTTTGTGTAGAGTTTGTGTGTCTCCGCCAGTTGGTGACCTTGTATCAGCGCCTGAATCGCTGAATGTACTACTTTGAAATCTGACATTGGGTATTGTTACTAAAGGTTGTTTGGAAATTTTTACTTTCAGCGTTATTTTTTATTTCATGACAAGACGTAGTATACATAAACTGACTTTTTTGTACACTGCGTATACACCTTTTTGTTATGATTCATCTCGTTGTGTTTACTATATTAAAATGCAAGCAAAATGTACCCTCAAACACAGCAGTTTAATGCCATAAGACAACGTGCTACATGTTTCGGTTATTCGCATTTTAACTGCACACACCCTTACAAGAATCTGTTAAAATTTGATACGGGTGACGTCATGTCAAGTTGCCGGGGAACTTAGTCATTCTGAGAGCTGCGGTAAATTCATGTGCCAGCTGCTTTAGAACTACAAATCTGAAATTCGTCTACTTTGTTTATTTATTTTTTTGTGTTTTTTATGAGTCTCACGGTAAATGACGATTATGCTTCTTAAACAGTTCAAACTGACTGATCTTTATAGAGGGGGTGCAGTGTGTTTACTATGCAGTCAGACCTGAAATTTCAGGTGTCGATTGGATGAACTTTCCATCCCTTCTCTCAAGTCACTACATCTCTCCATTTCAGCGCTTCCCTGTTATGCGATTGTTATCAGAAGGACGAGCGGGCACCTTCTGTGAGTGCCTTCTTCCTCCCATGATTCAATGTGTCTATCAAGTTGCTCACAGGTTGTCCTCCTATTTACAATTCTACTTTCATTTATTGTTTCTGTCTTTGTCACCAGTCGTCGGAGGGTAACTGTACTGAATTGTTTCCGATACAGATGTTACCATGAGGCTTTTCATCGCCATATGAAACGTTAAACTAATTCTCCAGCCGTGTAAATTGTTTACCACCACATTAATGGTTCCAGCACGACGTAATGCGTCGTGCAACAACTGAATCAGGGATGCGTGTGAGGCAGATCAGAAGTTTGTTCACCTGCCAGTCCTGTGACAATAGTTATGTGGCCCCTCAATTTTCTGACTCTTCAATGTGTTAATAGATGTGCCGGTATGTGATAGCGCTGTCTACTGAATTAGTGGTGAGTTGTGTGCTTGTAAATAATGCAGAACTACAGCCGCTACAGTGCAGCAAGTTCAAACTGTCTCTCGCAGTTCATAGAGAGAATTTACTCTCAAAGTTTCGATGTTTTTCTGACCGTGCATCTCAGTATAATCTTAGCAATTGACCAACCCAGTGCACAAATTCTTATTTTATAATAAGTTTATTATATTCCTCTACATGTTTCGAGCACTGTCGTGCTCATCATCAGGAGGTCAAATTGTATTATACAGCATCTGTTATCTTCACACCTGTAAGTGGCCGTCAGGTGCACCTGACGGCCACCTACATAGTGTGACGATACCAGATGCTGTATAATACAATTTGACCTCCTGATGATGAGCACGATAGTGCTCGAAACATGTAGAGGAATATAATAAACTTATTATAAAACAAGATTTTTTTCACTGGGTTGGTCAATTGCAAAGATTACTCTCAAAGTTCGTAGTTACGTAGTTAACAGCATTTTATTCTCTGATCCACGTTAGCAGGCTGGGGAACATAGTTCTAGCAATGATGTAATTGACTTGCTTACTACTTTCCCGTTTATAAAAACTAATACTTTCTTTGGCAATGTTTTATTGTGCGAAAATTAATTTCTAATTTATATGAAGGCTGCAACTACTGGCACGGTCACCTCAGATAAAAATTTAAAGTTTAGTTACAAAGCTGTGAAGTCGTTTGGGGAAGTGAATTCCTAACCTCGCTTTAAATCCTTGGGAATAGCTTCCATTACCATTGATTAGGAGGCTAGGGGGGTCTCAGGTTCGAACTGACCGTGCAGACGAAGACAAATATTTCATCACGTACCGAGATTTCGAAACCTATCGTCCCGTCTCTTTGACGTCATATTGTATATTTTATTATGATTGACCTATAAAGTACTACATACAGAAAAATTAAAACAATTTGACAAATTGTGGGAAGGTTATTAAATACAAAGGCTGGCAGACAAATACAAAACTAATGTTAATGCTAATAATTTTCTGCTATTCAGTATGATCGCACTGTATGAAGGATGCGGACTGTTGAATGTGAAGCGACTTCCTAGCACCATTCGAATATTATTTTCTTTTACCTTAGTAATTAACCAACTTGATGCACAAAATTTTTGTTTCACAATAAGTTTATTTCACGCCTCTACATGTTTCGAGCACATGTGCTCGAAACATGTAGAGGCGTGAAATAAACTTATTGTAAAACAAAAATTTTGTGCATCAAGTTGGTTAATTACTGAGATGCACGGTCAGCAAAACGTCAAAATTTATTATTTTCATATTGCACACACTTCTGGGTGTTCGTGCCTGTTGTTATTATTGCTATTCTTTTTATGTATTTTATTTTAGTCAGCAGTGTGGTACTTGAACACAGTTAGGTCTATGTTACATTTGCCAAACAGGCATATAAATTTAAAATTTTCCATCATCGCCAAGCAAACGTTGACTTTTAAACCAATGTGTTGACATGTCTGTCAACTGTCTGTGTCGCGCCTTTTTATTGCACGTTATCTGTAACGTTTCTTGAAGTTTTATGCATTTTACCATAGTCTTGCCATTTCTCGTTTCAGGATCTAAGATGTGAGAATGTTGTTGCCTTCGCCTCATTTTCGTGCATCTGCCATGTTCGTATTACTAATGTTAGGAAAGTGAAAATTACAGCAATGAGTTTTCCTCTACTGGCATAATATCTATACCAAATTTTGTGAAAAACATTCAGCTGTTTCCAAGTTTAAATGGCGACACACACATACAGAGCATGGTGAATTCAGAATTTTACTTTTTTCAATTTTAGGAAAGAATGTAGGCCAAATATGCCGATTTAGTTTCAATCCATTAAAGCTCAGCAAAATGTCACTGCAGTTGCCACTAATTGTGAGATGCCCTTAAGTTACACGAAGACCCATTTCAGTTGAATTTGTCACTGCACGCCGAACGATACTGTCGGTTTTAAGTATTTATTTTGGCGTAGCCCATATTTCTCATTTCAGTTTGAGACCGCAATTCTTACATGTGCACGGCTGATTTACCACTCTGCGTAACGTTTGAACAATTGGCGTATCAACGAACACAACGCATCCTTCTGTGGGTGATTGTAACGTTCGTCTCAAGAAATAAACTCCAGTAGCCAAAAAAGGGGACCGCAGTAGCACAGTGGTTAAGGTGCTGTGCTACAGATCGGAAGGTCGCTGGTTCGATCCCAGCTAGTGTGGATTTTTCATTGACATATGGCCCTAGGGTCGACTCAGCCTCTAACAGAAATGAGTACCAGGAGTATTTCTTGGGGGTAAAGGTAGCCGGTGCGTAAAGCTGACAACCTACCACCATCCCGTGCCGTTGTCACGAAATCTGGGAACCTTGACTTCCTGGAACCCTCTGGGCCACTCCAGGCCTGTAACGGGACTGCTTTACCTTTTAGCCAAACACACGTTTACAAAGCTGAAGAATAAAAGACCAACTTGATGTCACTTGCTATTTTATTTCACTTCTTATGTGCTCAACATGTTTCGGACATTAATATATCCATCATCAGGAGCTTGCGACTATTCTGTTGAATT
>Ga0123357_10005417_pt1 | contig 15280 bp, 8 predicted proteins | sample TergutEmb28metaG_FD_89873 | JGI IMG/M metagenome (GOLD analysis project Ga0123357, IMG submission 89873) | Embiratermes neotenicus P4 segment gut microbial communities from Petit-Saut dam, French Guiana - Emb289 P4 | ecosystem: Host-associated > Arthropoda: Insects > Digestive system > Gut ... | reverse complement strand
TGTGTCGCTTACGAGGTATCTTGCGAACATAAACTATCTGAGTCTGAAGACGTTGGGGGACGCGATATCGAACGGCACAGGCATCTCATACTATATCACGCTGAATGTATTGGTATTACTGTTCGAAATTATGTTCCTGCTCGGCTTATTCGCCGCTGATCGCTTTAATATACGCAATGTCCACCATAACCATGATGTGAAATAAAGTTTTATCTCGCCATCTGGCGAGATAAAATCAAAACTATTTCTATTAGAAATCAAAAAAATAAACACTCAAATTCGAAACAGACGAATTTATTGGCTTGGTATTCTTTCCGCTATTGGATAAAACCAAGCATATTTGTCAAAATAGCGTCTGTTGAAGGCATTCCCATACCTATAATCAGCTTCACATCAATTTTTCGGAATAAATCGTCAACAAACGCGGCGGTCCGGTCATCGCGGACATAAAGAGAAGCAGGTCTGCCATATTTTCGGATATATCCCGCCAATATATTTATAATTGCTTCATCAACCGGTTCTCCCGGTTTAATCAGACTCTGACCGAGAGGCATACACGTTCTTTTGTCCGACAATATTACGATTTTGCCAAGATATGGGGCTTCATTTTTGTTTTCCTGAATCGGAGCCGGAAGATACGCAGCTTCTAATTCAAGAGCTGCGCTGTTTTTCTTTTGCTTTTTTAGCGCTTCAATTAATGCCCCGTCGTTTATAATTACCGCAGGGATTTTTACTTTGATGGCAACATCTTCTATTCTTGTGACGGTATTCGTCCATTTATCTTTTTCAGCCGAATAAGAACGAATCAGCGTCTCGCCGTTTTCAAAATCCACATTGACTTTTCCGTCGCGCAAATCTGTGAAAGCGGGTATAAAATTTTTTAACGTCTGTATCAGAACATCTGCTTGTTCGGAATCAATATGCCACGGATAATATCCCGGACGCATAGACCTGAAATATATCCAATCGTTGTGTCCGCGAAAACGCAGTTTCAGAGTTTTAAGTATATCGCGGTCTTTATCGTTTAATTCTTCACGGTCGCCGAAAAAACACATGAGACAATTCTGTTCAAACCCGGAGATAAACGCCGGTTCGCCGTTTAAATTACCCTCAACTATCCGCCGCAGGCTTTCTATACCTTTATAGCCGAGATATATTCCTATTGCATAGCATTCGCCGTTTCTGCCCATGACTGAACAGTAAAAAGGTTCTTTGTGTTCCGGCAGTATAACAGTAATAAGATTGCTGTCCCACATATAATCCCACGGAGCAATCTTTTTTATATTATTCGCTGTTTCATATAGTTCAGACCATTGTAAAACTGATGGTTCTTTCATTTTTCAATAGCCTCCAATCATTAATAATATATAAATTTCCCCGATAAGTTTTGACAATTTTATCACACCGTAAATATCATAACATAATTATATCCAAAAGTCAATATTGTTATTAAATATAATGAACAAACGTATAAATTTATATGATTTTATACTTTTTAAAAGTACCATTGTTATGGTATTGATTATTTCGTTGGCAGTTTTTTAGAAAAGTACGGTTCTCCTGTAAAGATAATTGAAAAGGTTGGAATGTGATTTGATCGATTATAAATTCCGTAAAATACAATGTAGGAAAACAACATTCTTCTAACACTTTTCTAACCAAATATCAAAAAGCGTTCTTTCTGGAGTATTGCATGCTATAGTCAGCTAAGGTCAAAAAAGCCTTGAAAAGTGCCGTAAATAGCAACCTTTCATAACATTATATAATACTGGATAACAATAGATAATCAATGGTAGGACTGACTGTAAATCTGTTGTCTTACGACTTCGGTGGTTCGAATCCACCCTCTCCCACCAGTCGAGATAGCGAATGGGGAACTATGTTTCCCATCGCTATCTCAGTTTTTACATCGCTTCTTCGAGCGGTGTAATTTCTCCATTTGCAAGGTTATAGGTTAAATTCACGCTCTGCCGGGTGTTAATAGTTACATCTACATTCGGTATATTCACTGTTTCCGGGATTGTGATGGAGCCTATGCAGTTGTAGTGAATGTTTAACTTCTGCGTTCTTACGCCGTTTTCCTGCTCGGCGTGGTAAACTTCGATGTAGTCTATCAATTCATTCAGAATCCGCTCGTTGAGCTTTTTCGCGCGAGTATATGACAAAAACTTTCACTCATAAATAATCAAATTTCTGATTTTGCTTTATCATCATATTTACGTACTGAAAATTATAAGCTTCCGACTTTAAAAAAGCTGGACGATATCGCCCAAGCGTTAGGGATTGAAACGTATAGGTTATTGTTTGAGGATGAATAAATAAATGAAGAAATATATATCGAAGATTAATCGCAATCGTCTTGACGAACTTGTTAGTGCTCTTGACGGTGTCGAAAATTCTGTTCCGCGGCTATTCAAACATGTTTTCAATTTTAATAGTGAGTTTCCCATCATTATAAGTAACTGCCATTTTCTATGCCCTATTCTTCCAAACAGCATATGAATAATTCAATAACTATTTCAAGGTTACGATTATAAACATCGTTCTGAGTATCCCATTAAGAATCAAGCCCGCCTATGATTACAGGCGGGCTTAAAGAAAATGATACGATTTTATAGTAGGAAAGAGGAAAGGATAATTTCCTACCGAAAAACAATTAATAGGTTATATTCTTTTTAAATTTTGTGTTAGAATACATAGTTATTTAAATTGTCAATATTGGCTTATTAATATTATCGGTAAATCATTATTTTTCTTAATATCTTTAAAATATTTTTAAACATTTAATTATTTCCTATATATCCAAATGATTTTGTGATTTTTGCGCAGATATTACTGATTCTTTCTTTTTGCTGTAGAATATCATACCAACTGCGCCGAATAACATGACTGCTCCCGCCGCTGTCAACGGTATTATTCCATTGCCGCCCATGTCGGGCAGGCGCGGTCCGCCAGTGAAGGTATTGGTGAAGCTGACATTCGATACAATAGGCGTGCTAAGTGTCGAAGCGACATCCACGTTATCGTTCTTTATCACGGCTTGATAGATAGAGGTGTTTAAAGTGACTTCAGATCCGTCGGAAATCCCTGTAACCTGCACCAGATAAACAGTTGAATCATACTTCATGTTCGCGTCGCTGCCGGTTGCTTCGATAATCTTGTAATACTTCGTCCCTATCGCGGCGGGCAGCGTAGTTGAAACAGAGCCCTTACCGCCGTACAAGATGCCGTTCAGATACAGGGTATTTGTATATCCTCCAATTACCGCATTGCCGGAGGCATCGATCTCAGTCACAATAAAGCTGAACTTGTCTGTGGTGCTGTCAGCTCCGGTGAGTGTCTTGTTGATCGTCAGCGGCGCTTTTAGATCCATGCTATAGGAATTAGTGAACTGTACCGGACCGTTTTGCTGGTTGAGCGGAGGCGTCATCGTTTGATAACCGCCGTTGCCGTCAGGAGCGTACTCCTGATAGTCGTATGTCAAAGTGGGCGGAGTAGCGTTGTCAACGCTGACTTTAACTATGGCGTAGCTTTGGTCGAACGTCCAGTAGCCGCTGCCGCTGTTGTTTTCCTCAGTGACTATATAATACGTCACGCTGCCTGGATTGAGAGCATTGATCGTGAAACTGGCACTTCCGCTCAAGTTGTTGGGGAGCGTGAGCCCCGTCACAATCTGTGTGTCGAGAGGAGCCGTCCCAATAACGGTCTGAGCGATTGGTCCTGCGAGCGGATTGTCCGTTCCGGTAATCTGCGTCAGATCGAACGTCGCGGCTGGCATATCCACAGTGGCAGAACTTGTGCCGCTGATGGTTTTCAGCACTGGGATTGTCGCGTCGGCAAGCATGTATGTGTTCGTGAAGTTCTCATACTGAATGTTGTTCGCATCAGTGTAGATGAAGCCTGCCGGATAAGTCACCGTAGAGACGGGTGGATTGTCGCCGTTTGTGGTGACAATGACAGTCTGCGCGGAGGTGTTGTTTATGTCGTATGTCCAAGCCGTATCGCTGTCTGTGACTTCTGTGATCTGGTATTTGTATGTCTCGTTTGGGCTCAGTTGCTGGAGGGTGAAACCGAAGCTGCCCTGACCGAAAGTCGTGGCGGCGGAGTTGACGATAGTGTCCGGATCAGTGCCGGCGAGAGCCGTAATCTTAAAGTTGAAAACTTTATTCGCCACGTTGGTACCGTTGACCGTCTTGTATCCGTTGATGACCGCGCTGGAGTTTTCGATCTTCGTGTTTGCCACGGAGACATTGTCGCCTACCTGGTTTACCGGTATGCCGTCTATCGGGTTCTGCGGATAATATGAGAGCAGGGTGTAATTGGACGGAGCCGTCAGCGGCGCGTAGCCGACAGGGACCTGCGTCTCAACCAGCAGATACGTCATGTCATATGACTTAGTCAGCCAGCTGTTGCTGAAAATATAGTTGCCGTTGGCATCTGTCGTCCCGTATCCTCCGGTGCCCACGTAGTAGAATTTAGTACCATCGGATAATGTAACAGAGGAAGCCACACCAGACGGCGGAGTGTTTGCGATGCTCCAGCCGGGATTAACCGTCCCGTTGCCCTTTTGACCGGCGACCGGCTCGCCGGTCATCATCGCCGCATACAGGGCAAACTGCGCGCCCGCAAGTGATGTATCTTCGCTGTCGGCGTCGTATTTGTGCACTGTCAGAGCCAATCTGCTGCCGGAGCCGCTGGCGTTGGTGTCCGTGACCTGGAAACTATTGTCGGAAGCGACGGAATAGTAGCCCACCACATCAATCCTGTTATTGATCGATGCGCTGCCCGGATCGCCTACTACCAGACAGTTATACGTAATTTTGATCGATTCCATGTCCGGAATGATAAAGTTGATCTGATTGCTCCCCATCGGCGTATAGCTCCACATCACGTCCGGCATCGTGTTTGCCGGCTGCAATACCCATTCGCCTGAACCCGGCGTGGTCTCCATGTATATCTTGATCGTGTTCAGATACGCGGAGAGGATGTCAGACATGGTGTCGGTCGCTGTCATCGGCTCGTCTTTGCCACCGTTGAACTGCTTGCCGTCCGGGTTGATGAAGATCGTCGCCGTAACGCTGTTGCCGCTCGTGCCGTTGCGATCCATCGTCTTGCTGACTTCCTTTGGAGGGGTGACTGTTGCTGTCGCGTTGGCGTTCATGTTGTACGCATTCGCGTTGTTACCGACAGTTACAGGGTCGCTGGAGCCGCCCGTGTACTTCATCTTATAGTGGATTGTAAACTGCGCGTCCGCGTCCGGATTCAAATACCAGTTTTCGGGTATTCTGGTGTCGCCGGGGGAAACATACTTGGGTCGCGAGCCGTCATTCGGCCAATCTGATCCCGGTGTTGAGCCTGGGTAATTGCTGGTATATACCAGCTTGCTGAAATCCACGGAGAAAGTCGATTTTCCCGGCGTGGCGGAAGGCAATACTTCAATCCAGTCGTCTGTGCCGAATTCGGTATAAGGAGCCATCGAAGTTCCGACATTGGTGGGAGAGACATAGAAAGTGTTTCTCACATATGTCATACCGGAGTCGAAAGTATCGGTGAAGATCTGGGCAGTTTTAGTAGACGTGAAACTGTATCCCTGCTTGGTTATAATACCATTTGAATCGGTGGACACATTCTGGGATGCGTTCATCGTTATAGTGTAGTCCACCGTCACGCCGTCTGCCTCGACGACCGCAGTCTTTTTGATCGGGGAGTAGATTTGATCCGAGGAAATCACGTAGTGCGTGCTGTCCATGTAGTATCCGGTCACTACGTTCACGAAATTCCCGGAGTCATTCATAAATCCATTAGGCGCAAGCCCCGGCGCGGTTCCTGTCAGTGCTTGCTCAATGGTCATGTTGCTACCGTCTGGGTTTTTGATGATTGCGCCACCGGTTGAATACACCACGCCGTTCAGTGGAATTTTGTATTTTACCGTAATGGTAGTGTTGCCCCGGAACGGCGACACGCTGTTGGAATTGGTAGTATTGGTAAAGAGGAACTGCCACTGGGTATTGGTGTTTTTCACTGTTTTGTAATCGGTGAATGGCGTCGTGACCCCTGTTGCGGCATCCATCGCCGTAACGGAGATGATATCCGCAGGATTTGACGGAAGGCAATAATTATATTTGCCCAAAGTGGGATCATAGTAGTAGAAGGTATTTGTGTGATCTTCAAACGATACCGACAAACCGTATAACTGTCCGGGAATATCGTATTTGATGGTAAACAGAATATATGGATCGCTGCCGTCGACGTTGTCGGACAGAATCTGACCGCCGTCTGTCTTAGAAATGGTTGGTTTGATAACTGGCTGCGTCACCGTCGCTGTGGCATCGCTGTCCCAGCCGTATATAGTTGCTGTGTTTTTGATGTCGTCATACGTGCCGGGCGCGAGGTTGTCCTTAAGCTGCATGTCGTAGTGTATAGTGTAGCAGGTCATGCCGGGACCCCACCACGTGGATTGCCCGCCAATCCTATCGGGAACGGTGCCTGGCACCCATTTTTTCGGCTGATCGCCAAAGTTAGCGGATTGCAGCACATCGAACGGAACCGCCATGGTGTTGCCGGTGATGTAGTTATTCAATTGGTCTGCGATTGCGCCGCCGACAGTGGCGAACGCGCCCATATTGTATCCTTCTACGTACCACGTGAACGGCACATAGGTCATCTGCGGGTCAAAAGTATCGTAAAAGGTGGTGTTTTCCGCAGACTGTGCGTAAAGCTCCCCGTTGGGCGTATTCCCATACTGCGTGTCGGGAAAGAGTCGAACGTTATAATGTACGATGTTTCCGGTAGCACCGCTGACGTACTTGTAAATTGGATAGTACACTCTCGCATTCTGGCTGACGCTCTGCCAGTGGTTATTGTCGTAGGAATAATATCCAGACCCTGTATTCGACACATAACCGACTTGGGATCCATCTGAACTCACAGACTTTATAGCATCGCCAAGCGTAACATCAAGCCCTGAGGCGGACGGGGTGCCGCCCGACAGGTAAGTCGAATCCAGCGGCGTTATGTAGGTGATCTTTAACGTCGTGTCGGAATCGAACGGCGACATGCTGATCTTGTCTGCGTTATAATAAGTGCCGGAATAAGGATCATCGGGACTGAGGATTTTGTAAACACTGTTAGCCGGACCCCAGATTCCGATGCTGTCAGCCGGGGCGAATGCTATGCCCCACAGTCCGACACTGCCCGGAGTCCCATAAGCGGGAGTATAACAGTAATTGCCGGAGTCCCAGAGGTCATAACCGCCCGTGGAGTTCTCTTTGTATATCTGGAGATACGTGGGTGAATAAGTATTCGCATATACAGATGTTCCGGTTTGCAGAGCGTATTGCGCCCACGTTTTGCCGTCTACCGCGTCTGTGTTGACGGATATGCTGTCCATCAGATACGTCGGCTTTTTATATAAGCTCGTAGGTATCTGCCAGTATATTGTCCACTGGACGTATTCGTCGCCGACAGCCACTTTTAATTTCGGATCAAAGATAGTAGCGTTAATCGCGGCTGCCTCGTCTTGATCGGACACCTTCATGAGCACGCCAGTTTTAGTGAGGTTGAGACCAGAGATGTTAGGCTGAGGCGGGGAAACAGTGAAATCTTTCCCAGTACCAGTGCCGTCGCCGAAATCCACGCCGATGTGGTTTGTATATGTTTTTCCGCTGTACCAGGCAGTCGGATCTATTATCTGCGTTTTGTAGGACGCAATTTTTGCGTAATAGATATCCGAGCCTGCCGGAACATTAATCGTGAAAGAGGGCGGAACAGCCGTATTGTTCGGGGTGATGTTTTGTGTGGACGTGGGCAGAGAATTGCCGTTTTTGTCATAGAAAATGACTTGAATCGTCGGATCGTAAAATTTCAGACCGTCCGGAAGGGTATCGGTGATAGTGGCGCCGTTGAGCGGAACCGCACCGTTGCCGACATTCCAGTTGGACCATGTGATGACGCCATTGTTGCTGTCGCTGACAGTGCCGCTCTTGCTTGTGAAGGCGGATATGATGTTTCCGGTTATGCTTACGTGGGCAGTCAGCTGATTGCCGCCGGAATCATATGCGATTTCGTTTATCGTATTTGAGTAGCTGTAAGTGTAATTGTATGCGTCGTTGCCGCTTCCTGTGGGGCTGCCAATCCAGGAGGAAACGTCAACGGAATAATATACAGTAAGGCTGGTATTTGACGTAACAGTATAGCTCGGGAAGCTAAAAACCGCGTTCCCGTCTGAGGTATAGCTCACCGGCTGCATGTAAGTTATCGCGTTTGCCGGCGACGTACTGGTGACTGTAACCTTCCCGGTCTGATCAAAGGCAGTGCTATTGATTGTCATGGTGTCAGTCAATACCGGGTCGTGTACGTCGCCGCCGGTGAAAGCGTTAATTCCAACGTAGAATGACGCCGTTCCGGTCGCCGCATCGTATTTCTGAAAAGTTTTGGTTGCCGTAATCGTGGTCGGAGAGGTAGTCTTAGAAAGCGTGCCAGTTACCTGAGATGTAATCGGACCGAGGCTGTTCGCGGCGACGGTGGCATCATTCGCGGTCACATTCACGTAGTTTGTGAAGGGAATGTTATAGTTGGCCGAATCTGAAGTTTGACTCACGATGGAACTGAGATCCATGGTGTATGTTACCGTTACGCTCTCCCCCTTAGCGAGAGTGCCGGTCAGCGGTATGCTGAAATTACTGCCGTTGTAGCTGACTGTAGGCAGGGGAGAGTCGCTGATACCAGAGCCGGACGACACTGAGACGACGGTGATGTTGGCGGTGCTGGGGTTGAAGTTGACAAGTGCGCCGTTCACCGTAGCCGTGAGGTTATCGGTCAGAACGATGCTGCTGACAGGGTTGTCCGGCGCGGTAACCGTAACCTGAAATGTGGCTTTGTTTGTTGTCTGGTCAAGGTTGGTCAGTGATTTTAAAGCGGTCAGGGACACTTTGTAGGCGATCGTGTCCGTCACGGTGGCTTCCGCAGGGGATATGGCGTTGTTATCTTTGTCGGCACCGTTCGCGTCCACGGTATTGGCAGAGGGGAAGCTGTAGTTCGTCTTGTCGGCAGTCTGACTGATCCAGGACGAGAGATCAACCGTGTACGTGACGGTGACGGTTTGATTTTTTGGAAGGGCGCCGGCCGTGTTCGTGCCGGTTCCGGTCAGAGCGATATCAAAATGCTTGTTATCGATTTCGTACGCGGGAGTTGCCGCGGCTGTAAGATTCAGAGAGCTCGGGCTGACCGTGACGTCGCTGATTTTGCCGTGCGGGTCGAGGACGGCGTTGTTTGGACCGCCCTGGAGGAAATCCGTCAGGACAATATTGTTCACATCGCCGTTCATCGCAGTGAGCGTGACGATGTATTTGGCTTTGTTTGTAGCGGGATCATAGGAGTCAAGCTTCTTGCTGATTTTGAGAGTAGTGGCGTTGGGGTTTAAGACGGTGATATCCACCGTAACATCGTTGCCAAAGTCGATTGAAATGCTGCCGGGGGTTGCGTGGAGTTGAGCGCTGACAGTCAGGGTAAAGGCAGCATCGGAGTAGAAGTCGGTCCAGTTTGTACCGGTTGGCGTCGTCGCGGTTCCGTCGTTCTGCGAGATGCCAAACTTCGCCGTTATAAGACCGTCCGTGTACACGCAGTAAGTACCGATTTGAACATTGGTTAGAAGTCCGGTATCAGGATCGATGGCGAAGATGGGTTGATCATCGACTTCACTCTGCACTACTAAGGAAGCCGGCAGCCAGTAGTACAGGGTGTTATCCGTGCGGGAGTCATGCGCGGCACCGTCGTCATATGCGAACTGGAAACTTGTATTTGCAACTTCCGAGAAATTTATTGTGAAATCGTAGGTATTTCCATCTACATATGTAATCGGCTGACCGAGGTTGTTGGGGTCGGTAATGACAGGACTGCCGTCGATGAAGTTACTTAGGTTCGGGGAGCCGGCAACGCCGCTTTCTGCCGTGATCGTCTGGCTGGCATTGTTGGAAAAACTGTCCTCGTTACTGTTGAAAGATGAGGTGATGTTGAAAGCTGCGCCGACCGGTGCGGAAGCCTGCGTTATCAGTTTAATGATGGCTTGATAAGTGTAAATGGCTTCCGGAGCTAAAGTTGCCGGGAATGTATATGTAATCGTTTCGGAACCGGGCTCTCCGGTTATTTCAGGAGCGCCGAGATCTTCGAAAGTCGGGACGTCGGCTTCGTTTAATGTCGCGTATTCCGGATCATAGTAAAGATTGATTGTCCATGTCGCTCCTGTATAATCCGAATTTATGCCCGCCGCGATCATATTTGCGGCAAAATCCAATTCGTTGCCGGCTTTTACCGATGCGGACAACGGAAAAACTGTTGTCACAATATTACTTCCGCCCGCTGATAATAATTGAATTCCGGTATTATAAGTATTTACGTACGTCGGAAGGAATTGGATATTGGTATTGGTGGTATTTGTGTACACGAGCAGTTCGACGACCGGAGCGGGTGAATTGTGAAATACCATATCACTCATGGGTACATCATTCTCATGTATGCCTGTTTCCGCGGGTTCAGTATCGGAAGCTGTCGTTATGGGCTGAGTGTCTGACGGCTCGCTTGTGTTGTAGGAAGATGAATCTGCAGGTATATTATCCTCGTCTGCTGAAGTTTGAATGTCGCCGTTAGACGGCGCGGTTGTCGTCGGCTCATCTGAAAAGTTATCGGCTGCGTCGGTTCCCGGTTCGGAAGACGGCTGTACTTCGTCCGTTGAGGCTTCAGTCGAAGTATCACCGGTAGGCAGTACATCCGACGGCGTATTGTCTGGCGTCGTTATTGATGTAACGTAAGAATCAGACATGTCAGACTGGAGCGGGACGACGGTAATTGTTCCGCTTAATTTGCCGGATAGAGCGGTAATATCCTGATTTGCCGCCGCAGCCGTAATAAGTCGGACCGTCGCGGTTGCAGGCAAATCTGTATCCCACGCGAATGACAGCGTATGAGTGGCGTTATCGTACTGAACCTCGGTCATGTTCGATGGCAGCGTATCCGCGAACATCATATTTGGGTCAAACGTGATGCTTGTTCGCGCATCGCCTCCGTTTTGGCTTATTGTCAGTAAAAACGGGTGCATGGGCTCTACATTTCCGTTGATCTGCAAATAAATGCCCGCGTTCGTGTCTGCCGCCGCTTCCGGGTCTATAGTTGTTTCAACGGTTGCCGCCGGCTCTGTTATATCGTCAGCCCGTGTTGTCTTAACAGGAGACGACGGCAGAAACAGTATACTGCCGAACAACACAATCGCAAACAGAGTAGCAATTATTTTCCTGCCGTTATTTTTATAACTTTTTTCAAAATGTATCATGCTATTTCGCCTTCCTTTATTTTTTTACTTATTATAAATTCCTTTAAAATTATTTTAATATTATATAAATTATATAACATCATAGTCTCATTGCAATCACAAAACAAGCTTATTTTAATCTTTTCAGGTTTAATTCCTTGCAGCTCTACTACTATTCTTTATAATAAAAATTTATACGATGTAAGGAATTTACACGCGATACCTCGCAATATCTGTTGCAGGGCAGTTTATCATGCTTACTTTTTTACCCACTACCCTCAAAGGTATATAAATATGAAGTATTGTGCGTAAATACTCGTTTTTTATAATCATATTCTATATAATTTGTCGGCTGTAAATTAAAGTTACTTTAATGTTTCTACTTTAATATATACAGGGAAAATAATATTATTTTCCCTGTATATATTATATCTACTAAAATTCCCCAATAACTATATTAAAATTAACAGATGTAATATGATTTGCAAGCAGTGTCTGAGACTGCACAATCAAAGATTTGTACAATCATCAGACGCTTGTTTGGGGTCTGTCCGACCCCCAAACCTCTGTCGGAGAATGGGCGAAGCTTATTTTGCATAGATGCCGCCATACTTTTCTTGGCAAAGTATTTTAATATATCTGTAGATTATTTGCTCGGAGTAATAAATGATAAAATCGGTTATTATGATGAAAATTTATTTTTAAAACTGCCAAGTGATATTTCAAGCTAAGAAAAAGCTCTTATAAATAATTTCTTAAAATTTATTGTTTATCAAAGAGTGAATAAAATTGGCATACTAGTACCATGTGACAAGTAAAAGTTGACAAGGTATTGGGGTATATGATACAATAATGCAAAAGGAGAGTATCATATGGAAAATAATCTAATAATGCTGAATGAAGAGCAACGAGCATGTCTTGAAAAATTCGTCAGAAATGGAGTTCATAACGCACACTTGATAACAAGAGCAAGAGTAATATTAAGTTTAGACCGTTCCAATAAGACAGACCACTTGCGAATAACGCAAATAAGTCAACGAATCGGCATATCACGTCAGGCAATATACGACATAAGAGATGATTTTTTGGCAGCACCGAATGTGGAAGAGCTCCTGAACCGTAAAAAATGTGAAACACCGCCTGTTGAGGCAAAAATAACAGGTGAAGTGGAAGCGCATATAATAGCATTGGCGTGTAGTGAACCGCCGGAAGGCTGCGCAAGGTGGACATTAAGTCTATTGGCTGAAAAAAGTGTAGAACTTGATTTTATTGACAGTATATCATATAAATCGGTGGAGCGCGTTTAAAAAAAACGAAATACAAGCCTCATCTAAAAGAAATGTGGTATATACCGCTCAAACAAAACGCGGAATTTGTTGCTCGAATGGAAGACGTTTTGGCGGTATATTCGAGAAGCTACGATGCTGAATATCCTGTCGTCTGTATGGACGAAAACCCTTTCAGCTTTTAGACGAACGTTACGCACCGATAAAGATGAGTAAAAACAATCACAAATTAAAGTATGATTGCGAATATGAGCGAAAATGAACATGATAGAAAATTCTGACAAATTGAAAATTTGTCGAATTTTCTATTTGTTCATTATAGGCACTTGTTCCATATTCATTTTTACCGAAACTCTCGCCGGTTGGCGTCACGCTCGTGCGCTTCCCCAAAGGAAACGAACAGATTGGGCAAATCAAGTCAAATGGCTTCTTGATGAGCAATATCCAGACGCAAAGAAAATAGTTCTTGTTATGGATAATCTTAATACTCATGGAACCCATTCGCTTTATGAAACATTTCCGCCTGTGTCTGCGTAATCAAAGACATATTTTAGTCGCGGTTTACTGTCGGTCATATCGAGCAGGGCGATACCTTTTGAGCCGCGCTGTACATATCGGTTCATTGGGTGATTCCACACATGAATCGGAGCGACAGCCTGTGCGGTTGGCCGTTGGGCGTGTATCATCAGCTGTTCCTCGAACGGATATTTGTACAGCCGTCCGGCGGTTTTGAGGAAATTAGTCCAATTTTCGCGGTTTTCTGTAATCTGCTGAGCGTGCCGCTCTGCGAGAGCGGCGTAAAACTGTGCTTTCGTTGGCAATTCTGCTTACCTCCTTTAAACGCAAAAAAGACGGATTTCTCCGCCTTTTATGCTGTTTTTTATTAAGTTGTGTGGTAGTAAATTCTAATATTTATATTGTTATAAATGTTTTTCATACATATTTTTGTATTATAATTATTTTCGCTCAGTTCGCATATTTTGCAAATCTTTTCTCGATTTCTTTGAATCGTTTATCTTCTCTGCACAAATCAAACCAATTTCGTTTCATAAAATTAAGACCCCATTTACATGCGTTATCCGATGAACTTGAATATCCTTGAAATCCTCCTTCAAGCTGTGTGCGGTTAACGAGGAATGATGTTCGCTTGGAGTTGCTCTTGTCTGTGAAAAATTTTATCTCGTAATCCGCCATAATCGAGAGATTATCTATAACGCCGTCGATATTTTTGTCCGTCGCATTGAAATCCTCGTCTACCGCATCTAATATAGCAAGGTCGGCGTAGATTCTCGCCACCCGCGTATTATAGTAACCGTAGTCGCCGTCCTCAAAAAGCCATTCATAGAGCTTAAGGCGTCGTTGACACGCTTTTTTCTGCCCGTTTCTGTTAAGGTCACCATTCCACATCATTGAATATATTTCATCGTCAGCTAAGTAAACAAATTCCCTCAACAAATTAAGTTGGACAGTTTCCACCAATTTTGCACCTTTATATATTTGAGAAAGCAAATGAGCTTCAGTATTCTCTATTAACGTCGCTTTTTTGGCGTATTCCACCGCTTTTTCTTCATTTCCCAAACGTGTATATATATCGCATAACTTCGATATTACGCCGTTTCTATGGCCTGGAGATTCTTTCAATAACCGTTCTGCTATTTTTATTATTTCGTCCGCATATTCATTGGGGTTTTCGCGCGAGTTATTTTTCAGAATAAGTGCTATCATATAGTAGTACATTGCGACATAATTATTCGGGAACTCTTTAAACGCTTCAGTCCATACAGCAAGGTTGCCGTCTAAATCCCCTTTTTTCTGATAATCGTCGCCTTTTTCGTAATAATCTGCTATTTTTTCTTGTTCGCGTATCTTTCCTACACCGAGCAAGTCATCAATGCTGGTGTTGTAATATGCGGCTATTTTAGGGAGCAATGTTATATCGGGGAATGTTTCGTTTCTTTCCCATTTGCTTATTGCTTGAAATGATATATCAAGATACGCCGCTAAATCTTCCTGCGTGTTACCTTTTTTATATCTTAAATCTTTTAAATTTTCGCTTAATGTAATTTCCATAATAAAATAATCACCTTTTTATATAAAGTAAAGAGCGCTCTTTCTGTATATTATTATAATAGAAATTTACTTGCACTGTCAATAACTTATTATTTGAAATATAAGGGAAAAATTCAATCATCGGTTTAGCCGGGTAATATAGCGGTTTTATATCGCCCAATATAATTTTTCGAACGTGCAGAAAATATTTTCACTATATCATGATTACATGATATTTCACTCGAATAAAAGTGATTTTGTAACAGTTCAGTTAGGTAAATAAAAATTATGTGAGTTGTCTAAGAATCTCCAAAGAATAGCATAATAGAAATATTGTTAATTTTCATATTCGTCGAACTCGCTCGCGGGGAAAAAACTTATATCGTCGTATTATTCATCTGTAGTATGCTCCAGTTTATAAATAACGGCTGCCATAATTTCAATCAGCTCTGGGTCTAACACATCGGGCAGATTGCTTTTTATCTCGGATATTAACTTCACCCGGTTTGTGGTATCATAAAACAGTCCCGAACGATATAAATATAACTGAACCGCTTATAAAGAAACAGTATCGCGGCGGTCTTTACGCCGCATGTACAGTTCCCGCGGTTACGTATGATAATTGGAATCTGTTGAAAGAATG
>Ga0123357_10005413_pt1 | contig 15283 bp, 16 predicted proteins | sample TergutEmb28metaG_FD_89873 | JGI IMG/M metagenome (GOLD analysis project Ga0123357, IMG submission 89873) | Embiratermes neotenicus P4 segment gut microbial communities from Petit-Saut dam, French Guiana - Emb289 P4 | ecosystem: Host-associated > Arthropoda: Insects > Digestive system > Gut ... | reverse complement strand
CGCGGTGGATAAGAATATGGACAGAACCTTCTACGCCTTGCGCGGCGCCCGTGCGAATGCGGCCCAGCCGGGTCCGGGGGAACGGACAGGCACGCGCCCCGCCCCCCGGCGTGCGTTGAAACCCCGCAGGGTCGTGTGGCCGTGGCTGCTGGCGCTGGGCGTCGGCGTCGCATCCGGGTTGGGCGGCGGCGTCACGTCGGCGCTGTGGACATCGCAGGCGGGCGTCGGCGGGTTGGCCGCGCATCACGAGGTCACCGGATTCTCGGTCCAACGCGACGACGGCACCCCCGATGTGGCCGCAGGCCCCGGCGACGTGGTCGGTTTCGACCTGGCCGCCGCCGACGCCCAGGCGATCGCGTCGGCGCCCTCGCACGCGGTGGCGATCGGATTCCAGGTCGCGATGATGACCTCGGGAACCAACGGGCTCGACTACCGCATCGACGTGGCGGACCCGGCGCCCGACAGCTTCCTGGCCGGCGCGGACATCGAGGTGTTCCCGCAGGGCGACGGTGGCTGCGCCGTGGGTGCTGTGCCGGGACAGGTGCCCACGCAGCCCACGGGCGAGGTCGTCGGCGTCGCCCCCAGCCCCACACCCAGGCCCCAGGCGAGTGTGGCCACCCAAGCCTGGTGCCTGGTGGCCACCCAACACGCCGACACCTATGCCAACGAGGCGGTGGCCCAGGGCACCAACGCCGCCGGGGGCACGGTCACGTCGAACACGGCCTCCTGGCAGTCCGTCCTCGGACCCGACCCCGCCGCCCAACCCCCCGTTCCGATCACCGTGACCCACGTCACCACCACGCTTGCGACGGCCACGCCATGAGGCCGCCGTACGGGCAGTACGCCCCATCGACCAACGGCCAAGCCACCGGCTCGGCCCAGACATCCACCCATGAAATACACGAGAGGAAACACATGCACACCGACACCAAGAAACTCCGCACCGGCATCGTCGCGGCCGCCCTGGGGGCAGCCTTGCTCCTGGGTGGCGGCACCTACGCCCTGTGGTCCGATTCGGCCAGCCTGTCCGGCGGCACCATCACCGCCGGCGACCTGCGCCTGGACGCCGGGACGATGGCCGCCTATGACATCTCGGCGGACACCGCCGGGCCAGGTGGCACCCCAGCCGTGGTCAACGGCGTCACCCTCGATTCGGTGACGGGCACGCCCATCGCCGACCTGTCGGACTGGCGCATGGTGCCCGGCGACACCCTCGCGTTGGCCTTCCCCTACGACCTCACGTTGAGTGGCGACAACCTGAAAGCCGACCTGAACCTGGACGTGTCCAAGCTGGCCGAGTCGAACGAGTTCGAGGGCCTGGATCTCCAGTACGCCGTCTTCGGCGACGGGACCGTCCACAAGGCACAGGGCGCCGTGCCGTCGAGCGGTGTGGCCACCGTGGCCACGTTGTCGCCGTCGGATTCCGGGCCGGTCGTCTTCGTGCTGTACGCGACGCTCGCGGCGACCGAAACCGCCGATCAGAACGCGGTCCTCGACCTGGCCGACACGCTCGAACTGACGCTGACGCAGAACACCCGCGCGCCGCAGACCCGCTGACCGCGACGGCGTGCCCAAGGCCAACGCTGACGGCCTTGGGCACGCCCCGCAAACCCTGTCAGCCAACGATCTTTCGATTTTTGCAGCCAACGATTCGCACGGGAGGTGAGAGATGACAGACGACGAGAGCACACTCGCCACGAGCGCGCCCGCCACGGGCAAGCCCGGCGTCCGCGCCTGGCATGGCGTCCTGGCGCGGGTAGCGGTCAGGTTCGCCCTGGTCGGGGTGGCCGCCGTCGTCGTGGCGCTGGTCGTGGTGCCCAGGGTGCTGGGCGGCATGAGCCTCACGGTGCTGACCGGCAGTATGCAGCCCCACATCATGCCCGGCGACATGGTGGTGACGCGCGGCATCGACACCCAGCAGGCCCGCAGCCTGAACGTCGGCGACATCATCACCTTCCTGCCGTACCCCGACGATCCCACGCTGGTGACGCACCGGATCGTCGCGAAATCGGTCGGCGCGTCGGGAACGTCGTTCATCACCAAGGGCGACGACAACAATGCCGCCGACGCCTGGGGGCCGGTCTTCGACTACCAGGTGCGCGGCCAGATGGCCTACGTCGTGCCCAAGGCCGGATGGGTGCGCCAGTGGGCGGGCCAGCATGTCTCGTGGGCGATCCCCGTCGTAGGCGCCGCGATGCTGGCGCTGGGCCTCGCGCGCATGGCGACCTCCTGGAGGCGTGGCAAACGCGCTCCGGCAGCCGACGCTGGCGGCCTGGCAGACGCTGGTGGTGCTGGGATGAAAATGGGCGACGACTCCCATACCCCCGCGCGCCACAACGCCCGCCTGCGGCTCGTCATGGCGGGCGCCACGCTGCCGCCCGACGCTGGCGGGCGCCTGCCCCGCAACGCCTGCCCGCCCTATGCGCCAGGCGCGTTGGACGCCGAATCCCGCCCCCGTCGCGTGTTGGAGGAGGCCGGCGGGTGAGACGGATCGTCATGGCTGGTGCCGTCGTCGTGCTGGGCGTGGCCGGCAGCGTGCTGAACCCGGCGATGGCCGCCGCCCAGGACCACATCGCGTTGGCCTGGGACAACCAGACGACCGGCCTGTCCTGGCACCCCGGCAGCGCCGCGACTGCCACGGGCAGCCTCGTCGGCGACCCCGTCGTCGTGCCCGGCGACCGCGACGAGCGCACCTTCCACATCCGCAACGACGGCCCGACGACGGCCTCCGCCACCGTCGAGATCGCCGACGTGTCCTGCGCGGTCGTCGACGACACCGTCAACGACGAATTAGACGACCTGATCCATCTCACCTGGGCCGTCAACGGACACAGCCACGACATGACGTGGCACCAGGCCATCCATTCCGGCAACCCTACGTGGGTGGCGCGCTTCGCCGTGCCTCCCGGCGGGGTGTTCACGGTGACGGCTGGCTACTACTTCCCTGCGGGCTCCACCGACGGGCGCGTCACCGACGACCGCGAGCGTCACGCGCTCAGCTTCAACGTGCACGTCACCCTGACCGGCGAGACCGCGTCCAGCCCGTCGTCGCCTGCGACCCCCAGCCCCACGCCTCCCGCCGACGACCCATCCACCCCCGGTTGGGGAGCCGGCACAGGTGGCGCGGCATCCGGGCTCGCCTGGTACGGCTGGGCGGCAATCGCCGCCGTGGCAGGCGCGTTGGCCCTAGGCGACGCTTGGCGTCGTCGTCGCGTTTCAGAGGGTCGGATGCCCTCACGACCGGCAGTCTGAGCAGCGCCCCTGGAGTTCTAGTTCGTGGTCGATGTCGGCGAACCCGTAGGCTTCCCCGAGCGTGGCGAGCCACGTCTCCACCTGCGGCGAGGCGATCTCGACGGTGCGCCCGCAGACGCGGCAAATCAGGTGGTGATGGTGCCCGGTGGAGCATTGGCGGTAGGCCATCTGCCCGTCGGGCGTGCGGATGGCGTCAACGTCGCCCGCGTCTGCCATCGACTGGAGCGTCCGGTAGACCGTCGCCAACCCGATCCGTTCGCCGCGTTGGTGCAAAATGTCGAAAATCTCCTGGGTGGTGCGGAAATCCCCGCTGGCGACGACCCCATGCACGATCTCCCGCTGGCGGGTGTGGCGCTGCCCGCCCGCCGGAACGTCGCGGTCAGTCATGACGCTCCTTTCGCCAGGTCCTGCGTCGGGTTTCTTTCCGCTGCGGCGACCCATCCTCGTCGTGGACGCCGTGTGGGACCACTGTACCGTCGGCCCCGAGCGGCGTGCCGTGGTACCGTGGCACATATTGAGAATCATTCGCAATAGGTCGCGCCAGAGGGGGAGCAGATGCGTGGTCGGGTGGTGGCAGCCGTCGCCGGGATCGCCGTGGCTGCGACGTGCCTGGCCGGCTGTTCGGCGTCGGGGACATCGGTGCCCGACGGGGTGATCCCCGCCGTTGGCGCCGAGAGCCAGTATGCCGACGTGATCTCCCAGATCGGCGGGCGCTACGTCGACGTGCAGGCGATCGTCAACAACCCCAGTACCGACCCCCACACCTTCGAGGCGAGCACGAGCGTGGCGAAGACGATCGCCCAGGCGCAGCTCATCGTCCAAAACGGCCTCGGCTACGACGACTTCATGCCCAAGCTGGAGGCGTCCGCGCCGAACCCTGGCCGGACGGTCATCGTCGCCCAAAGCGTGCTCGGCCTGCCCGACGACACCCCCAACCCCCACCTGTGGTACAAACCGACGACGATGCCCGCCGTCGCCAAGGCCGTCGCCAACGCGCTGAGCACCCTCCAACCCGCCCACGCCAGCTATTTCCAGGCCAACCTGACGACTTTCGAGGCGTCGATGGACGCCTGGCAGAAGAAACTCGACGCCGCGTCCGCGCAGGTGTCGGGGCGCTCCGTCGCCGTGACGGAGCCGGTGGCCGACTACCTGTTGCAAGCCCTCGGCCTGACCGTCAAAACCCCCTGGTCGCTGGAGCAGGCGATCATGAACGGCACCGACCCTTCCCCGCAGGACGCCGCCACCCAGACCGCGTTGCTGAGCGGCAAGCAGGTGGCCGCGTTGTGCTTCAACGCGCAGGTGTCCGACCCAACGACGGCGCGGTTCGTCCAGCAGGCGCAGGCCGCCGGCGTCCCCGTTGTCGCCGTGTACGAGACGATGCCCACCGGCCACACCTACCAGACGTGGATGGACGCCGAACTCGACGCCATCGTCGCCGCCGTGACGGCGAACACCTCGACGGAGCACCTATGAGTGAGCCGCACAATAAGACAATGGGGGACGACCCCGACGAGGGCGACGTGCTGTCGGCCCACGACCTGACCGTCACCCTGGGCGGCGCGCTCGTCCTCGACCATGTGAACGTCCGCGTGGCGCCCGGCGAGTTCGTCGGGCTCATCGGCTCCAACGGGGCCGGGAAGACGACGCTGCTGCGCGTGCTGCTCGGCTCGCTGCCCTCGGGTGGCCAGGTGGTCAGGCCGTCGTCGTCGCACGGTCTGGGTGGCATCGGCTACCTGCCCCAGAAGGTCGACGTGGCCCCCGACATCCCGCTGCGCGTGCGCGACGTGGTGGCGTTGGGCGCGGACGGCGGCCACCTGGGGCTCCCGTTGCACCGCAAGGCGATCCGGGGCCGGGTGGCCGATGTGCTGGACGCCGTTGGCGCGACCGACTTCGCCGACCAGCGCATCGGCGAGCTATCCGGTGGCCAGCAGCAACGCGCCCTGCTGGCGCACGCCCTCATGGGCAGCCCCTCGCTGCTGTTGCTGGACGAGCCCCTGGCGAACCTCGACCCGGCCAGCGCCCACGACATCGTGGACCTGCTCGACGCGCTGCGCCACCGCACCCACGTGGCCATCGTCATGACCGCGCACGACATGAACCTCCTGCTGCCGGTGATGGACCGGCTCATCTACCTTGCCGAAGGCCGCGCGGCGTCCGGACGCCCCGACGAGGTGGTCCGCGACGACGTGCTCACCGCGCTGTACGGGCGCCCCATGCGCGTCGTCCACGTCGAGGGCCGCGCGATGGTGTTCGCCGACGCCGACGGCCAGTTCGGCGCCGACGAGGTCCACCACGCCGACCACCACCGCCGCGCCGCCGACGAGGTCATGGCATGAACGCCGCCGCGCTGTGGGGCGGTTTCTTCGCCAGTGCGCCTGTTCAGACGGCGTTGGTCGTCGGCGGGTTCGTCGCGGCGGTGGCGGGCGTCGTGGGGGTGTTCACCGTCGTGAGGGGGCAGTCGTTCGCCGGGCACGCGCTGGCCGACCTGGGGGCCGTCGGCGGGGCGGCGGCGTTCCTGCTCGGCATCGGCCAACTCGCCGGGTTCGTGGGGGCAGGCCTGATCGCCGCCGTGGCGATGGAGGCGATCGGCCTGCGTCGCATCCAGGGCCGCGACGTGGCCACGGGCGTCGTTTTCGGCTTCGGGCTGGGGCTGACGGCCCTGTTCTTGTACCTGGACACCATTTGGGGCAAGGGCTCCAACGCCACGGTGTCCGTCCTGTTCGGCTCGCTGTTTGTCATCGACCCGGCGACCGTCCCCGTCGTCGTCGCGTTGAGCGTGGTGGCGCTCGTACTCGTCTTGGTGGTGTACCGGTGGCTGCTCATGGACTCGTTGGGGACGGAACTGGCCGTCGCCCAACGCGTGCCCGTCCGGCTGGCTGGCATCGGTTTCCTGGTGGCGTTGGCGTTGGCGGTGGAATTGTCGTCGATGAGTATCGGGGCGACGCTGTCGACGGCGTTGCTCATCGGCCCGGCGGCCACGGCGTTGCGCCTGACCAAACGGTTCGGGCGGGCCATCGGCGTGGCGGTCGCCTTCGGCGTCGCGGCCACCTGGCTCGGCTGCCTGATCTCCTACGAGAGCTACTACTGGGGTGCCGGTGGCAGCAGTTGGCCGGTGAGTTTCTGCATCGTCGCGCTGGTGTTCGCCGGGTATCTGGGCGTGAGGCTGGGCACGTTCGCGCTGCGCCGCCACCGGGAACGGCGGGCGGGCGTCGTCGGCGCGGTCCGGTTGCCAGATCCGGCGGTGGCGTGATGTTCGCCTCGTTCATGGTCAACGCGTGGATCGCGGCCACCATCGTCGCCGTCGTCGCCGGGGTGGTCGGCTTCTTCATCGTGATGCGCGGAAGCTCGTTCATGGCCCACGCGGTGCCGCACGGGGCGTTCGCCGGGGCGGCGTGGGCGGTGCTCGCCGGGTTCAACCCATTGATCGGCCTGGGCATCTTCGCGGGCGCGGGGGCGGTGGCCATTTCGGTGATGAGCCGACGCCGGGCGCGCGGCGACGTGGTGACGGCGCTGGCGTTGACGATGATGTTGGGGCTGGGGGCGTTTTTCCTGTCGCGGTCGGGCGTCTACTCCTCGCAGGTGTTCGCGTTGCTGTTCGGGCAAATACTCGGGGTGAGTTCGGTGCAGATCGTCCCGGTGGCGGTGTTGGGGGCGCTGTGCCTGGCGACGGTGGCCGTCGTCTACCGCCCGCTGATGCTCGCCAGCGTGCTGCCGGATATGACGGCGCCGCGCGGGGTGAACGCGGGGAGGATGTCGTTGGTGTTCGCGCTGGTCGTGGCCGCCGCGACGACGATGAGCGTGCCGATCGTCGGCGCGCTGCTGATGTTCGCTCTGCTCGTCGGACCCCCGGCGGCAGCCGCGTGCCTGGTGCGCCGTCCTGGGCGGGCCATCGGGTTGTCGGTGGCGTTCGCGTTGGTGACGGTGTGGGCGGCGATCGCGTTGGCCTATCTGACCGATCTGCCGGTCGGCTTTTTCGTCACCAGCGTGAGCGCGGTGCTGTACTTGGTCGGGCGCGTGGTGTCGGGACGGTCGAGGCGGCGGGGGAGCGGGAAGCGTCGCCAGGCGGTGCGTTCCAGCGCACCCGTCGGTGCGGCGGCTTAGCACATCCTGTGGCGTACCCGTCTATCGGCATCAAGAAAGCATGACGACCCTTGGAATCGGCCATCCGCGTGGGATACTCGATCTGTTTGGTTAATCGACGCGACGGATATTTTCGGTGATGGACGCAACAACTTCAACGCAATCCCTGGCTTCCACCTGGTGGGGCCGCACGCTGCTGGTGGTTTTCGGCCTGGCGACGGCGGCGACGTTCTTCGTGCCCGCCCTGGCGACGAGCAACATGGCGGGCCCGTACAGCATCGCGCGCACTCTCGTCATGCTGGTCTTCATCGTGCTGGTCTTGGCCTGCCGCCCCCGCCACGACACGGCGGATTCCATCGCGGGCGCGTCGAAGGCCATGCGCGTCCTGGCGATCGTCATCCCCGTCCTCGTGGTGGTCGCGGCGCTCGCCCAGTGGTTCTGGCCGGGGGTCGCCGGAGCGATCGTGCGGGACCCGACGCGCGGCTGGGACTACCGTCACGCGATCTTCGTCAAGGCCGCGTTTGAACTTGCCGCGTGTGTGATTTTCATCATTGTCCTGGTGCGGTTCATCCGCAGCAAGCGGGGCAAACGCGGCTGGCCGATCGCCGTCAGCGCCGTGTGCGCGTTCCTCGCGCTCGCGTTGGCCGGCGAGGAATTGTCCTGGGGGCAGCGGATCTTCGACTGGGCGACGCCCGCTGGCTGGGGTTCGGTCAACGCCCAGGACGAGACCAACCTCCACAACCTGGCCAGCGAGACCTTCCAGAACGTCTGGTATTTCGGGTGCTGGATCCTGTTGGTGCTGCTCCCGTTCTTCCGGATGATCCTCGGCCCGGCGTTGGCGCGCACGAAGCGGTTCGCGTTCCTGCCCGCTTTCCTGCCGCCGTCCTATTTCCTGGTGATCTTCGGCGTCGCCTACGGGCTGTCGGACCCGATCGTGTCCACCTCGTCGTTCCCCGCGTGGACGGGCATCCACTACGGATCGATCCTGTTCACGCTGTTGGCGACGGCGGCGGTGTTCATCTATTTCATCGTGTCTCCGCAGGGTTCTCCCGACGCGGGCCACCGGCTGCGCCTCCGCAGCATCGTGCTGCTGGCCGCGCTCGTGGTGACGGTGATCGTCGAGTTGTTCCTCTCGACCAGTTGGGACATCAACCAGGGGGTGCCGACCGAATACCTGGAAACGTTCATCGCCTTCGGCATCCTCCTGTGGGCGATCGTTGCGAGGAAACAGGTGGTCGCCCGCGACGCGGAGATCGACAGCCGTGGCTGACACTACCGACAAAACGATGGGGGACGACCCCCATGCCCGTGCGCACCGTCCTCGCCGTGGGGTGAGGGCCCGCCGCTGGACGATGGCTGCCTTCGTCACCGTCCTGACGCTGTTCACCGCGTTCGTCCTGCTCGACACATTCGTCATCCCGTCCAGCGTGGTGGCGGCTGCGGCGCCCCGGCCCATTCCCGCCGCCCCGGCCACCCCGCCCGCGTTGGCGCCCTTGCCGACGAACCTGACGCCCACGTCGAAGCCGATCACCTATACCGACGCCTATCGCGCCTTCTCGATCGCCCAATACCGCGTCGACAATTCGACCGTCTACGTCGCCAACGTCGTCGTCGCCGACCCGACGGTCCTGCGGGTCTCGTTCGCCTACAACGTGTATGGCCGCAACGTCGTCTCGACGGTCTCGGACATGGCCGCCGCGTCCGGCGCGATCCTGGCGATCAACGGCGCCTTCTATGGCGCGCGCGAATCCAGCTATGTCGTGCTGAACGGCCAGGTCTACCGCACGAACCCGATCTTCGCCTCCCAGCAGGATCTGGTCATCCAAAAGGACGGCACCTTGAAGATCGCCACCGAGGGCGACACGACGCCCGCCCAGTTGGTGGCCCAGGGCGCCGAAACGGTACTCAGCTTCGGCCCCGGCCTGATCGACGGCGGCAAGGTGATCCTCGGGGCGGACAACTACAACGGCAACGCCGGCGACGAAAGCCCGCGCACGGCCATCGCCCAGGTGGGCCCGTTGCACTACCTGTTCGTCGTCGTCGACGGACGCACGACGGTCTCCACCGGCCTCAACCTGCGCCAGTTGGCCGATTTCTTCGTGCAATACGGCGGCGTGACGACCGCCTACAACCTCGACGGCGGCGGCTCGTCGGAAATGTGGCTCAAGGGCCACAACTACCTCAACCAGCCCACCACCGACGGCAAAACCATCATCGAGCGGGAAGTCAGCGATATTTTCTATGTCTAGCCCGGAACAGACCAAGCCCCGCGCGCGGGCGGCGAAGGCGGGTGCCGCAGCCCCCGCCGTCCCCGAGAAACGGCACGACCTGCGCGTGGCCGTCACCTACGTGATCGTCGCCGCGTTCTGCGGCGTGTTCTCCGCCATCTACGAGAGCATGTCCCACGGCGTCTACTCGGGCTGGATGGTGTTCCTGTTCGCCTGGCCGCTGATCGGCGGGGTGCTCCCGTATGCCGTCTTGGTGCTGGTCGGGAAAACCCGTGGCCCGCTGCCGCTTCCCCCGGCCCCCGGCCACTGGGCGCGGCTGTCCGGCCACGCCACCGTCGCCGTGCTGACGGTCGGTTCGTGCGTCGAGGGCGTCTTATACATCTACGGCACCATGTCCTCGTGGATGGTCGTTTATTGGATCGCGGGCGTCGTTCTCGCGGTGGCCACAATTACCCTGGCCGTCGTCGCTGTGGTCCAGAAGCGATCGGCGATAGGGTAGAGGGTCACGACGACATCGAGTACTTGCCCCGTCGCCGCAACGTGAATAAGGCTTGGCGCCGACTCGCCGCATGGGCGGGCAACGAGCCCTCGTCCACGCAACCGTCGCGCCTCGTCCGCGCAGAAAGGACACTCCCATGACCCTGACAGCCCACGCGTTGGCCCAGATGATCGATCACACGTTGCTGAAACCCGAGGCGACGGCGGCGGATGTGGCCGCCCTGGTCGCCGAAGGCGTCGAATTGGGCGTCTATTCGGTGTGCGTGTCGCCGTCGATGCTGCCGGTCGACGCCCAGGGCCTGAAGGTGGCGGTGGTCTGCGGCTTCCCGTCGGGCGCGCACGCCAGCAGCGTCAAGGCCGCCGAGGCCGCGCTGGCCGCCGAGAACGGCGCCGACGAGGTCGACATGGTCATCAACCTGGGGGCCGCGAAGGCGGGGGACTGGGACGGCGTCCAAGCCGATATCGCCGCCGTCAGACAGGCGATTGGGGGCCGGGTGCTCAAGGTGATCATCGAATCGGCTGCGTTGAGCGACGACGAGATCGTTCGCGCCTGCCAGGCCGCCGAGGCCGCCCGCGCGGATTTCGTCAAGACCTCGACGGGCTTCCACCCGGCTGGCGGGGCGTCGGTCCACGCCGTCGAACTCATGAAACGCACCGTCGGCGACCGGCTGTCCATCAAAGCCAGCGGCGGCATCCGGACGCTGGCGCAGGCACAGGCCATGATCGACGCCGGTGCCACCCGCCTCGGCATGTCGGCGGCGGCGTCGGTGCTGGCCGAACTAGCGGGCCGGTGAGGCCATGACCCTGGACGTGTGGCTCCAAATCATCGGCTGGGTCGGGTCGGCGCTGTTGGTCTTCTCCGTCCTCCAGACGAAATTCCTGCGGCTGAGGATTCTCAACGGCATCGCCTCGCTCGTGCTGCTCATCTACAACGCGATGCTGGGGTCGTGGCCCCAGGTCGCCATGAACGCCGTGCTGGTCGTCCTCCAGTGCTACTACGTCTGGAAGCTGACCGCCGACAAGCGCAAGGAAAAGGCGTTCACCTTCTCCACGCCTGGCACGGGCGAGTCGGTCGTGTCGTGGTTCACCGCCCGGCACGCCGAGGACATCGCCACCTTCCATCCCGGATTGGCGGACCGTCTCCGTGATGGCGCGATCTCGTCGGTCATCTTCCACGACGACGCGGCCATCGGCCTGGTCGCGTTCACCGTCGACGGCGGCGACGCCGAGTTGATCGCCGACTACGTCATCGGCTCCTACCGCGATTACGCCCCCGGCGCGTTCGTCTATTCGCCCGACGGCCCCCTGGCAGCCGCCGGGGTGCGCACCGTCCACATCGCCCAGCCCCTCCCCGCCGTCGCCGAGTACCTGCGCCGCTATGGTTTCACGGGCGACGGCGACCTCCGGCTCACCCTGGCCGGCGCCTGAACGCCCGGCCTATCGTCCCGTTTTCTTCGCAGCCAATCGCCAAGGAGTTCACCATGACCGACACCGCAGCACTGTCCACACAAATCCGGCAATGGATCGCCGACGACCCCGACCCCGCCTGCCGTGACGAAATCGTCGCCCTCGCCTCGGCGGCTGGCGTACCGGTCGACGACGACGCCACGCCGGCAGCCCTGTCCGCCGCCGACGCTCTGGCCGAGCTGGAGAGCCGCTTCGCGGGCACGCTCCAATTCGGCACTGCTGGCCTGCGCGGCCAGATGGCCGCCGGTCCCAACCGCATGAACCGCGCCGTCGTGATCCGCGCCGCCCGCGGCCTGATCGACTACCTCAACCAGCGCCACGCCGGCTGGGGCGGTCGTCCGCCCCGCGTCGTCATCGGCAACGACGCCCGCCACCATTCCCGCGAATTCGCCCAGGACACGGCGGCGGTCGTCGCGGCGGCTGGCGGCGAAGCCCTGCTGCTGCCCGACGAGGTACCCACTCCCGTCCTGGCGTTCGCCGTCCGCCACCTGGAGGCCGACGCGGGCGTCATGGTGACGGCGTCCCACAACCCGGCGCTCGACAACGGCTACAAGGTGTACCTGGGCGGGCGCTCGGTGACCGATCCCGAACGCGGCGTGCAGATCGTCCCCCCCTACGACGCGCAGATCGCCGCCTGCATCCAGGCCACCGGCCCGGCCAACGCCATCCCGCGCGCCGAGTCCGGGTGGGCCGACGTGGGCCCTGACCTGCCCGAGGCGTACATCGCCGCCATCGTCGGCGGCATCGGGCAGCCAGGAGTGCTCCCAGAACAGCCGGCGGCGCCGATCCGCATCGTCCACACCGCCATGCACGGCGTGGGCAGCGCCACCGCCCTGGAGTCGTTGCGCCGCAGCGGTTTCGACGACGTGGTGCCGGTGGCCGCCCAGCAGCAGCCCGACCCGGACTTCCCGACCGTCTCCTTCCCCAACCCGGAGGAGCCGGGCGCCATCGACCTGGCGTTGGCCTTGGCGCAGCGGGTGGACCCCGACGTCGTCATCGCCAACGACCCCGACGCCGACCGGTGCGCCGTGGCCGTCAAAGACCCGCGCGAGCAGGCCAACGGCGGCTGGCGCATGTTGCACGGCGACGAACTGGGCTCGATCCTGGGCGAGGACGCGGCGGTGCGGGCTGTGGCGTCGGGCGCGACGGATGCCGTCCTGGTCAACTCGGTGGTCTCCTGCCGGCTGCTCGGCCAGATCGCCGCCGCGCACCAGGTGCCCTACCAGCGGACGTTGACCGGCTTCAAGTGGATGGGGCGCGTGCCCGGCATGGCCTACGCCTACGAGGAGGCCATCGGGTACTGCGTGCGCCCCGACCTCGTCCACGACAAGGACGGCCTGTCCACCGGCGTGGCGGTCGCGCGGCTGGTGGCGCGGCTGAAGGCGTCCGGGAAGACCATCGTGGACCTGCTGGACGACCTCGCCCGCGCCCACGGCCTGCACCTGACCAGCCAACTCGCCGTGCGCTTCGCCGACCAGGAGCAGATCCCCGCCACCGTCCAACGCCTTCGGGAAACGCCACCGGCCACGTTGGCGGGTAGCCCGATCACCCAGGTGGCCGATCTGGCCGACGGCTACGACGGCCTGCCGCCCACCGACGGCATCCTGTTGCTCACCGACCGCGACGACCGCGTCATCGTCCGCCCCTCGGGCACCGAGCCGAAGGTTAAGTGCTATCTGGAGGCCGTCGTCCCCGTCGCGCCCGACGCGGATTTCGACGCCCTGACGGCGGCCCGCGCCCAGGCGAAAGCCCGCCTGGACGACATCAAGGACGCCCTGCGCGCGACCGTCTTCGCGTGATCGGCCCTACATGGCGAATGGGGGGCGACCCCCATACCCCCGCGCGCTGCGGCGTCCGCCCTGGTGCCAGTGTGGCAGCCACCGCAGCGCATTCGGTCCCTAGCGACCTCGGTCCTACCCCAACACCGCCGGGATGGCCAGGTCCAACGCCCGCGCGAACAGGGTCTCGCGTTCGTCGGCGGTCATGATCTGGTCGGGTTTGCGCAGGTGGTCGGAAACGGTCAGGACGGTCAACGCGGCCTTGTGGTATTCGGCGGCGACGCCGAACAGGCTCGCCGCCTCCATCTCGACGCCCAGCACGCCGTGGGCGACCATCGCGTCCATCTGGCCGGGGACCGAGAAGTAGAAGTGGTCGGCGCTGATGACGCTGCCCGCCACGACGTGCGGGTCGCCGGCGGCCTTCGCCCACGCGCGGGCCGCCATCCCGAAATCCGCCACGGCGGAAAAATGCGTGCCGGGGATGCGCAGTTCGTTCATCGACGACGTGGTGTGCGCGCCGACGCCGACGATCACGTCGCCCAGATCGACGTCCATGCTGATCCCGCCGGCAGTGCCGACGCGGCAGATGCGTTCCACGCCATAGAACTTGAACAGTTCGGTCGCGTAGATCGCGATGGACGGCATGCCCATGCCGGACGCCATCACCGACAGCGGCTTGCCGTGGAGCTCGCCGTCGCCGTTGTACGTGCCGGTGAACCCGAGGATGCCGCGCACGTCGGTGACCAGGCGGGCGTCGTCGAGGATGAGATCGGCCATGCGTTGGGCGCGCTTGGGGTCTCCGGGCATGAGCACGCCGGGAGCGAAATCGCCGGGCTCAGCGCTGATATGAGGAGTAGCCATACCCCTATTGTGCTACGGATACACCCACGGGTTCGCCGTGCAACCGCGAAGATCGGCATCCTGGGCCGCCATGACGGGCGCCGGCTTACCCGCGCCGGGGCATGACGCCGTCTTCTGCCCCAGCCACAGGCCGACGCCGTGGTTGACCAGGTATTGCTGGAAACCCGTGGCGTCATTGGCGTACGTGGGCGCCGCCTGGTTCCAGGCGGACGCGTCGATCATGACCGTGCCCTTGGTGACGCACACCGGGACGTTCCCGCACGCGCGGGACGCCGTCGCGTCGTCGGCCACCAAGATCGTGACGTTCGCCGACGACGCCGTCTTCACCAACGAGAACTGCATCGTCCCGCTGCCGGCCCACCCGCGCGGATCGTTCAGGGTGCCCGCGACGGTCTGCGCGACGGCGTTCGCGCTCAACTGGGTGTCGTTGCCCACGGCGACGATGTAGCGGTGGGCCGTCCCCGTGTTGTTGGCGGCCCCGATGGCCAGCGACGAGTACGACACGGTGCTGGTGGGCGTGGGCGAGGGTTTCGGCGTGGGTGTGGGGGGTTTCGGCGTAGGCGTCGCTTTCGGGCTGGCGCTCGAGTTCGCCGCCGTCGCGGAGCCGGTGGCCACAGGCGTTGACGTGTCCACGATCGGGACGGTCGGCAACGCCCCCGTCGGCGACGGGACGCCCGCCCGCGTCACCGGCTGGCTCAACGACCACGCCCCCCACGAGGCCCCGCCGACGAGCACGAGCACGACGACACCCACGACCGCCCACGGCGCCCTGGACGGACGTCGTCGCGTCGGCTCGTCAATGTTCACGCAGTCAACCCTAACTGGGCGTCGCCTCATCGAAGCCCCGACTTGCCGACGACAGCTTCTTGGGCGAATCCGGGACGGGAGCGACCGGCTGGGGGCCAAGAAACGCGAACGACCGCCCCGGCGCTCAATCACACCGAGACGGTCGCCTGTCATGAAGATGGGGGACGACCCCCATACCCCCGCGCGCTACGCTGCCCGTCTTGCATCCATCATGGCGGGCAGCGCAGCGCCCTGCGACGCTCATATGAAGATGGGGGACGACCCCCATACCCCCGCGCGTCGCGCTGCCCGTCTTGCATCCATCATGGCGGG
>Ga0123357_10005412_pt1 | contig 15284 bp, 11 predicted proteins | sample TergutEmb28metaG_FD_89873 | JGI IMG/M metagenome (GOLD analysis project Ga0123357, IMG submission 89873) | Embiratermes neotenicus P4 segment gut microbial communities from Petit-Saut dam, French Guiana - Emb289 P4 | ecosystem: Host-associated > Arthropoda: Insects > Digestive system > Gut ... | reverse complement strand
CCTCGTCAACGCCATCCAGCGCGATGGTCGCCCCTGGACTCCCACTCTCCTTCCCACCCACGCGTGAACAAAATGGCCTTGACTCCAATCACACCTGCTTCCCCTTGTCACGTGCTCGTCAGGGCCGAAGCGGCCCTTCCTGCGCACGGACGGGGAAGGCTATTCTGCCGAGATTCCAGCGTCAATGCTAGAGTCGGTATCTCCGTGCGCCATGCGAGCTCAGAGTGACTTCATGGCTTCCTCCGCGAACATCACTTGAAGCTCACCGCAGGATGACACCAGTTGTTGCTTTGGCGACGTCAAGGCCGTGAAGTATGAAAATTTAAAACGGGTCGAGCGGCGCGAGAAGCGGTATGGCAAGGAGCTCATCGGCACGAACCGCGACCGATGGCGCAGCCTCGGCGAGACCGAGGCGCAACGCACCCGACGGCCGGAGGCCGCCATAGAGAATGCTCGCGAGCGTCGCTTTCGACGTCGAGAATGCGGACGCACGATCCTTTGGCGCCATCGCGTGAACACGGGCCCGGCCGCTTTCGATGCAAACCACAAACAACACGGAAGCCTCACCGTCATCGACGACGATGTCGAGAGTGCCGTCTCGTGCGTACCCGCGCGCCTCGATGGCTCGCGTGGTGTCGTTCATCCGCACCATCGGGCCACCCGCGACGGCGCCGAGAACGTTCTTGGGATCCATCAGAGCGAACTCCAACGGATCATCGGCCGAAACTTCGAGCTCGACGACCGAGGCTTGATCGCGAAGGGCCCCGAGGGCCCCGAAGAGCGCGCGTCGTGCGGCGTCGTCGACTGCGACGAGCTCTTCGACCAACACGCTCGCCTCGGCGCTCGCCTCTGCCTGCGTGATCGCGAACGCGACGTAGCCGCGGATGCTGCCGCGCGCCTTGCCTCGCACGGCGAGATGCGTGACGTGATCGCGCGTCAGGCGACGCTCCCAAAATGCCTCGCGGCGATCGATCCATCCGCTCGCGTGCAACGCCGCGGTTGCGTATGCGCGACGCATGCCTTCGCGGTCTCGACCATCCGCACGCACGACGTGCTCTCTTGCGGCGAGGCGCCACGCGGCGGGAATGGAAGCCGGATCGCAGGACAACCGCTTGTGCGGTGCTCCGCCGCCGTAGCCGAGGCGCGCGTAATAGCCTTGGCGAAATGGATAGAGCATGGTGATGGCGTCGCCGCGCACACTCGACCGGCGATGCAGTTCGTCGAGCACCCGAGAGCCGATGCCCTGGCCGCGCGCCTCCACCGCAACGCCAACGGATGCGATGGCGCCGACGCGAACCTTTCGACCGCCGAACCATGCCTTGATGCGGAAGAGGAACGCGTGACCAACGAGCTCGCCGTCCCGTTCGACGACGACGAGATCCTGCAGAGGGCCAAACGGATTGGCTGTGAGCACCCGCGTTCGTTCTTCGACGCCGCGTGCGTCAGGAAAGGCTGCGGCATGAATTTCAACGAGGCGCTCCAAGTCGCTCTTCTTTGCCGCACGGAACTCCAAAGCCATTTTCTGCGTCTCCAAGGTTTGCCAAAGCGGCGAAAGGCCGCCAGAAAATTGGGCCGATATTCTGGGGGAATGCTAGGCCCGGACTCGATGGCCGCGGAATCGTTGCAGAGCAGGTTGACGGAGGGGAACAAGCGGCTCGGAGGAGCGCGCGCCGATTTCGTTGCCTCACTTGGCCGCAAAGTCGAAGGTCTTCGCAAGAGCCTCTCGCGCTTGCGCGAGATCCCGGGCGACGCCGCCTTGCGAGACGAATTCCGACGAAAGCTTCGTGCGCTCGGATCGGGCGCGAAACTCATGAAGTTCGACGGCATCGATCGCGAGATTGCCGAGGCCCTCGGACTGCTCGATCGCACGCCGAACGACGTCACGCTCGACGAAGCGGACGTCGACAAACTGGAGCAAGTGCTCGAAGATCTCCCGGCTCTCGCTTGGGGCGACGAGCGACCGCGGCCCACGAGCGGCACGCGCGTCATTGCGGCACCTGCGCCAACGTATTCGGCGCTCGTCGTCGGTGCACCGCTCATCGCCGAAGCCTTGCTCGAGAAGAACAAGGACAAGCCGACCTTCGCGTGCAATTGCATGCCGGATGCTCAGGCCGCGTTCGATCTGGCGCGCACGATGGAGCCGGACCTCATCGTCATCGACGCCGATCTCCAATACACGACGGAGCTCGTCGACGCGCTCATGGACGATGCCGTCATGGAGACGGTGCCCGTCGTCGTGATCGGCAGCTTCACCGAGCAAGGCGAAGCGGCGCGCTTCATCGCGATGGGTGTCACGAAAACGCTTGCGAAGCCGACGTCGCGCGATCGCCTCCGCAAGGCGTGCGAAGAGGCGCTCGATCCGCCGTACGTGACGAACCTCCCCGCGAGCCTCGGAGAGCCAACGCTCGAAGAACTCGGCGAACGGCTTGCGCTCGAACTTCACACGGCACTCGTCGGCAACATGGATGGCGCAACCAAAAAGTTGCGCGTTCCACTTGGTGAGGGCACCGAAGTGCTCTCGGCGCTCTGGGGGACCATCGCGCGCGTGCGCGAGGTCGTCACGGCACGTACGAACGGTGTCGTGCGCTACGCCGGATGCGCGCCCGAAGGAGCGCTCGCGTTCGCGCCGTCGCTTCATCACGACGAGCTTGCGCGCGCGGATCGTGCGCGCGGACGCGCGCGCGGTCTCGCTGCCGAAGTGAACCTCTCGGGCCGCAAGGTGGTCGTTGCGGACGATGATCCGGCCGTCGTCTGGTTTTTGGCGGATCTCTTGAAGAGCGCCGGGTGCATCGTGCACGAGGCGTTCGACGGCATGCAGGCGCTCGAGGCCATCTACCGAGTTACCCCAGACGTCGTCATCAGCGACATCGTGATGCCGAAGCTCGATGGCTTCTCGCTCTGTCGCGCGCTACGCCACGACGTGGCGCTGCGCGACGTGCCGGTCATCCTCCTCTCATGGAAGGAAGATCTCTTGCAGCGCGTGCGCGAGCTCGGCGCCGGCGCTGCCGGCTACGTTCGCAAGGAGAGCGACACGCGCGCCATCGTTGCGCGCGTGCGCGAGGCGCTTCGACCGCGCACGCGCATCGAAGCGCGTCTGCGCGAACGAGGTGAGGTTCGCGGCCGTCTCGACGGCGTCAGCGTCCGCACGCTGCTCGAGATCACCAGCGCAACGCGACCCGATGCACGCGTGTCGGTTCGCGATGCTTCGTTCCTTTATGAGATCGAGATCCGCGACGGCGCCCCCGTGCGCGCGATGCGGACGAACGGCGAAGGCAGCGTGCTTCAGGGCCGGCGCGTGCTTGCGGCGCTCCTCGGCGTCGGTGCTGGACGCTTCACGGTCACCACCAGCACGAGCGCGATCGACGGCGATCTCCAAGGCACTCTGGCCTCGCAGCTTGCCGCACCGGTTGCGCGCGCACGCGCGGCAACGGCGTTGCTCGCGGCCCCCGGTTTGCGCTTCGTTGAGAACAGCTTCGGCGCCGCTGGCGGTGCCCTCCGCGTCAGACTCGATCGCGAAGCACTCGCGGACTATCTGCGCGCGACGCCGTTCGGCCTGCGCGATCTTGCTCTCTCCATCGCCGAGGGCACGTCGCCTCGCGCGCTCGTCGCAAGCGGTGCATGCGACGCGACGCTCGCGGAAGATCTCGCGTGCGATCTCGCCTCGCGGGGCCTCGTCGTCGGCATCGAGGACGAGGGCGGGCAAGATCTGCTCGGTCCCGCGACCGCAAAAATTGTAGAATACATGGATGCGTGCGGGGACTTTGCGTCCTACACGCAAATGTCGTCGCTCTTCATCGCGAGCCCTGCGTGCGTACGCGACGGTCTCATCGAACCCTTCGCGAATGCGTATGCACGCGGCGAGTCCGCGTTCGCGCCGTGTCCGCCCGACAGCGCGAGCTCACTCGAAGACGCGGTGATGCGCGAGATCATCCATCGGTCACCGGAACCGCCGGCCGCTGCGCCGCCCGACAGCAAGCCGGCGCTCCTCGAACCGTCCGTGCTCAAGCACCGCCTGGCGCTTCCCCGGAGCGATGGCGACGATGACGCTTCGTGGGTCGACACGCTCTCGCACGACAGCCTTGCGCCGACGGAGCCCACAGTCATCGACGATACGATGTTCACCGAGCACGACACGTCCATACCTATCGAGGTCTCGCAAAGTGTTCCGCAGGAGAACCTCACGACCGATGCGCACGCGAACGGCGACATCGATGCGACGGTGCCGATGCCCGCGCTCGTGAAGAAGAGGCGGCTGTGGCCCGCGATCGTGTTCGCAATGGCGATCACTCTCATCGTCTTCGCGTATCTTCACTTCGCGGGTATCGCCATCGCCGGCATCGCTCTCTGAGGCGGGGCGCGGTAAGAGCCCCGAGATGAGGTTCCTCGGGCTCGCGGCAAGCATGTTCGTGATCTGCCTTGGGGCATGTTCGCGATCGGGCGACGCCGCGGGCACAGCCTCCGCGAGCAGCGCGGACGCGGCACGTGCCGAGAGCGTCGACGGAACCGAGCGAGCCCCCGCAAACAAGTCCGTGGTCGTCGATTTCCTCGCGGCGGGTCCGTCGTGCACGTTCGGCCACCGCGGGATCTTGTTCGATCTCGGCGACGCAACGATGCGCACGCGCATGTCGGGCGCAAGGCTCGCACCGCTCGATGTCGAGATGCGCGAGCGCGAGGGTGCCACGTGGATCGGCGTGCGCAGTCGCTCGCTCGAACTATCGTTCGTGGCGCCGCCCGACTTCACCCGCGACGCGGGCGTCGTGGTCGAAGCGCGCGTGCGCGGCGGCATCGCCAAGAGCGCATCGCTCTATCTCAATGGCAAGTCGCTTTCGGTCCTGCCGCTCACGAGAGGCGAGACCAAGATCGTGACGGCCCGCGCGCCGAACGCGACGATCCCGAAAGGTGCGAGCGAGCTACTGATTCGCTTCAACGGTGGCGCGCGCGGATCGCGCGACGAGCTTGCGGAGATCGATTGGATCCGCATCGGCGCCATCGACGACGACGCACCGTACGCTGCACCCACCCGAAGTGACGCGATCGCAACCGTCTCCGCGGGCGGCGTCGCCTATCGCAGCGTGTCGCTTCGAGCGCCGGGGTTCGCCCGATGCTCCGGGTTCATCCCGAACGGCGCGACGCTCGAGACCAAGCTTGGAGTCACCGGTGGCGAGGCCGACGCGGAGGTGCGCGTGCTCGTCGATCGCGCCGAACCGCGCGTCGTGGGCAGCTTCCATCTCACGAGCGAAGGTGGGGCCGTATGGCGATCCGTTGCGCTGCCGCTCGGTGATCTCGACACGATTGCGGCCGTCGAACTCGTTGCGAAGAGAAGCACGAAGGGCGCGCGCGTCGTCTTTGGTGAACCTCGTGTCGTGATCCCTGCCGCCGCTGCGCCGCAACCGACGGTGTCACGCGGCGTCATCGTCGTCGTTTTTGGCTCGCTGTCGCCGAAGACGATCTCGCCTTATGGCGGCGTGCTCGAGACGACGGAGCTCGCGGAGCTCGCGAACAGCGGCACCGTCTTCGAAGCGCACCGTGCGCCGACGAGTTTCGCGAGTGGTGCCGTTGCATCCATGCTGACGGGGCTTTCTCCGCGCGAGCATGGTGCAGAAGGTCCGGGCGGCGTTCTGCCTCCGAACGCGCTGACGATCGCGCAGGCAGCGCGACAAGCCGGCATCCAGACGGCGATGTTCACGACGAACGTGACGACGTCGAGTGCGTTCGGTTTCGCGCGCGGATGGGAGACGTTCAGCGCTCGCATGCCGAACGAAGACGGTGCCAGCACGGCCATCTTCGACGACGTCGCAGAGTGGCTCGACGCGCACCGGACCGATCGCTTCCTCGTGTTCGTGCACGCACGCGGCGGACACCCGCCGTGGGAGGTGCCGGCCGAAGAGTTGAAGGACTTGCCGCCGGCAGGCTACGCGGGCGCGCTCGATCCGAAACGCGCGGGCGAAATGCTCGCCAAGGCGCAGCGCACGCCGGGCTCGGCGCGCCTGTTCACGGATGCGGATCGCACGCGAGCCTTCGCGCTCGAAGGCAGGGCCGTCCTCGCACAGGATGCGGCGCTCGGCAGGCTCGTCGCGCGCGTGAAGGGGCTCGGTCGCGATGCGGATACGACGTGGATCATCACCGGTGACGTCGGCGTCGATTCTGCGGCGCGCGTGCCGTTCATCGAGGACGACAACCTCGACGAAGCGTCGCTGTCGCTGCCGCTCATCGTGAGATCGCCCGAGCCGCCGAACGTGTCGCGCAGATCGCGCGTGAAGAGTCCAACGACCAGCATGGACGTTGCACACACCGTTCTCGAAGCGTTCGGTCTCTCGCCCCCCGCACAGCTTCGCGGAGAGAATCTCCTCGCGCATCTTTCGCCTGACACGAGCGTGCGCCCCCTCTTCGCGACAACGACGACGCGCTTCTCGCTCCGTTGGGGAAACTTCGTCTTCGGCGGAACATCCGGTCGCGAGGGCAAGCTTTGCGATCTGTCACTCGACGCAAACTGCTTGAGCGATATCCGTCCGACGCATCCCATCGCCGCCGAGCTCGCGCATTCTCGCGTGTTCGACGCACTTTCCGTCTCGAGCGTCGCTGCTCCTGCGATGCGTCCCGATCCCGACGCCATGCCGCGCGTCCTGCGCATAAAGAAACGCTATTAAGAGCCTATCTCGGCGACGCGTGCTAAAGGGTGGCGCGTTCTTGGAGAGGTGACCGAGTGGTCGAAGGTGCATGATTGGAAATCATGTGTACGGGCAACCGTACCGCGGGTTCGAATCCCGCCCTCTCCGCAAGACCGCTTTCGATTTGCCGCGAGTTCGTGCGTCTGTGCGTGGCACGGAGGACTCGTTACGGAATGGAGAAGGAGTGGCGGATGTTCTGCGGCGCGCCCTCGAATGAGTTCACCTTCACGCGACGGAACTGACTGGCCACGCAGTCGCCTTCTTTCGTGCCCCCATAGGGAGGCTCGACGGCGACGCTAGTCACGCTGCCGTCCGACCCGAAGGTCACGTTCGCATACCCCGGGCCAGTGGCACCTCCAGGTTGCTTGCAGGCGACAAGAACGCCGTTTGCCGTTTCAAGGCGCGCGCGCGCCTTCGCCTTGTCGAAAGCATTTGGGTCCACGGCGGCGGGCGTCGTCGTCACGGACGGTGGAGGCGTGTTTGGCGGAGGACGAGGAGTGGTCGCCATGGTTGGGGGATGAGTTGTGGTATCCGCCTCGGTCACTACCGGCGGATTCGGCGTTGGCGATTCTTGGGTTTCCGGCGGCTTCGTTTCGGGCAGTGGCGTTTGGGTGACGACCGGAGGGACGACCGGAGGAGGCGGAGCAGCCGGTGGAGATTGCGCGGTCACGACCGATGAAGCCACCGGGGCCGCAGGCTGTTTCTTGAGCCGATCGATCTGTTCGAGGAGCCCAAGGATGAGGAGCACGACACCCGTGATGGCGATTGCCACGGCAGCCGAAACGGCAATGAACATGACGGACCGCTTTTTCGGCGGCTCTGCGACGGGTGCTTGCGCGTACGCGGGCTGCATTCCCGCGTTTGCGTTCGGCGGCCATGCCCCCGCATTCATTGGCTGCATGTACGGCGGCGGACCGTAAGGTTGCCCCTGCATCGCGTTGCCTTGTGCGCCTTGCGGCGGCATGAAGCGAGGGTCTTGCGGTGGCGGCCCCACGTAGGACTGCATCTGCTGCTCCGTGTGGGATTGCATCTGCGGCCTCGCCGCTGGCGGCGCCTGCGGATCCAGCGCATACGTTGCTGAAAAGCCCGGTGGCTGCGGTTGCAGCATGGGATTCGCCATGGCGACGGTTTGTGTGAAGCGCGGGATTGGTTTCTGCGCCGTTGCAGCCGGTGTCGGCAGATGGGGCACTGGTTCCATGATGCACGTGTCGGCCAACTCTGCGGGCAGCGCAGGAGAGGCTGCGGGTCGTGCAGGAGAGTAGGCGGTGTGGACGACCATCGTCGGACCTGAGGGTGAGATCGGCAGCCGCTCCGCGGTCACCGCTCCGCTCGAAGGGATGACGCTCGACGTTTCCGTCACCGAAGTCTCCGTATCGGGGATGTCCCGCACCACGGTCGCCTCTCCGCTCGAAGGGATGACGGCCGACGCTTTCGTTGTCGAAGTCTCCGTGAGGTTACGAAAAACCTCCAAATCGGCGACGTTCCGCACCACGGTCGCCGCTCCGCTCGAGGGGATGACGCTCGACGCTTTCGTTGTCGAAGTCTCCGTGAGGTTACGAAAGACCCCGGAATCGGGGACGTTTATGCGGGTTGCTTCTTCTTCGACGAAGTCGACCATGGGCGAGGCCATGGGTAGAAGTGGCGCCGTCGGAGCCGACATTGTGGGTGCGGAGACTGTGGATGGTGCGGGGACGTCGATCGCCCTTGGCAGCGGTGCACCCCAGGGAAGCTCCTCGGTTTGCGCGGCACCTGAATTCAGCCCCAAAGTCAATGAGAGCGGAGGTGCATCATCCGCTGCAGGATTTTGCGCTGGATTCGGCGCGGGAGTCAGAGGATTTGGATCCTCGGGTGTTAGTCCTTTCACAACGAAACCCCCTTTACTGGCAATGGCACTCCGACACATTGCCGCACGCGGCGCTCAACGCCATAAACGTGCATAATACAACCTGTTCGGTCCTCATCTTCTCCTCCTACGGCGAGCAGGATCTGACGTCTTGGCCTCCGCGTCTAGCCCGGAGAATTCATGACGCGATTTCTGCAGACGGCCGACGCTTCCGCGGCGCCTTCGGCGCTGTGGGCCCGCCTGCGGCGGGACCTCAGGGCGAAAAGGTCGCACGCCGTATCGCAGGACCGAGGCGTACTGTACGTACGCCGCAGATCCGACAAAAGCCGTACGCCCTTTGCAGCAAAGGGATCGGCTCGTCTGAGAGCGAGTTCGACAGCCGTCGCGAGCGAATCGAGGCTAGGGCGGAGCGCGAGGTGCGTGTGCAAGTAGCACACGCACACGCCATCGCACGGCTCCGTCAGGAGCCCGCGCAAGCGTACTCTTCGTACGTGCGCAGGCACCCGAGCGCCCACCTGAGGTCCCGCCGTAGGCGGGCCGACAGCGCCGAAGGCGCCATCGAAGCGAATCGATTTCGCGCAGCAGGCTGTCGAACTCGCTCTGAGTAGAGTCGTCATGAATTCTCCGGGCTAGACCCGTCTTGGTCGCAGTACTTCCCCGCGTCGCTCCGCACGCGGCTTGACCATCGATGGAGACTATTCTTCTTCGATGTACCCGGCAACTCCGTTGCTGGCGATTCAAACTCTGCGATCCTGTTGTAGAGCGTTTGACGGTCAGCACTACTGCCGGAATACTTCCGGCAGTAGTGCTAATCCCGAGCAGTGCGGCTGTCCGCGTTTGATTTCTCGTAGCGCGAAATGGCGCCGAGCAGGGGGGAATGCGCTCGCGAACGACGGCAATTCGGAAAAAGAGATCCTCTCTGAATTCATCCACGGAGATCATTTTCTCAAGATCGTGATTCGTTGCGCAGATGACGCGCGCTTCAAATGAAATGGTGGAACGTGAACCAACGCACCACGCGCGCATCCGCGACTCGAGGTTGTCCACGTCGTCGACGTCATCGAGCATCTCGATGAGCGCGTCGAGTGCAGTCAGGTGCCAAGCGCTGACGCCAACGCCGCGGTGTTCCGTTTGTTCCGTCAACTTCGTGAGTGGAGACGGGGCGTGCTCGGTGCCGGAGGAGCGGAGTGCGAGAGTGGTGTCGCCGAGCAAGAAGTCGGTTCCGGGTTCAAGATCAAAGGAACGACGGGAGCCGCCCTTCACGACAGCAGGTGATGCATCCCCGCATATCCCGAGGTGGACAATCCGGGGCCAGCACCCCTACCGTCGGACTGGAAGGAGTCTCCGGCCCCGCGTGGGAAAGGCTGGACAGGCAGGGGGAAGGAACGCATGGCGAGGAGCAAAGCCGTGTGGGATGGGGAACTGCCACGACGAAGGCCGAGATCAGGGAATTTAACACGACTGCCGGAAGTATTCCGGCAGTCGTGTTAATAATTGCCTATCGGAATATGCAACGTTGGATTGCGCAGCAACGGCGCGCCGGTATCGCATGGGGGCATTTCCCTTTCAAACCGGTATAGATGCAAGCATGTAGGTTGGGGTGGGTTTGCGAGCCCCGACATTACGAACTCTGGCCTCGGAGGCCAAATTCGCGAGCAAACGTGTGAGGGCCGCAGTCATTGGAAAATTCCATGATGCCGCGTAGCGCAAATTCCATCTTGCATACGGGCCTCAGCCGTGTAATGTCACGGTGTCCCACGCGCCCAAATCGTGCCGAGATGCCGCAGATCGCACCTTCCACCCGCGCCTTCAAGAGGGGGAAGGGACGCATGGCGAGCGAAGCGAAGCCATGCGGGTTGGGCCCCAAATAATGAGAAAACTTTTAGGTGATGATGATGCAAAGAAGATTTCTTGGTGCATTGAGCGCAGTGAGCATGGGCCTCGTGCAGTGCACGGGGGGCACTCCACTCTGCGAAGAGAGCTCCGGATGCCTGTACTCCTGCGATCCGGTGGCCGAGCCCTCCTGCTTGACGACGGACAACGGGGTTTTTGTGGATAGCAAGCAGCAGGGGGCGGAGACGCGACTCGGCACGAAGGAGGCTCCCTACGGGACCTTGAGCGAGGCGCTCGGCGCGCTCGGAAACCGGTCGAGTATCTACATTTGCGATGGTCAGTACAACGAGAAGCTGACGCTGACGCGTGCGGTGTCCCTCTACGGTGGCTATGACTGCACGAGCTGGACCCGCGACGGAAGTCAACCAAAGGTAGTATCCACCGACGCACATGCAGCGTTGACTCTCTCCGGCCTTTCCTCCTCCGTCACCATCTCAGATCTTGCCTTTCAGTCAGGGGATGCAGTGGATGCCGGTGACTCCTCGATTGCAATCTTCATTGCCAACTCGGACGTCACGCTTCGGCACGTGATGGCAGCCGCTGGCGCCGGTGCTCCAGGTATCAACCCCGGTGCTCCTCCTACCAACCTCGTTACCAAGCCTGCTGCCGTCGCCACGGATGACACGGGTGCAGGACCGACGGAGTGCGATTGCGCAGACGGTTCGAAGAGCACGGGAGGCCAGGGAGGCAATGGTGGGGACAATGCAACAGCCGGCCAACCTGGCTCGTCGGATCCGTCAGTGGAAGAAGCCGGCTGGGGTACGGGAGGGGCCGCCTGTAAGGCTGAATCTCCTCCGACTGCTTGCGGTACTGGCAATATCGGTGCAAATGCCTCTCTTGGAGGCGCTGGGGGAGCGGGGGCTGCAAGCTGGGGCACCTTGGACGCCGATGGCTGGCATCCGGCGGATGGCAGCCCCGGGACTGCTGGCAGCCCCGGACAGGGTGGAGGAGGTGGCGGTGGTGGACCGAGCACGACCGGCGGCGGTGGAGGCAGCGGAGCATGTGGCGGCTGCGGAGGTGCGGGGGGCCTTGGAGGGGGCAGCGGTGGAGCGAGCATTGCGGTGGCGAGTTACATGAGCACCGTTACCGTCACCAGCAGTATCTTCACCAGCGGCGCCGGAGGAGTCGGAGGCCAAGGAGGCACTGGCGAAGCGGGTGGTGCTAGCCCCGGTGGCGGGGACCCTGTCAGCAGTGCAGTCGATCCCAATCATGGATGCCAAGGCGGCTCGGGTGGCAATGGCGCCGGCGGGGGTGGTGGCGGTGGTGGAGCAGGAGGCATCTCCGTAGGCATCCTCTCGTTCGGCGGTACGGTGGCCGTTGGCGCGGACACTCAAATCCAGAACGGAGATGTCGGAACCCCCGGACAGCCGGGAGCCCCTGGAGCCGGAGGCTTTAGCGGTGCTGGTACGGCAGCACCCGACGGCGCGGACGATGCAACGGTAGGATCGCCAGGCATCAGCCGAACGACATTAGATCTGACGCCCGATAGCGGCTCGTGAAGGCCCGGCGCGGCCGGAAAGCACGCTGTAGGTTGGCATGGTGGCTGAAGAAGACGGTCGATGAATGGAAGGCACTCCTGCGCGCCAGGCTCCGCGCGCAGGACAAGCCTGCCTTGATTGTCCTGCGGGAGACGTTGGCCGCCATCGAGAACGCCGAGTCACCACCAATGACGACACCAGCGCCAATGGACGGCCCGTTCCAGGGCAGCGCCGGCGGTCAGGTGCGCTTCTCGTTGCCTTTATTCGATCGTCGCGTAGGCATACTCGATTGCTTCGGCGAAGAGATCGATGTGGTTGGCACCGACTGCAACGCGCGTTGTAGTTACTGATCCCGCAGCGAAAGAGACTTCACCTACGCCGAGAGTCGTGAGCACGTTCCCAGGAATGGTTCCCGTCCCTGCACTCGAATCGAAAACACACGTTGCTCCCATCATGGCGGCATTCCCCAAGGCGACGATGACCCGTTCAGAGGCTGCCCCGTTGGTCCACTTCAATTCGAAGTCGACCCCCGCTTTCATCGTCGTCAAGTCAGACGTGACGTTGATAGGGTGAGGCGCTTTGAATTCCCCGGAGAATGCCGGGACGGTGTCACCCGTCGCCTGCATCACGACGTCTTCACCCCCGGCGATCCAACTGCTGCTGTTGATATCGTCGTTCGATGTGAACGCATACTCCTTGGCCGTTGCGTCCCACGTTAGCGTTCCCGCCTTATCACCAACCTGGATGCTGATGATTCCGGCGCCGTCTATGAGTTCGGGTGGGGTTGTAGTCTCCTCTTTCACGGTGCAGCCAACTGGCATGCTGCCCAAGAAATATCCAACCTGCGGCGTGGAGAAAAAGATAGCGCCGGCGCCGGTGGCCTCACCAGGGGTCTCTCCTCTTACGCGGGCGGCGATGACCTCAACCACGCCAATCGAGCTTGCATCTGGGGTGTCCCAGCCTACTCCGCCGTTGCCCGAGGCATTGCCGTTATTGCTGCCACCGCCGCACCCCTCCGTTGCGATGGTACCCACAGAAAGCAGTGCGGCGGCGAATGAAGCGAGTGCTGTATGTCGAGCGTTCATAATCCCACGAGCCTACCGTAAACCTAGCCGACGCCGCAGCCTTCTTGCGCTCTGACGCGAGACATCGACCTTCTTACCGGTGGAGATGCAGGCGCAATAACCACCAGAATCGAGCGGTTCGAGCCGCTCGACGTGGTCGAGATTGACGAGCGCGCGGCGGTGGACTCGCTCGAAAGGGCCCGGGGGCAGCTTTGCTTCGAGATCTTGGAGCGTGTCGTCCGTGAGGATCGTCCGGGTCGTGGTGTGGACGGTGACGAGCGCGCCGTCGAAGGTCGCGTGCGTGACGTCCGCGTGCGTGACGAGCTCGATTCCGCTGCGGGTGACGATGGCGAGCTTGTTGGTCGTCCGGGCCCGCGTGGACTCGCTCGCGCCCTCGCCCGTGCCGACCTTGGCTTGCCCGTCGAGGAAGCGGCGCGCACGATGGAGCGCTTTGTCGAGACGCGCGCCGTCCACCGGCTTGAGCAGATAATCGACCGCGCCGACATCGAACGCCTTCACGGCGTGCTCGGGGTGCGCGGTGAGGAAGATCACGTACGGGCGCTCTTCCGGCATCGCGAGGACGGTCTCGATCCCGCTCAGGCCCGGCATGTTGATATCGAGGAGCGCGACGTCCACATCGTTGCCGCGGAGCTCGGCGAGCACCTGCTCGCCGCTCTCGCACTCGAACGTCGCCTCAATCCCGGACAGCTCACCGAGCAGCCGGAGGACGCGCCTGCGCGCCATGAGCTCGTCGTCACATACGACGACGCGGAGGGGGATCGAACCCGCGGCCATGCGCGCCGATGGTATCCCGTGAACGAGCGGATGCATCATCGATTCTCGACCGCTTTCGATTTGACGCGATTTCATCGTTGGTGGCGGACCGAGGCGGCGAGAGTTTCGTGAATGTTGGGGTTCGCAAGCTATCCCAACACCATTGCCGATTGATGGCAGGAAATCCATTCCCCGCCTCTGCTAACCAATCTTGCGATAACCGAGTTGGGGGGAGGAGAATGGCTCACCGAGGCCGAAGTTTCGAACCGACAAGGATCACTCGTTCTTCGCGACAGTGCTGCCCATCCACCCCGACGCCAAGGCAGTTGCGCCTGACTTGCATGGCGACTTGGGGGGTAACTTGGGGGGTAACTTGGGGGGCGCGACAGGCCAAGTCACAGGCCAAGTCGCAAGGCTCATCGAGCACCTCGATGGCGAGCTGACGCGGCAGGAACTGCAAGACGCAATGGGAATTGACGACCGGAAACACCTTCGTACGGCCTACCTTGCACCCGCATTGGAGGCCGGCCTCATCGAGATGACCCAGCCCGACAAGCCGAACAGCCGCAGCCAGCGCTACCGCCTCACGGCCACCGGCAGGGAGTTGCGGGCGCAACGGGGGACGAGGGCGTGAGCACCGGCAAATCGACGATGGCGAGCGTCTGGTTTGCTTCGGTGACGATCGCGAAACGCGCTCTGTCACCGTAGGCGAGCGCAAGACGCTTGTGCACGATGGGCAAGCCGCTGCCGCCGTCGCGAGGTCCGGAGTAGGTGCCCGGATTCGAGATTTCAATCCGTACCGAGTGCTGTTTCGAGGTCACCGCGAGCCGGACGGGCCCCGAGTGCCTCTTGAGCGGCCCGTGCTTCATCGCGTTCTCGGCGAGCGGAAGGAGGAGCATCGGAGGGACCGCGACGCCGAGCACCTCGGGCGGCGCGTCGATCTCGAACGTGAAGAGAGACGGATCGCGGATCGAGTGGAGCGTGAAGAGCGCCGATGCGAGCTCGATCTCCTTGCTCAGCGGCCACGACGTCTCCTGAATTCCCGTCATCATCGCGCGAAGCATCGAGGACAGTTGGAGGATCGCTTTCTCCGCCACCGCGCCGTCGGCGCGGCACCACTCGGCGATCGCGTTCAGCGTGTTGAAGAGGAAGTGCGGATCGAGGTGGCTTCGCAGCGCGAGGAGCTGCGCGTGGTCGGCCTCCCGTGAGAGCGCCTCGGCGCGCGCGCGTTCGCGGCGCAGACGTGCCTCGAGCTCGATGTCCCGCCCGAGCCCCCAACCGCCGACCCAGAAGAGCGCCACGCAGACGGCGAGGCTCGGCCTCGTCGTGAGAAACGTCATTCCCTTACCCATGAGCGCCGGGAGGACGCGCCCGATCCCGAGCACCAACGCCGCCCCGACCGCGGCGTAGACGAGCACGCGCGGGATCGACGCCGCCGTTAGACCGCTTTCGATTTGACGCGATTTCATCGTTGGCGGCTGCGGTGCGGTCCTCAAAGCCGAAGCAGGCTGTTCCGGTCCGCTCCTCGCCGGCCGCCTCGAACTCGCGTCAACTTGAAAGCGGT
>Ga0123357_10005411_pt1 | contig 15285 bp, 14 predicted proteins | sample TergutEmb28metaG_FD_89873 | JGI IMG/M metagenome (GOLD analysis project Ga0123357, IMG submission 89873) | Embiratermes neotenicus P4 segment gut microbial communities from Petit-Saut dam, French Guiana - Emb289 P4 | ecosystem: Host-associated > Arthropoda: Insects > Digestive system > Gut ... | reverse complement strand
CAAAAAAAACAAAAAAAAAAAAAAAAAAAAAAAAAAAAAAAAAAAAAAAAAAAAAAAAAAAAAAAAAAAAAAAAAAAAAAAAAAAAATGGTAAAAAGGGTAAAAAAAAAAAAAAAAAAAGGTAAAGTGATCCCGTTACAGTCCCGATGTGGACCAGAAGGTGGATAGAGGTATAGCTCTACTCTTCCATGACCACGGCACTAGAAGGGGGTGAGCAGTCAGCAGCACGCCCCAGCCACACTTTGCGCCTGGTAAAGACCCAGTACCCATTTTACAGGAGGCTGGGTGGGCCCCAGGGCTGGTCTGGACGGATGGAAAATCTCATCCCCACCGGGATTCAATCCCGAACACAACACACTTGGTAAATATATTTAATCATTTACATTTATGTAGTAAACCAATAAATGCACACTGGTAAAATATACTTTAACATATATTATTAATCAACTACATGTTTCGGGCACTTCTGTGACCATCATCAAGGTGCTATTACAAGAATACTGATAGAATATTTAAAAAAACTGTCAAATTGTGACTGAAACATGAAAGTGATTAAAAACATGTGTTAAAGCATATTGTACCGGTGTGCATTTGTTGGTTCACTATATAATTGTAAATAATCCTTTAATGAATGAATACAAAATATATTAAGTACATATTAATCAAGGTCAAGACTGTCAACATCCCACGTGCTATTCAAACAGTAAACATACAAAAGGTGAAAAAGGTAAACCTGTTCCCAATACATGCCATGAAGGCACACAGGGGGAGTGACGCTAGCTATAGTCCCATGCATTGTTAATCTCAGCACTACATACTGGTGGTCAGCTTCACACCCTGCCTGATTAACCCCAGGCAAAGGAGTTCCCAATACCCACTGACTAGGAGACTGGGTGGGACCTGGAGTCAGTCTGGTTATTGTGCAGCAAGGAATATCTTTTAGCCCCATGAGGAATCACACTCCAGATTGTCCAGCCCAACTAAGGACACAAAAAACAATAAGTTTGTCACACTTATGTATCTGTAAAATACAGCTTCTTGCTTGGAAGATTAGACCAATATCACAAATATTTGACAACAAAGTGGTGAGCAAAACAGTTGGCATTGAGAGGGATAAAGTAGACTGGTTATTTATAATATTATACACTTAAAAATGTACTTTTTACAGTAAAGTAGTACTGTTAGGGCCTTAAAATCAAGGCAGTATGAAATAGATATGTAGCTGAAATAAGGCACAAATGCATACAGAAGTATGGTGCGGTAACCTGGAAAGTGGCCACTACAAAAACCAATCACAATATGCAGTATGCATAAATAAGAACAAAAATTGTCTCCAGTGGTGAACATGGGTATTAGAACTGTTGAACCTTTGGGTTCTAATTTCAGAGAGTGTGGTAGTACTGTAATATTTGGTAAAAAGTACTCATCCTGTAACACTTCAGATTTCTGTGGTGATTCATACACAATACTGGGGATTGGAGTTGCCATATGATGCAAATCTAATATGAAACAATTCCATTACATTTACTGGAAATTTTCTTACCAGCAGCTGGGTAGAGGGTTGCTGCTGCACCACCAACAGTATAGGTAGCTCCACCTGCCTGGTACATAGCATTAGCAATCTTGCGGCCCACACGGCTCAGATCTGCATGGTCACTTGGAACGGCTCTGATATAGCCCCATGGATGTAAGATGTACTGACCATAGCTATGGAATGACACATATGCCTACACCCAAAAACAATGTACTGTTATCAATGGTTCTGCCCAGTAACTCTCAACACTCTCATAGCAATATTGAGACCAAGGTCTTCTGAAGTGTGTGGCCAGCCATGTAATTTGGGAGAGGGGTACTAACAGTTTTGAAGAACCTGTCTCTCCCTCTTCAAAATAAGAGATGCAGGCAATAAATGTCCCTGAAATGTGCATACCTGTCTTCCAAACCACACAGTGTCACATCTCCAACAACCACAATCTGTATAAAACCTGTTACTGGTGAAATCTGTACTTTTGTGATTATTTCTACACCTAAATGTTGACTAAACAGTGTGAATTTCTTGGGTACTTTACTAACTGCATATCCTTGTGTGTGTAAACATAAAAAATCCATGTTTTCACAGTTTTACCAAAAGTATATCAAAACCTTACTGATATGTGCAATTAAATAAAACAAAATTATCAAAAACAGAACCCAAATTTATCCAGTAGCCAGTCTTTATCACAAAAGTCTCTACTCCCACAAGAAATAAAAATAATCTTCTTCAGTATTTATACTTTCTGGTTTCTTTATTAACATTTTGTTTCCTATAGTTTAAAAAATCAAAGATTTAAATGGACAATTGACACCCTACATAAACAATACTTGAAGAGACCACTAAGAAGTGATGAACAGGAAGAGACAGAAACACATACACATAAGGAAAGGTTAATGTCATTTCTGGTTTAATTAAGCACTGTATCATGGAGGGATGAAGGTAAAGTTCCATATATTTTTAACCAAGGTACTGGATGGAGATGGATAGGCAGCTTCACATGTTAGACACTCCCTGTAGATACAATTCCAGGTGCCCACCGGATAGGAGGCTGGGTGGACCCCAGAGCCAATCAGAATGCTCTGGAAGTTTAAAACACCACTTTCCCTTCAGAATTTGAAACCCTAATTTCTCAGACATAAAAGTCATTTTAACGAGTAGAGAAAGAAAACTAAAAATCTGCACTACTAATAAAAGGTGGTACGAATAACCATCACATTCATAACGTGCAATATTTACTGATGTGTTCACAACATAAAATTATAAATATGCACCTGTTAGGTCCACCATGTTTTTGTCCGTCTGCAAGTAACAATTTGAGAACCACTAGACAGATTTTTCATGAAGTTTAACATTGTGGGGTTTTACTAAAATCTGTCAATCCATTTCAATTTTGCATAAAATCAGGCAAAATAATTGACAACCTACAAGAAGCTTTATCTGTGTTTCCGCACACATCTTGTAAGTCACTAACATTTAGGACAGCAGAAAAGTTCCAAACAAAAGCTGCAGACAAATATACAACACAGTATGCCCAATATACTTGACCTGTTCATCTCACAGTTTTCAAAAGTAGAGCAAAAGCATCAGGCCAGCAGATCATGTTGCCCCATAAACATTTCATAACTTACTTTGTTCAAGATCATGTCCATGTTGTGCCCTAGGGATTCGCTGCCATAACTCATGTAAGAAAGTTAACTATCCAGATACAAATATGTGGGTGGACTCAGCAAGTAGCCGGAAAGATTTTTTTTTTTTTTGGTTAAATTTTAAACTCTGTTGTTGTGGCTCTACTCCCCACTGTGCCTACAGCAACTTGTGGCCCAGTGCACTAAGTGTGTTGAAAATGAAAGTGATTATGTGGACAAATTATGCTACTGTACACACACTCAATAATACTGTACTGTTTTAAAACAATACATTCTGGATACTTGCTCACTCACCCAAGTACATCTGTTTGTGAAATAAAAATGTTCAGATCTCTTCTGACTCCACTATACACACATTTCACAGCACTTTTCATCATACCTTCAAGGATCCTGCATGTCTTTGAACAAAGTTAGATAAAGCTGCAGTCTCTGGCTCAGAGAAGGGATGGCTGCCAGCAAAAGTCTCCCTACAAGGTTCACGACTGGCCCCTGTCCCACCCCATTTGTAGCCAAAATTACGGTTCAGGTCCGTTCCTGTACACTGCCCATTAATGTGCCGATTCTTACGCCACAGTCTGTCCACACGATGAGAGTACTCATACCCATCTGGATTCACAACAGGAAGAATGTACCAATCAACATTCTTCACTGCCTCACTAAGTGCATCACGATTCTCAGTGAGCTCGTTTATGATGTATGTAACAGATGCTGGAGAGATCCACTCTCGTGCGTGAATACCTGTGAATAAGAATTACAGTAAGCATGATATAGCTCACTGCCTGACTGACTCACACACACCCACTGCACCAACCAAAGCCTCAACCCCATTACTACCAAACCCTGCAGTACAGAATATTGCCAATTGTTTGGAATAATACATTTGGCAATAAACTGATACCTGGAGACTGACATTTTTACAGAGTTTTATAATATCTCAATTTATATACCAATTGCAACAGCATGAAAGGTGATTCAGGTTTGGCAGTTTGTATTTCAGGCCCTCTCTATACATGACTACATACACAAATTTTCAATCGTTAAATAAAATAAACATATAAATAGTTAAATAAAATAACTCTGCACATGCACACTATAACACAAACCCACTTCATTAACTAATTAACCCCTCAATGCCATCCACAGCACACCATACAGACCTTGAATTCCTCACATGCCACTGGCCTAGGTGCACCATGTATTATAACTTGAAATATCCTCCACCTAGTTGGAAATTAAACCCCAGCATCAGTAAAGGGTTAACCAAGTCCATAACAGAGATCAACCTTCAGCAGATCAGAGTACAGGTATGCAGTGCATAATGACATTTCAGTCAACAACAGACCACATATATGATGGTTGTCCCATAATATTATAATATTTACCACTGTGTTACAATTGCCTACAGTATTCAGTACAGTAACATGCTGTACAGGTTTGTAGCCTAGAAGCAATAGGCTACACCATATAGCGTAAGTGTGTAGTAGGCTACACTGTACCACCTAGGTTTGTGCAAGTACACGTTTGCACAACGACGAAATCACCTAACAACACATTTCTTAGAACGTATCCCATCATTCAGTGATGCACATCTGTACTAAACTGACCAAAAAGTTCCTTTCTTTTACGCTATACAAAGGTTGACATTTCACATTCTCATAGTAGTGACTACAAGAACTGCTGTCTTCTGGGATGTGACACCATGTATAGTGAAGAGGGGGTTTTGTACTGAATGATGATGTCAGCTGCTTAGATTACACAGTATCAGTGGCAGATGAACTAAATTTGACTGTGAAGCACAGATGGAATGACAAGGATAGGGTAAAACTAAAGCACTTGAAGAAAAAGCCCAGTTCCAGTGCCAATTTGTCCACATAAACCCCACATGGATAGGCCCATGATTGAACACAGGCCTTCCAAGTTACAGGCCAGTGACTAACTGCTTGAACCATGGCATGCCCAGAAACAATTTAGTTCAGCTGAAGTGGCCTGATATTACAGAGGCACATGCTGCCCCCATCTTTGTTGTCGTAGTCGTCGTCGTCGCCACCGCCGCCGCCACCACCACCACCACATCATCATCATCATATCCATTCTACAGACAGCATTAGAACACTTCTGCCACAAAGGGATACAGGGGGAGTAGCGGTTAGCTCTACCCATTCTTCACACTAGCACTCAATGGAGGTGTGTGGTCAACTTCACACCCAAGCCACTTGACCCTGCAAGAGGCAACTGTACCCACTGAATAGGAGGCTAGGTGAGCCCTAGTCTGGATGTTTTGGGAAAGAGGAAAATCTCTTGCCACTTCAGGGATTCAAACCCCAGATTATCCAGCCCACAGCCTAGTCAGTATACCAACTATGCTATGCCTGCTCCCATTCTTAGAAGTTACACATTTTTATTCATTTCTTTCTTACCTGCTTTGTGACAAGTTTTTCTTTAGCTGGTACAATCTAAATGCAATCTCATGTGCCTAACTACATATTAATCAGGCAATTCTTAACATGCACAGAAAGTCAGTTTTCATAATTACCTGTTCTATTTGTTATATGCTTGGTGTTGCACTTTGTCCACAGTCTGACATTAAAAAATCACACTTCAGAAACTGGTTCTAGTTCTGACATCAGGTGACTCATTCAATCCTTGGCAACAGCTCCCTCCTCTCTTTCCCACCAATTTCTCTCTCTCTCTCTGTCTCTCTCTCTCTCTCTCTCTCTCTCACACACACACACACACACACACATTCAGTCACTCAGTAGATGTCTACCCACACTATCACTTGGGGACAGGAACAGGTCCACTTCTCAAAAACTTATGCTCCTTAATGGACAAAGTCAAGGTACCTAAAAATCTTGATTATTTTATGCAGTGAAACATTAAAAGAAGCCGTACATTTTGAGTTGGAGACCGTAATCTTCCACACACAAATATGGTCACCATCAGCTGACTATGACTTATAATAATTAGCATGGTTTTGCTGCTGTACATGATACTTTGACAACTATATCTACAATAAGTATTGTGTATGCATGTGTATATACACATATTCTATTTAAACTTTAAATGACCTGCATCTTCAACATGGATGCAAGTAAGAAACAACCCTGGAAATTCATTTTATATATTCAGGAAACAAGGAAATTACTGAATGTTTAAGAGACATTGCATAATCTCTTATTTTGCACAATGTGCCATTTATTTCACAATTTTATCTATTTTTGTTCACACAATAGGTTTTTCATAAACCATGTGCTAAAATTTAAACACCCACCCTGTTCATTTACAGGTTAATAACGGTGTCAGGTGCTCAAGTTCCACACTGTTAACAGTATGACATACGTAGACTGCTGCATCATACAGTATTAAATTATTAATAAACAATACATTTGCCATGAAAAATCGGCATTTCTATGAAATACATAAAATGATAGCATGGGCCATGAGGTTTTAAGTAACAGATCAAGATAAGCTTCAAAATCCTCACATAACACTACACCTGCAGCAAAACAACATACTGGAATATGAAGTGACAGCGTAAAAGTCCGCATTTCAGAAAATGTTTTAAAAAAATCAAGTGCAAAAAGTGCTGAAGAACAAGCTGTGTCATAGAAAAATGTGATGCCATGGGGATACTAGAGCTCTGCTGCTTTGTGATAACCTGGAGAAGTCAGACCTGAATTGTTTTGTGATGCCATGGGCACACCATAGCTCAGCTGTTTTGTGATGCTATCAGGACACCAGAGTTCAGCTGTGTTGCTATGCTATGGAGGGACAGGGACACCAAAGCTGCACTGTTTTGTGATGCCATGAGGATATCAGAGCTGACCCATTACAAATCCACTGATACAGACAACAGCATCTCTCACCTCCATCAATCCAGATGGCAGGACTGCCTGGACGGTTTGAGGAAATCTTCAGCACCTTCAGTGGACGGCCTTCCACTGAAGTTCCAATAGTTTGAAGATTCACAAACTGGGGGTAGGTATTGGCAAGGTAGTCCAAGTAGCCATGAATGTCTGCCAGAGGGTGATATGACTGCCAAGTCATGCGGTGACCTGAATTCAAACATGTACGGCATATGAATGCAAATATAACTTTCCCTTCTGGAACAATGAATTTTATCTAAACTAAGGTGACATAAATAATGCATGTCTGTAAAATGTTTATAAGCTTCAATTTTTTAACTAGTTCTTGTGGACTGTTTTATACCATCTGAGGAAGAAAATGATTGTGTGACAAAGTGTGATTCTGAAAATTTAATTACATGTAAATGTAACACCCACTGAAAGAAAATCACATGTAAAATTTCTTCCTTCATTATTTAAACCTTCTTACATTTATCTCCTTCCTTCCCTGTCCCTGTACTTTCTACCTATACACCTGTCCATTTTATCACACCTCTCCCTCTTGTTTCCTCATTCTCATTTATGTTAACACAGATTAGGTACATATCATTCACAAGATGCCTCCATATACTGCTTACTTCAATACATTCGTTTTTTAGGGACCAAAATACAGAAAACACATCAGATTAATTTACATTTTGTTTCTATGAAACTGGTATTAGAATGACTTAACAGCAAAATGACAAATAAATAACTCCGAAAGTACCCCTCTGAGACAAATTATACTATTATACAAATACAACAAAATTCCATTAATCCATCTTACAATTCGGAAATCCTGAAAATCCAGCACTTTTGGAGAGTAGTTCCAAAACCGAAGGTTCTGTTTTTCACAAGACAAAATTTTCATGAATGAAACAGACATGTTCAAAAAGTCCTTCAAGAGTGTCTGTACATCAACAATTGTGGTATTTCCTGACTCCTTGTCTCCAACACCATCAACCTCTTCAGCTAGAAAGACAGAAGAGGACCCTATTGACCCTAAACTAGCAAACATAAGAGATATACAAATGGAATATTCCCCTGATTAGTTGCATAGCCCAAGCATAAGAGCAGTAACAAATAATTGCCTTTAAGAACTTAGGTTAGTATAAGTACTGTCTGATAATCTGGAATATCCAATAATCCAGCACCTGTCCAGTCATGTGCAAGTCAGATTAACAGAATTTTGCTGTAATTCTAACAAACAGTTTAAACACCTTTCAAGAAGACACATGCATAAATACTAGGGAAGTGACATGCTTTGGCCAGTATTCACTGAACGGTAGATTCAGTAAACCTCAGTGCTGGTCTAGAAACTGTAGCAAAAACAAAATCTCTGTCCCAATGAGAACTGTACCATGGTGACTCAGCCCATAAAATTACTTTACTGACAGAGCCATCCAGCTAATTAATTAATCATAAAAGTTATAATTAATTTATATCTGCTTAACATTTAAATTTATACAACTTAACTAACCCACTTAACCAAACTACAAACATGGATAAGTACATAACAACGTTCTGATGTTTTGAAGAGAAATTATGAAATTATTTTAAAATTCCTATAATAATATCTGTGTTGGTGTGGGGGCTGCGCAAAACTATTTGTCCATTGTCCTCATAATTATATTTATTGCAGTTCTGGACTAAGGAAATAAGAGATTTAATAAAACAGACATTATATAATTATACAAGGTGTACAAGCTTCCAGAGTCACATACTAGATGGCAGCTTGGGCAAGAGCCATGAATTAATAAAACAGAACATGTACCGTTCATTATGTGATCACTCCTTATTTCTGTCCATACATTTACAATAAATTAATTTCAGCTAGTTATTGGGTGCCTTTCTAAAAAAAAAATTTCAAAACACCATTCACAGCCAGCATCATGTAAATATGAACTCCCAGAACATTATTTTGACAGGTAAACTGTATGAGCCACACCAATGAGCCTCATGTGGCTTGCAAGCTGATTTATGGTCACCCCTGCCATATAAGACTACTCTTTGCTAGGGCATCATGCAACATAGTTTTATTGATAACCAACATTCCAGAGAAATCTGCCACTCACACTCTCGGAAGATGTTGGCACCCACCCACCAAACCACATGGCATCATATGCCGTAATCAACACACCAGAACCTAGCATCTCACAAGACAGTAACAGATTCTGGAATAGATATACATTCCATCCTGACATGACCAACTACCAAAATAGACTTCATAATTTACTGCATTCACTTGCCTTGAAAGATTAAATCTTACTACCAATTATATTCTACACCAAGTTAATGAATTATATAGGGGAATACACTATGCAGCATGTAACAGGCCTGGAATACAAAGCACACTCACTCAAATAATGTACCAGCAGGACAACGTTTTCATTTTTCTCATCCAAGCAACTTACAGTACAACAAAACAACAAACTGGTACACACAAAAATTCAAATTCCTCACCTTTCCTGCCCTCCAGTTCCTCCATTTCCTCTGGAGTTACAGTAGGATTCTCTGTCTCTATGGCTGCCTGCAAGTTGTCAGTGACAACATCAAAGGTGAGTCCATTGCTGTCAAGGAATTCCTTCACCTTGTTCGCAGTCTCAGGTTTAACCAGTACATCTACCGTTGAATTGTTTACAGCAGTTCTTAGCCATGTATCAACACCTGACAAAGGATGTGTAAAACAAATACTTAATAGCATTCATTTATAAAAAAGTCAAAATGCATACTGATACTAATTGAAAATAATTATCAGTCCTAAACAGTCTTTCACCGCATAAAATACACTGCACACACTTTGGTACATTAATGCAGTGGACACAATGTAAAAATTTTCGGGAACATCCAATACATTTTTATAAGCAAATAAAAATTTATCAAGAAGGCCAGAATTACACATGTTGGAATAATTCAGTCAGGAATCTTGCTGTGCAAGTGCAAGTGCAACTAGTGGAGCATAATCTACATGCTCACAACACATCTATGTAAGGTAAAGGGAAACCTCACCCTAGGACAGGCCACAAAGGCCCAGAGAGGGAGTTGAGATGTGGCTCTACTCTACGCCAAACACCGGCAGCTTTACCCCCGGGAAAGAAACCCGGTACCCACTGTATAGGAGGTTAGGTGGACCCAAGGGCCAGTCTGGACGGGTTCGGAAAATCTCGACCCCCACCGGGATTCGATTCCCTGACTACCCACCCCATAGCGAGTCGCTATACCCACTGAGCTATCCCGACCCCCATTCTGAAAGCCTCCCAACCACCCTTCAAGGACTAATAACAATTTTGGCCTCTGCCGTGGATCTCCAACCCTACCCAAACGAGAACTACTACTGACCAGTACAGTGTAACGCATCCTTACCTTCCATGTGCTGCAACGTGTGTAGAGCTTCTTTCTGTTCTTCGGTATGAGCTGTCACTTTCAGCAGCTGTGAACCCTCGTAAGAGACGCGAGCATCCTGTGCCACGCCATGGGTAACACTTCCATCTTGTGCGCGTAGGGGCGCCAAAAGAACGTACAACACCAGCAACGACCTCATGACTGACGGTTCGTCCCCGTGGCCCGGCCTCTTATAGACGCCTGAGTATGCACAGTGTGACCTCTGGCAGTCCGGGCTCTACTCTTCATCCAGAAAATGTGTTCCGTGTTTCGTCTTGCAGTAGCATACAATCATCCGCCAATAACTTCTGGCGGGTATGCCGTAGCGGGCAAAGCCTAATGGTTCAACACGACATGCTACGAGACGGGAGAAGGAACCATCAATTCGGTTGGTTGGTTAATGGAGATGAAGCTGTGCGATTCTGGTTGCTTACGGCGATGAATTAAGTGGACGGCTTCATGGGATGTGCCGTCATACAGTTTGGCAGATAGTTACAAATGTTGCGGAGAAACCTCCTGACACAATCTTCAAGACTTTGAGGTGGCACGTTCCTTCGAAACGTCGATACATGCCTACTAAACTACATGGCGTCACATCCCAAAAGACTGTAATCTTCACTGGGGTTGAAGCTAACTCATTTTCAGTGACGGTTCGCAAATACTCGCATATCAGAGAAACTGGACCACTACTAAATTTATTAAAGTGCCAAAGCTACACACGTATTGCAAATTTTCTCTTCTTTTTTGGTCTTGATGTTCGTTTACTGCACAATGCACCGTATATGAAGCTAAAAAAAAAGTAGGAAATGTACTATAACGTAACATTAGGGCGCGTTTGGATCTTTGAACCCTGGACTCTTAGGCCCAGACGAGTTCAACACTTATGTAACGTCGTATAATGAGAACTCCTTAGATATATCATAGAAGGCTAATACTACTCCAGTGAAACTTGCCGGTAACGGAACCGCAACAGACCGAATTTTTCCACTGCAGGCAGGTTCCGTGTAATACAGGTACTTAAAGATCCTCCGGACTGTGAAAGTTTCCCGCTACAGACATGATTCTGTTCTATCCAGCTTCCGTTTAAGACAGGTTTCACTGTATTAGGATCTATTAATATACTTTCTTGTAGTACTTATTATTTACATGGCCACGTTGACATTGTCTGTTAAATATATAGGTCATACACAACCTCAAAAGTTTCACCCCGCAATAGCATTTTGTAACTGCTGACATATGAACAGTACTTCATACACAATTCGTATGTATATTCAAAATCTATGTATCTAATGAAACATCGGCAACAAATATAAAAAACAAATAAATCTGTACCAAATATTACAGCTGAAACATTTTTATTTTCCTCAACTTTGCATCAGGAAAATCGCATGAACACAAAAATCGAAAACTACATTGGAATGTGCCGTAACAACAACTAAGACTACCTCACTGGATTATGACGTAACTGCACAACAAATCTAATACACCGCATGTGACACCATATCACACCACAATGTTCGAGTATAAAGCAATAAGCATTAAACTGTCATGACTGTGCTTGTATTTTTGTCCTATTACCCAGCATGCAAATCACATCCACGTGGAGCCATACTATATTTGGATCGTCAACTGCATTTCCTGGAGACAGTGTAGTCGATATAGCGACTCGCTACAAGCTGTACGGTCCGGGTATCTAATCCCGGAAGGGGTGAGGTTTTCCGCACCGTCCAGACGGGCCATAGGGCCAATCCAGCCTCCTGTACAATGGCTACTGGGTCTTCCCCGGGGGTAAAAAGGCCGAGGTGTGGCGTTAACCACCCACCCCCATCCAGGGCCGAAGTTGAAGAAAGAGTAGAGTTATACATCTCCTACTCCCCCCCCCCCCGACCTTCACGGCAGGTTATAGGATGAACTTTACCTTTTACAGTATTTCTTGCACTTATTTCGTAAACTGCGAGATATGAATGCATGGATGCGGAAAGTGTTATTTTTGTCCGATTTTAACCGAACCTGAATACGGTCGACATATGTATAATAAAAATCCCCAACATACAGGTTTATGAAAGTTCGTCCCATGGAAGCCGAGTACAGTAAGGAAGTGCTTATTTACCGTTTGATGCTAGTAATAACTTTCCTTCCATGTGGCGCTGCTGCCCGAGGCGGGCCATGGCTTCCTCATTTATGAGGTTTCTACACAAAACACGACGCACCACACCCAGTAGAACTCCTTTGGACATGTGATACGCACGACGCAGAGACCTCTACCTGACAACACACTACACTCACAACAGACAAACATCCATGCGCCCGGCGAGATTCGAACCCCCATTCTCAGCATGTGAGCGGACGCAGACCTACGCCTTAATACCGCACGGCCATTGGGACCGGCTACTATTATTAATTAATCATATAAATAACGCAACATGTCTCAACCAATCGTGGTCATCTTCAGACCATCTAGAATCAATAAGGTATTAATATTACGACCCAACCGGATGCCTAACGTTAAAAAACGGAAGCTGGATAGTTCAAAACGGACAGGCGGACATGACAAACTAACAGTCGTTTTTGCAAAGGTGTTTTGCGAAAGCGCCGATTAAGATAATAAACGCAAATCTGTCCCTGTGCTTAACCAATCCCCATGCCACGAAGACGTATTGGGGAGTAGAAATACAGCTCCAGGCTTTTTAATCGGAGCGCTAGAGAGTGAGTGGCCACGCTGCGGTCGCTTCACTGCCGAGGTAAAAACCCTTGCACTCATTGGATAGGAGATTAAAAACTGGAAAATCTCTGCCCCAACTGGAAACCAAAGCTCGGTCTTAAAAGTCATTTGGATAAGCCTTAATATGAAATACCAAGTTTCACACCCACATAGACAACGAAACGGGTTTTACATACTTTAATCTTCATTTTTCCAATAACCCGCAGGCAAGAGACCACGCTACTAAGCCCCACACAGCGCACCTTATTAAGAAGAAGGACCGCATTCCGTACAACTACGACCCACTGAGCCGGCGAGCTATCATCCAAACTAACATTAACTTAACTTTAAATTTGTACATAATAAACCCCGTAATGTAGAGATCTCTACACCACGTGCGCGCGCAATACATATAGTAGGATTTTAAGTTTGTTTCTCTCAAGACAACCTGAAGATGGCCAGAAAAGGCCGAAACATGTAGTTGCTTAATATAGTCATTAAATACACCTATGTGACACAGTTGTGTTCGATTGCACACCTATCCAAGTTCATACACACACAACGGGGATGACACACTTCCTAGAACCTATGGCAAGACACAAGATTCTGGACTTCCAGAATTATGCATAGTAAAATCGAGATATGTAAGACAGAAGTCCATCAGGCGCCAAAGCCCCTTCTGGGCCCTGGCTCTCCCTCAAAACATGCCTCCATTCTACTCTATCCCCAGCTCATCTCCTCCAGCCTCTTATTCCTAGGACCTGTAATACATCCCTCTGAACAATGTCCTCCCATCTTGTTCTTGGTTTTCCCATCGAATACGTGTTGTAAAATTCCCCGCTAAGAACCTTTTTTGAGATCCTTTTCTCTTCCACTCTTACGATGAGACCCGCCCATCCTAGTCTTCTAACTTTAATATCATCCACGATATTTAGATCTTTGTAAAGTCCGTAAATTTCGCTATTCCATCTACAGCGCCAGGCATATACTCTTCTTAAAATTTTCCTTTCAAATGCGTGTAGCATACGTTCTGTCATTTGTGTTAGGATCCAGGCTACAGCCTAACCATAATTACCAACTGTGTATTCAGTTAGGCTGCACTCCATACGATTCAGTGAACCTCGCCCTGGATTCCAACGATGCCTCCCGCACCTAACGCACCGGCACACGAAGTACTGAGCACTTCGCCCACTGTCCCCAGGTCATGAAATACAGCTGCAAGATCGCCGAGACCCTAACAGGACCACTTGTAAACAACTGCGGCCCGTTACAAGGCCGATATAAACAGGTTATGTTATGCTGGAAACAAAAGAAGTATCAAAGTGTACTACTTTCGAACGTCTTCATCGGCTCCAAGTTCGGTACAGCAGTGGTAGGCGACATCTAAGGCAAATCCGACACCAGTCGTCGTAACACGAAACATCGCACAAAATTAAACCACACGTAACATTAATGGGTGAACGTCAGTATTAGTTTTTGAGACAATTATCTTACGTCCTGCCATGAGATGTTTATCGATTATTCAACATCGATCATGGGGGCCACTGGGGCATTTTCCAAGACAATTCGGTCACGTAATCACATTTAAACCGTCTACGAATACATTCGCGAATATTGTCGAAGAATTATTAACCCTTATCCTGCTAACGTGGAGAATATAGTGAGCTCCTAATAATGCCAGCAGATGGCAGATGGAATTTAATTCGGCGTTTAAAGGGTTAAACGCTTTTGTGTTCGCAAGTGGAAGCTGATTTTAAGAATAATTTTCACTGTAGATATTCATATGTTTTACACATAATTATTTTTCAATACCCTTTTTTTTTACCAAAAATGCAATTGAGGCGGGTTGGGGGCAAATGTTTGGCTTGCCCCTGCCAGCGCTCATAAAAACTTCTTAGCAACGTAAAAAATATTTTATCTTACCGAAGAGAAACAATGGATAAAATTATATGATTTTTCAAAGCATACTCTTGTGTTCCATGTTCGAAATTACTCAGCTGATCTGAACATACGTAGGTGGGTCCATAAGTTTCCGGCCTGACATATAAAGACCGCGCCAAATGCAAAATGCTCTGAGGGATATATAGAGCCATCTATTGTGAGGTTACTGTATCAGTTTCAGGTGGCTACGTGCTCCAGT